>SESD01000799.1_pt1 | contig 18732 bp, 18 predicted proteins | sample 3171411 | NCBI WGS metagenome assembly SESD01 (sample SAMN06051880, study PRJNA518727) | freshwater metagenome | biome: subpolar coniferous forest; feature: holomictic lake; material: water; isolation source: holomictic Lake 442, 16.5 m depth | place: Canada: near Kenora, Ontario | collected...
CCTGCCACTTTTCCCGTTATGATATTTACGTGCGTTTTCACTCGCTATTACGCGCTACGTCTCTCATCGGCACCGCACTGGCCGGCCTGCTGGCGCAGCCGTGGCAGGTGTCGGCTGTGATCTTTGATGCCACCGACGACGCGGCCTACCACACCAATGCTCCAACCGGCGCGCTGACCAACAGCGGCTGGCAGTTCGAGGGGCAGTTCGGCGCCTATCTCGGAACCGCCATTGCCCCGCACTATTTCCTGACCGCCCGGCACATCGGCGGCGACACCAACACGCTCTTCAATCTCGACGGCACCAACTACCATCCCATGGCCTGGTTCAACGATCCCTCACCCGGATCCGACCTGCGCCTGTGGCAGGTGGCAGAGCGCCTGCCCCGCTACGCACCGATCTACACCGGCACCAACGAAGTCGGCGCTACCCTCGCTGTCTTTGGCCGCGGCACGCAGCGTGGGAACGCCATCGTCACGGACGGACTCACCAACGGCTGGCACTTGGGTACAGCCGACAGCGTCCTGCGCTGGGGATCGAATTGCGTATCGAGCATCGAAACAAACCCGGTCGGCACGCCCTATCTCTATGCCACGTTCGACCACCACGCCGGCCCGGACGAGTGCCATCTCTCGGTCGGCGACTCTGGCGGCGCCGCCTTTGTCCTGGCTGATGGCGGATGGCAGCTGGCCGGCATTCACTATGCCGTGGACGGCTATTTCAACACCACCAATACCGGCGCCGGTTTTGATGCCGCCATCTATGACTGCTACGGCCTTTACATCGGAACCAACAATAACTGGACCCTGATCACCAACCACATGGCCAGCGGGTTCTATTCCTCGCGCGTTTCCGCCCACTACGCCTGGCTCACGAACACCATCGCGGATTTCGACAGCAACGCCAATGGCCTGCCGGATTGGTGGGAGTTGCAATACTCCGGCACGATTCACGGCCTCGCGCCCACCAACGACCCGGACGCCGACGGGCAGAACAACCTGGCCGAGTGGATCGCGCGCACCGACCCCACCAACCCCGCCTCCTTCTTCCGCATCGCCGCATTCGTCTGCACCAACCAGACGCCGGCCATGACCTTCACCGGCTGGGCCGACCGCCATTACTCCGTCTATCGCCAAGACGCTCCGCTGACCAATATCAACTGGTCTCTGGTCACCAATGCCCTGGCCGGGGCCGACGGCCCCACGACATGGTCCGACACCACGCCAGCGGCCACGTCGCGATTTTACCGCCTAGAAGTCGCGCTCCCGCCCTAGTAGCCTGTCGGACTTAGAACCGATCCGAAAACCTCTTCTGACGCTGGCGGCTCGCGCGGACGCTCGCCCTCCCTGGAAGAATACAGACCTTTTGACACAGTATGGGAGGGCGAGCGTCCTCGCGAGCCAGTTTTCGGATAGATTCTAATTCCGACGGTCTCTTAGTACAGCGGGGGCTGCGCACCCGCTGAGGGATTGGCTGTCCCAGTAGTGACGGCTTTACGCCGGCTACTCGCAACTGACCTGAAAATGGACGGCGTAAAGCCGTCCCTACCGTGAAGCCCCGAAATCAACACTCGTGCACACCACGCTGGCCGATGCGTCTGCGGGGAGCTTGCGCAGCAGCGCGAACAAATCCACCTTGGGCGTAATCGTCAGCTCCGCCAGGCTCCCTGCGCCATCGACCCGGCAGCCTGCGGCCAGTACGAACCCCTTGCGCAGCGCAGCAGGCGCAAGCTCAAGCGCCACACCTGCCCCCACCCGCCGCAGCGTAAAGGGCAAATGCACGTCCTTCAGCCACGCCACCACCACCGCCTCCAGAACCGCCGGCTTTGCCCCGCACGACACCTGCCACGTGGCAGACGTAAACCGGCCGGGTGTGTAGGAGGACAGCACTTCCCGCATCTCGAGCTGCGGGTCCATCGCGCACGTCTGCAGCTTCGCCGCCAGCCGCGGCGCATCCCACGCCTTCAGCGCCACCACAGTCTCGCCCGCCGGAATCGGAAAGCGATCGCGCGTGTCCGGGCTGGCAAACAGCGCCTCATCCACCGCGAGCAGATTGTCCACCTCCTCGGGCAGCCGCGCCAGCAGAAGCTGCAGCAGAAGCGCGGAAGTATACTCGGACGAAGCCTGTGCAAACGCGGCGCCCAACCGCACACGACAATAGAGCAGCGGCAGTCGCTGTTTGTCACGCACCAGCATGTCCACGCCAGCGGCGGCACCAAGCGGAATTTCCGGACTGCGCGCCCGGCTGGTCAGCACGCGGCGTTCCGCCTTGTCCCGGCAGGCACCACACACGCGGCAGGTGTCGCCCAGGCAGTAGCCGGCATCGCGACAGGCACGCGCCTTTTCGTACCGCTTCCACAGAAACTTGGGCGAAACCGCCGTGGCGACAAACGCAAAAGGAAAACGATGCGCCGCCGGTTTCTCGGCAAGCCAGGCCTCGTCCCAAAGGCCTGCCGCGAGCATACCCTCCTGCAGACGCTGCGCGTACTCCGCTGTCGTTTCGCCGTCGTAATACCGCCCCTCGCGCGCCAGTTCCACGATCAGCGGTGCCAGCCGATAGTCGCCGGCCGCCAGCACCTGAGCCAGGAAGTATTCACTCCATGAGGCGGCCAGCCGAAACTCAAACTGCGACCGCGTGCACATGCGCTCGAGCTCCCGCGCCTTACGCTCCAGCGGTTCCCGCTCCAGAAACAAGCGGTCGTACCGCAGCGGCGTGTTGGGCATGCGCACGAGAAAGCCAAAGCTGAACACCACGCGCGTCGGGAGACGAGCTCCGAGGATGCGTTGGCCAAGCTGCCGCGTGAAGGCGCCAAACTCAACAATATCCTCGGCGACCTCGTGGCCCGTGATCAGATAGAAAAGCTTGATCTCGCGAACGCCACGCGCCAGCAGATTCTGCAGCGTGCGCTCGATCTCGTCGTCCGTCACGGTCTTGTTCAGAAACGCCCGCATGCGGGCCGAAATGCCCTCGATCCCCAGCGTGAACGAGCGCTTGCCGGCCGCCAGTTCAACGGCTGCCAGCGCCGGCTGCGCGGCCAGAATATCCACGCGCTGGCTCTTGAGGCTGACGCGCTCAAACAGACGCGACAGCCCGGCGATCAGGCCCGCAGCTTCCGCATGGCTGTTGAGCGTATAGGCATCCAGCTCCACGCAGCGCGCACCACTGGCCGCCTTGAGCTGACGTGCCTGCGCCAGCAGCAACTCCGCCGGAATCTCCCGATACGGCTTGCGCTCGAACCCCTCGAAGCAGAACGTGCAGAAAGCGGGACAGCCGTAAGCTGCCGGCAGCCGCGCCGTGTCCGCGGCATCGCTATCGAGCAGCGGATAACAGAGGCTTCCCGCTCGTTCGATGCCAGGCTCGGGGCGAGCGATTCGCCGCGGCTCGCAGCCTTCTGCCCGCGCGACAGCAGTAGCCCCGGCCCGCCCCGGGCCGCGGGCAGCCGGTGCACAAACCTCCCGCGCCACCGCCTGCCGCACCGGCGCCTTCGCATCCGGCCAGGCGCCTGTGACCCAGAAGCCGTCGCTCGCCGCAGCAGCCTGCACAAGACGTGCGCGCTTGTCCAGCGCCGCCGCGCCCATCCATGCCTGCAGGAACGGCACGAGGCACTCCTCCGCCTCGCCAAAGAAAATCGCATCCGGCACGCCCACGCCATCCGGACGCACCAGACCATGCGAAGCAAAAGCATTCGATCCGCCGAGGATCACCGGCGGCGCCGAAGACGACCGCTCGTCGGCCCACGGCGAAAGCCCGGCGTCCAGCAGGAGTGCGGGCAGGTTGACGGCTTCCAGCGTGAAGGAGTTGGAAACCAGCACCAGGTCGAAAGCCGCAAGTCCGCGACGGCTTTGCACGCCCACAGCCAGCGGCCGTTTGGCGGCCCGGAGCATCCGGGCATCTTCCGGCTGCGGCAGAAAGGCAAAGTCAAGGAAGGCATCGGGCAGTCCGCGACGAGCCTGCTGGGCAAGAAACAGATGCGGCGACGAGCTGGCCACATCGCGCCACGGCGACAGACGCAGGATCAGCACGCGCAGGCTGGCGGCGTCAAAAGCCGGATTGCCAAACGCGGCATGCAGACCGGAATGGAACAACGCACGGTCACGCAACCGCGGCGGCAGAACAATCGGCTGGATAGTCAAGGGGGACATGCGCGCCAGTGTCAGGTGAAGACGGGTCGGCTGTCAAGCCATAGGCTGACGAGAATGCCCGTACAGAACCGGAACGTTGAACAGTCGGACTGGTCAAGCGATAGCTCATCTGACACATTCGCCGTGGTCATCTCTTCATCAAGCAACTGCAAGCACATGGACTTCGCGATCGAGTCGGCTTCCGATCTTGTCTTGCTGGACTTCAAGGTCGAAATGGGTCTGCAGGTTAAGCCAAAACTGAGCGGAAGTCCCAAAGTACCGTCCGAGGCGGAGCGCCGTGTCGACCGTGATGGAGCGTGTGCCGTGCACGATCTCGTTGATACGACGTGCCGGAACACTGATGTCCTTGGCCAGGCGATACTGAGAGATCTCCATGGGCGCAAGAAACTCTTCGTTCAGCACCTCTCCGGGGTGTACGGGTGTCATCTTTTTTTTCATGTTCGTTCTCCTAGTGATAATCCACGACGGCATCCAGCACCCACAACTTACGAATAGCGGCCCGCTGGATGTCTTGTGGTAATTTGCGGGAATGCTCTCGCCTGTAGATCTTCTCGGTCTCTGCACACCTGAATGACCTAGTCCATTCCAATTATGGCGCCCCCCTGCCGCCTCGTGCGGCAGGGGGCGGAGATTGGGGCGGTAAGACGCGCCTTTCCGACCCAATCTCCCGTCCCCGCGACCCAAGGTCGCGGGGACGGCGCCATCATGAGAATTGCCCGCGCGGAACCAAATCGTCATTTGACCCGCCGATCGAATGCGTTACACTGTCTCTCGTCGGCGTAAGGCAAACGCCATTGTCCAAAAAACATCGTAGAAGGAGCCGGGCCATGACAAAGAATCTCATCGTGTGTCTCTTTTTTGCAATCGGGATGTCTGCTGGCGTACAGGCGGCGGACGCATCATTCCAGCTCAGCCTGTTGCCGGACGTTGCGATCCACAGTTCGAGCACGACCATCTCCGGCTTCTCGTTGAACATCTGGGGGATGAACCCGCAGGAACGTTCGCTTGCCATCGGCTTTGTCAACGGCAGCTACGGCGATAGCAGCGGCGTGAGCCTCGGCGGCATCAACTACAGCGAGAACTACACGGGCACACAACTGGGCCTGCTCAACATCGCCACCACGGACTTCTTCGGCTGGCAGGCCGGCATTCTCAATGTCACGTCGGACACGTGCAGCGGATTCCAGCTCGGTCTGCTGAACTACGCCGGGCGGCTCACCGGCCTGCAGCTCGGTCTTTTCAACATGGCGGCACAGGCGCAAAGCGGCATGCAGATCGGCGTGATCAACCTGCTCCCCGAGAACCGATACTGGTTCTCCGCCGGCCTGGCCAATGAAGTCGCGCCGGTCATGGTGCTGATCAACTGGCGTCGCTAGGAACCTGTCGGACTTAGGCCGCCGGATAGACCGTGCGGAAGACATCCGTGCCGCCGGAAAGGGTCCGAACCTTGAATCCGAGCTGCTTGAGGATGCGATAGGCGAGATAGCTGCGCAGGCCGACCTTGCAGTAGACAAAGTATGGGCGCGCCTTGTCGAGCGTGTCCTGCTGGGCGCGCAACTTTCCGACCGGCAGGTTGGTGGCATCGGGAAGGTGCCACGCAGCAAACTCAGCCGGGCCGCGGACATCCAGCAGCACCGCATCCAGCGGCAGGCTGTCCAACTCCTCCGCATACCAGAAATCAACATCTCCCCGCAGCAAGTTACAGGCGACAAAGCCCAGCATATTGACCGCATCCTTGGCTGAACCGTACGGCGGCGCATAGGCCAGTTCCAGGTGCTCCAGATCCCACACGCCCAGGTTGCCGCGCATGGCCGTGGCCAGCACGTCGATCCGTTTATCCACGCCATCATGCCCCACGATCTGTGCCCCCAGGATGCGGTTGCCATCCGGCGAGAAGAGCAGTTTGCAGCGCATGGGCGCCGAACCCGGATAATACCCGGCATGGCCCATCGGCGAGAGATAGACCTTGCGATACGGCAACCCCGCCTTGCGCAACGCCTTCTCGTTCAAGCCGGTCAGGGCCACGGTCAGGTCAAACACCTGCAACACGGATGTCCCCTGCGTGCCGCGATAGCGGCTCTCCCGTCCGCACAGGTTGTCCGCAATCATGCGCCCCTGCCGGTTGGCAGGACCGGCCAGCGGAAGATACGTGCTCTTTCCTGCTACGAACTCCCTGCATTCCACTGCATCGCCGCCGGCGTAGATATCCGGGTCCGAGGTTTGCATCTGATCGTTGACCGCAATACCGCCCAGCGTTCCAAGGGTCAACCCGGCGGCCTGGGCCTGGGCCGCCTGCGGCAACGAACCGAGCGCAAAGACCACGAGGTCAGCCTCGAATGTTGCGCCGCCTTCGGCCTGCACCACCACGACGCCCTGGCGGTCCGTAAACCCGGTGACGCCGCACCCGGTGTGGACATGCACGCCGTGGCGCACCAGCTCTTCCTGCAGCAGTTGCGCCATCTCCGGGTCGAGCGGCCCCATGAGCTGGGGCATCTTTTCGAGCACCGTCACCTCCAGGCCGCGCCGGCGCAGATTTTCCGCCGCCTCGATGCCGATGTAGCCACCCATGACCACGGCGCGCGCGGCCCCTGCCTGAACGCGTGCCAGGATACGATCCATGTCCTCCAGGGTACGCAGCTCGAAGATGGCGGGGTGATCCAGCCCGGGGAGCGGCGGTCGGATCGAACGCGCCCCCGGTGCCAGCACGAGTTTGTCATAGGCTTCCGTATACGTGCGCCCGGTGCGAACTTCGCGCACCAGGACCAGATGCGCGGCGCGATCGATCGCCGTGACTTCTGTCAGCACCCGCACGTCCAGATTCAGCGAGGCCCGCAACGACTCGGGCGTCTGCACCAGCAGGTCATCCCGCTCGACGATCACGCCGCCAATATGATACGGCAGGCCGCAATTGGCGAACGAAACATGCGCCCCCTTCTCGAACACCACGATCTGCGCCTGCTCATTCAGGCGTCGCAACCGTGCCGCACACGACATGCCCGCCGCCACGCCCCCGACGATGACTACTTTCATAGGCCGCTCCTATCGATGGATAAACACAGCCAATGCGCGACACAGAGGGCCCCGCGCGGGCGCGAGCCCGCCTCCTTGACTGGTTGCGATTCAGTGTAGTCCTTGCGGCTCGCCGCTGCAACGCTCCTTCGTCGTTCCTTTTTCCGTATGCGGTCCTGGGGCGGTCATGGGATGGCTGCGGAAAATCGCATGGCGCTGGTATGGCTCGCGGCGGGGCCGGCGGCAAGTAGCCCCGGCCCGCCCCGGGCCGAGGGCGGAGTGTGGCGTTGGGTTTGTATGCGCCTTGCGTGCGCTGGGCTCGAGGGCGAGCCCGCGCTACTGGCCGCAACCGTCTGTCACCAGCACATAACCGACCCATTACCGTCTTCGAGAACTACCGCTTGCGCCCCTCCTCGCGCGCTGATACCCTCGACGCAACGAACGATGGACGATGCGACGCATGCGAAAGCGCAAACGTTGCAACCGAAAGCAAAACAATGAGAAAGTTCCTGCTGGTGGTGTTGGTGGGCGTGGCGGGCGTGGCCTTGTGCCTGTGGCACGTGAGACATTTCAAGGCGCAGCCGGCGAACCAAGGGTTCGAAGTTGCCATGGTGACCATGTCCGGGTCAGCCTGGATCGGGATCAAATACCACACGGAAACGGGCGAGGCCTGGAGTTCCTGGAACGGCAAATGGGTCAAGATCGAGGACCCGACCAAGCTACCCCTAGGGCGTTACGTCATCCGGATGACGCCCCTGGTCAACGACTGGGCCGCTGTCCGGCTGGAGGTGCTGAGCGGGAAAGCCTGGCAGTGCCAGCAAGGCAAGTGGATTGAGCTGACACCTGCCGCACCCTAGGAACCTGTCTGACTTAGGCTCTGGATCGTTCCAGTGCCTTCTGCCGACAGGTTCCTAGAGCTCCACCTGCACACCGAGCTCCACGACGCGGTTGGGGGGCAGACCGAAGAACGCTGCCGCGCTCTGGGCATTGCGGGCCAGCAGCGTGAAGAGACGGCGGCGCCAGTAGACGCGCGGGCTGCGGCGGGAGAGCACAAGCGACTCCTTGCCGAGGAAGTAGCTGGCGCGGGACGGGTCGAAGGGGCCATCCGGCAGATCAATGCGCGCCAGCGTTTCGGGGACGGCTGGCGTTTCCATGAAGCCGTACCGCAGGATGACGCGGGTAATGCCATGCCCAAGGAGCTCAACTTCGTCGCGCTCTTTTTCCAGAACCGTGGGGGTCTCTTCCATGAGTACTGCCACGATTAAGGTGCGGGCGTGAAGAACCTTGTTATGCCGGTAGTTGTGGAGTAGCGCGCGCGGGACCGCCAGGCTACTGCTGGTCAGAAACACAGCCGTGCCCGGCACGCGCACCGGCTGCACCTGCGCCACGTCCTGCACAAAGTCCTCAAGCGGGAACGACTGCGACTCGACCGTCTTGCGCAGGAAGGCGCGCCCGCTCACCCAGGTGCTCATCAGCAGCACAATCACGGCGGCCAGAATCACCACGATCCAGCCGCCGGACATCAGCTTGGCCAGGTTGGCGGAGAAAAGCGACAGGTCGAGGAGCAGGAAGCACGCACCAAAAAAGTAGAGCACCGGTCGTGGAATCGCCGGCCAAAAAGCCGGCGCGATCAGCAGCATGAGGCAGGAAGTAATCAGCATGTCGGCAGAAACCGTAATGCCGTAGGCGGCCGCCATGTGGGTGGAATCCTTGAACACAAGGATCGCGCCTACCGTGAACACATACAGCGCAAAACTGATAAACGGCACATACACCTGCCCGATCGTGCTGGCCGAGGTATGGACAATGCGCAGCCGCGGCCAGAATCCGAGCTGCACCGCCTGGCGGGCCAGCGAGAACGTGCCGGAGATGACCGCCTGCGAAGCAATCACGGTGGCGGCCGTGGCGAGTGCCACGAGAAACGGCACAAACCACGCCGGCGCCAGTAGATAGTAAAGATTCGCAGGGGCGGCGGCCGCGCGCCCTGACGCGATGTGCTGCAGCAGATAGGCCCCCTGCCCCATGTAGTTCAAAAAAAGCGCCGGAAAAACGAGTGCAAACCAGGTGTGCCGGATAGGCTGTTTGCCAAAGTGCCCGATATCCGCATAGAGTACTTCCGCGCCGGTCAGCGCCAGAAAGACGGTGCCCATGAGCGCAAACCCGGACCAGCCATTAATGGTCATCAGGTGAACAGCATGGATCGGATTGAGCGCCGCGAGGATGGCGGGGTATTGGATGATTGCGCGCACACCGAGCACGGCGCACACCGTGAACCAGACCAGCATGACCGGACCGAAGAGGAGTCCGAGGCGCGTGGAACCTTTCGATTGCAACAGGAAGAGCGCCGTCAACGTGAGCAGCGTCAGCGGAATGATCAGCCATTCCAGCATGGGCGCAGTAACCATCACGCCTTCCACGGCGCTCAACACGGAGATGGCTGGCGTAATCACACCATCGCTGAACAGCAGCGCGGCGCCAACCGCACCAACCGTGGCCAGGAGCACGCCGTTGCGCAGTCGCTGCGGACCCAGGCGCACGACCAGCGCCTGGAGCGCGATAATCCCGCCCTCGCCGCGGTTATCCGCGCGCAAAACCAGCAGGATGTACTTCACGCAAACAACGAGCACCAGCAGCCAGAACAGCAGCGAAACCGTTCCCAGAACATTTGCGGACGTGAGGTCGAGTTTGTGCGATCCAACAAAGCACTCGCGCAGGGCATACAGCGGGCTTGTGCCGATATCGCCGAACACCACGCCCAGCGCCGCCACCATCAGGGCCAGCGTCCTGGCGCGGCTGCCGGTCGCCGCCGGTCCGTCAGCCACCACTGGAGTGTCGTTGCTCATCGGTTGCGTGAGACAGACGCCGGAACGTCAATAAACGAAACGGCGGCCACGTCCGTCAGGACGCCGCCGCCGTTGATAAAAACCGCCGTGTTCACAGGCTCCCTGCTATGCCGGCTGCCCGGCTGTCTGTTCCTTGACAGCGGTCTTGGCCTTGGTCGTCTGCAACGTGGCAGGCGTAACTACAGTCACCCATTCAAGGATCGCCATGGTCGAGCCATCGCTGCGGCGCTGGCCGAGCTTGGAAATGCGGGTATACCCGCCTGGCCGCCCGGTGAGCGCGGGAACGACCGTTTCAAACAGACGCGCCACAGCCGCAGGGCTGCGCAGGCGGGCGGCCGTCAAACGACGCGCAGCCAGCGTGCCCTTGCGGGCCAGCGTGACGATCTTTTCCGCGTCCTGCCTGGCCACTTTGGCCTTGGACAGCGTGGTCTGGATGCGATCCCGCAGGATCAGGTTGGCTACCAGCGAACCCAGCATCTGTTCGCGATGGGCCGTGGACCGACCGAATTTCTTAGCAACTCTTCTGTGACGCATGACTCTCGCGCTCCATGTGGGCTGCGCCGCAACAAGCGGCGATCCAGATTCAATCCGCGCCGGGAACCGCGGAAAACTATTCCTCGGACGGACTCTTCTTCTTCGCCGCCGCCATGACTTCCAGCATCTCGGCGTCGAACTTGTACCCCAGGGATAGGCCGAGTTCCAACAGCTTGTCCTTGATCTCGTTCAGCGACTTCTTCCCAAAGTTACGATACTTGAGCATATCGGCCTCGGTCTTCAACGCCAGCTCGCCGACACTGGTGATATTGGCGTTGTTGAGGCAGTTGGCGGCGCGAACGCTGAGCTCAATCTCGTTGACACTCATGTTGAGCACCTTGCGGATGCGGTCGCGCTCCTCGTCAACCTTGCGCTCGGCTTCCTCAAACTCCACCACTTCCTCGCTGTAATCCACGAAAACATCGAGGTGATGACGCAGCACGGCGGCAGCAGTTTTCAGCGCGTCATCCGGGGTCACGCGGCCGTCGGTCCACACATCGAGAATCAGCTTCTCGTAATCGGTGCGCTGGCCAACGCGGGTGTTCTCCACGGCGAAGTTGACACGCGCGACAGGAGAGAAGCTGCTGTCGACCGGAATTCGGCCGATTTCCTGCTCTGCAGTCTTATTCCATTCGGCCGGGAAAAATCCGCGCCCCGTACGAATCTCGACCTCCATGTCGAGTTCGCCATCCACATCCAGCGTCGCGATATGCTGCGTCGGGTTCAGCACCTCGACGCTGTTGTCGAGCTGAAAGTCTCCGGCCGTAATCGTGCAGGGGCCCTTGCGCTTGAGCGAAATCCATCGCGGCGAGCGGTTGTAGCTGCGAAGCAGGACGCGCTTGAGGTTCAGGATGATATCCGTGACATCTTCGCTGACACCCGTCAGGGCGCAAAACTCATGATTTGCCCCCTTGATGCGCACAGAAGTGATGGCCACACCCTCGATCGAGGAAAGCAGCACCCGGCGCAAGGAGTTGCCCACGGTGCGCGCATAACCAACCTCAAAGGGTTCGGCCACAAAACGCGAGTACGTGGGGGTGGCGGTAGTCTCATCCTTGACCACGCGCTTGGGCATCTCAAATCGGCTGAGTCGAATCGGCATGTCTCATCCTTTCAGGCGTTCTGCCGCGTTGCCGCGACACGCCCACCATCACGCATTGACCTAGCGCGAGTAAAGTTCCACAACGGCCTGTTCATTCACGATCGGAGCAATCTGCTCGCGCGTCGGAACGGCCATCACCTCGCCACGAAAATCCTTCTTGTCCAGCGCCAGCCACCCCGGCGTCTGCTGTGTCGTAGCGGCTTCGAGCGCACGCGTGGCCAGATCACGGCTGCGGGCCTGATTGCGCACTTCCACCACATCGCCGGCCTTGAGGATGATGGACGGCACGTTGGCCAGCTTGCCGTTGACCAGCATGTGTCGGTGCAGCACGAACTGCCGCGCCGCACGACGCGACGCCGCAAATCCAAGCCGGTACACGAGATTATCGAGCCGCAGTTCCAGCATCTGCAGCAACAGCTCACCGGTGACGCCCTGGCGGCGCAACGCTTCGCGGAAGAAACGCTTGAACTGCACTTCCTGCATGCCGAACTGGCGGCGCAGGCGCTGCTTTTCACGCAACTGCGCGCCGTACTCCGACATCTTGCGGGCGCGGCGGGCCACATGCATGCCTGGGGCGCCATGCCCCTGGTCGATGGCGCACTTTGCCATATAGCAACGCGCACCCTTCAAGAACAACTTCATCCCCTCGCGGCGGCACAGCCGGCAGGCGGGTCCTGTGTACCTACCCATTAGACTCTCCTTCTCTTACGCGCACGGCAACCATTGTGCGCAATCGGCGTGCAATCGCGAACCACACTGATATGGATCCCGGCAGACTGAATCGCGCGTACGGCGGACTCACGTCCTGCGCCAGCGCCCTGCACGCGAACCTCCACCTCATGCATGCCCTTGGCCACGGCCTGTCGGGCAGCGTCCTGAGCAACCATGGTGGCCGCAAAGGCCGTGCACTTGCGCGAGCCGCGGAACCCGGCCTTACCGGCCGAACTCCACGCAATCACACCACCGCGCGCATCGGTGATGGAAACAATGGTGTTGTTAAAAGACGAACGCACAAAGGCAATACCGGATGGAATCGACCGTACTTTCGCCTTGCGGATCTTCGCGTCAGCCGCAGCCTTGGCCTTCGCATCATCGCCTTCGCCCAGAATTGCAGCCGCCTCGCTATTGACGGGGGCGGCCGTGGCCGGAGCCGCGGCGGGCTTTTCCTGAATGGTTACTTCTTCGCTCATGCGTCAGCCTCGGGGGTATCTTCGGTGCGGCTGCACCGCCGTCCGACGGCATACGTGCCGACGGAACGCGCGGATTAAGCCTTCTTATCGTCGCTCTTGATTGCCTGGCGAACGGCCTTGTCGCGGACGGCGCCAACGGTTTTCTTCGCGCCCTTGCGGGTGCGAGCATTCGTGCGTGTACGCTGCCCGCGCACCGGCAGCCCGCGCTTGTGCCGCATGCCGCGGTACGAGCCGATGCTGATCAGGCGGCGGATGTTCTGCGACACTTCACGTCGCAAATCACCTTCCACGCGATAGTGCTCTTGGATAAAAGCAGTAATATGACGGATCTCGTCCGGTGTCAGGTCGCCCGCCTTCTTGGCCGGATCAATCTTGCACTGCGCCACGACTACGTGAGCACGTGTGATCCCGACGCCGAAAAGGTATGCTAGCGCGTAAGCCACGCGCTTCCTGTCCGGAATATCCACACCCAACAATCTTGGCATGGCAACTCTCCAACTATCCTTGGCGCTGTTTATGGCGCGGATTGGTGCAAATGATGCGCACAACGCCACGCCGCCGTACCACACGGCAGCGCTCGCATATTCGCCTGACGGAACTGCGAACTTTCATGACTTCGTTTCCCCGTTCAAAAAGAGATTTAAGATACCCAATTCCCACCCCCAAAGTCCATCACAAAAAAAATAAATTATACAAGCGTCATAATCTCCGCGCCATCCGCACACACGCACACCGTGTGTTCGAAGTGCGCCGACAGCCTTCGGTCACGCGTCACCACGGTCCACTTGTCGGCCAGTATCTCCACCTCGGCGCCACCGAGGTTGACCATCGGCTCAATGCAAAACGTCATGCCAGGCTTCAGTAACGGGCCATGCCCAGGCTTGCCATAGTTTGGCACCTGCGGCTCCTCGTGCAGTTCACGTCCGACACCGTGGCCGACAAACTCACGCACCACACGGCACCCGCCTGCGCGCACTGTCTGCTCCACGGCGGACGACACATCGGACAGATGCGCGCCCGCACGCACGGCCGCAATCCCTGCCTCCAGCGCGCGTCGCGTCGTGGCCGTCAGGCGCTCACCATCCGGCGACGCCGCACCGACGATCACTGTAGTCGCGGTGTCGCCAATGAAGCCTTCGTGCTTCACGCCCACATCAATCGACACCAGGTCTCCGGACTCGATCCGCCGCGGGCCGGGGATACCGTGGATAACCTCCTCGTTCACCGAGACACAAATCGCACCGGGAAACAACACGGCTCCGCCGGCGCCGCGATACCCGAGAAAGGCACTGGTAGCGCCGCGTGCCAGAATCAACTCCCGCGCGAGCTCATCCAGTTCACGCGTGGTCATTCCGGGCACGACCGCCGCGGCGAGCCGCTGCAGGATCCCGGCGGCTATCCTTCCGCTCACGCGCATCGCCGCGAGTTCGCTCTCGGTCTTGCAAACAATCATTGCAATGCCTGAACAATCCGCCCGGCGACTTCGTCCGCGGCACCCACCCCATCCACCCGCACCAGCAATCCGCGGGCACCGTACCACTCGATCAGCGGCGCGGTATCCTTGCGAAACACGCCAAGCCGTTGGCGTACGGTTTCGCTGTTGTCGTCCTTGCGCTGCACCAGGTCAACCTGACAGGCGTCACACTTGCCCGCCACGCGAGGCGGCAGCGTACGCACATGGTAGCCCTTGGAGCAGGCAGGACACATCAGACGTCCAGCCAACCGCTCAATCAAAATTTCCTCGGCCACGTCCAGCAGCACCGTGCCGCGAATGCGCCCGCCTTGCGCCGCAACCACCGTCTCCAGCATCTCGGCCTGCGCTACCGTGCGCGGAAAGCCGTCCAGCAGGACCTGCAGATCAGCGCCCCCCGCAACCAGCAGATCGGTAATAATCCGTCCGATCAACTCGTCGGGCACAAGCTTTCCCTGCTTCATGTACCCATCCGCCTCGCGGCCGGCCGGGGTGCCCTGCTTAACGGCACTGCGCAGCAGATCCCCACTCGAGACGTGGCGTACGCCCAAACAGCCGACGAGCCGTTCGGCGGCCGTTCCTTTGCCAGAGCCCGGGGCGCCAAGAAGGATGATTGCTTCCATGTGATTGTGAACAGACGGGTTACGGACAGACTGACTACTTCCGCCCCTGCAAACGGCCGTGCTTGAGAAAGCCGTCATAGTTGCGCATGAGCAGGTGGGACTCCATCTGCCGCAGGGTGTCGAGCGCCACGCCCACAACAATCAGCAGGCTTGAGCCACCGAAGAACGAGGACATCTCCCACGGAATTTTCAGGTAGGCGCGCAGGGCCTGCGGCACAATGGCCACCGTCACCAGCCCGAGTGCGCCAAAGAAGGTCACGCGCGTCATCACCATATCCAGGTGCTCCGCCGTGGCCATACCGGGGCGGATGCCGGGCACATACGAGCCATTGCGCTTGAGGTCGTCCGAGATGCGCACAGCGTTAAACTGCGTAGCCACCCAGAAGTACGAAAAGAAAAAGATGAGCACGGCATAGCATAAAATATGCACCGGGCTAGCCATGTCGTTGAGGCTGCTGCCAAAGGTCTGCAGCCCCACCAGGATCGAATGCAGGAAGGGTGTGGCAAACGCATCCGGCGAGATGCGGCTCATAGCGGCGCCGGAAAACTGGATCAGCGGCTGGGCAAAGATGATGGGCATCACGCCGGAGTAATTTACGCGCAGCGGCATATAGGTGTTCTGGCCGCCGTACTGTTTGGTGCCCACCACGCGCTTGGTGGAATGGATCGGGATCTTGCGGAGCCCCTGCGTCAGCATGACGGTTCCCATGACGACCAGAAAACCGAGCACCAGCAGCAGCAGCAATTCAAAAATGCTGGCGCCGCCGACGGTGAAGTACCGCTGCCAAGCCTCGAAAATGGCGGCCGGCAGGCGGCTGCAGATGTTCACCATAATCACAACCGAACTGCCGTTGCCAATACCGCGCAGCGTAATCTGGTCACCCAGCCACACGATAAACATCGTGGACGTGGTCATGGTGAGAACGGTCAGCAGGCGAAACGGAAGGCCGCAGAATGAGGGGTCGACCAGATTGAGCTCCCCCATGCCGAGCGCACCCGGCTTTTCAAGCACCGCCGCCAGCGCGTACGACTGGCAAATCACCAGCACCAGCGTGAGATAACGTGCGTACTGGTTGATTTTGGCGCGCCCGGCGTCGCCCTCACGCGAGAGCCGCTCCAGCGCGGGGATGACTGCCGTCAACAGCTGAACCACAATCGTTGCGCTGATGTACGGCCAGATGCTGAAAAACCCGACCGAGCACTGGCTCATCGCGCCGCCGCTAAAGACATCAAACCAACCCATCAGCCCGCCACCGCCGGTTTGCTCACGAATGCGGTTGAGTGCCTCCTCGAGCGCATGCCAGTCCACACCCGGGGTCGGCACCATGGAAACCAGGCGACAGATAAACACCAGGCCGACCGTAAACAAGATGCGCTTGCGCAATTCCGGGATGCGAAACGTATTGGCAAAGGCGGCAAGCATGGCATGTCCTCGGGGGCAGGAGTACGGGGTCAAGAATCAGGATGCCGAAGGGGGTACGCAAGCCAGTACCATCATGAAGCCACCCGCCGTCTCAACCTGACACGTGAACGCCGACGTCTCCCTTGTAGATGCTGAATTCCGACTCCTGAATACAACTATCAAATTACGACGCACGATCCGCCCGCCGCCTCGATCTTCATGCGCGCGGCCGCGCTGAAAGCATGTGCCTTGATCGTAAGTTTCTTCGCGCATTCGCCGTCCGCCAAAATCTTGATGCGGTCGGGATGACGCGGCGCCAGACCGGTGCTGCGCAGCAGCTCGGGTGTAACTTCGACGCCTTCCGCGAAAACAGCCAGCGCCTCCAGGTTCACGCTACAGCAGAGCACGCGCGTAGAATTCTTAAACCCGCGCTTGGGAAGGCGGCGCAACAGAGGCATCTGGCCGCCCTCAAAGGCAACCTTGTGCTTGTGCCCCTTGCGGGCATTCTGTCCCTTATGGCCTTTGCCGCACTGGCGGCCATGCCCCGAAGCCGTGCCGCGCCCCACACGCTTGCGAGGGCGCCGGCTACCAGGGGTATTCGTCAAAGTGGAGAGATCCATGTATGCGTACTCCGGATGATGTTCAAGCCCGCGCGGCAGCAATGCTCTCGGCCGAACGGAGTTTTTGCAGGGATGCGATCGTGGCCTTGACCACATTCAGTCTGTTCTTGCTGCCCAGCGACTTACCGATCACGTCGCGCACACCGGCAGCCTCAAGCACCGGACGCATGCCTCCGCCCGCGATGACGCCCGAGCCGTCCGGGGCTGGCTTCAGCAGCACACGGCCGCCGTCGCACGCACCCAGAACCTCATGCGGAATCGTCTTGCCATGCATGGTGATCTTGATCATGCGCTTGCGCGCCGTCTCGCCGCCCTTACGGATGGCATCGCTGACCTCGTTGGCCTTGCCAAAGCCGAAGCCAACGCGCCCCGCGCGATCACCGACCACGACCACAGCGCTGAAACTGAAGCGGCGCCCGCCCTTGACGACCTTGGCGCAGCGGTTGACAAACACCACCCGCTCATCCATGCCGTCGCCCTGGGACTGGCCTTGGGAATTTCGATCCATCGCGCTCACTTCGTCACCTCCGTCGCACCAGTCGCGTCATTCGTAATCTTCAGGCCGCCGGCCACTGCGGCCTCGACCAGTTGCTTGACGCGGCCATGAAACCGGAATCCGCCGCGGTCGACGACCACCTGCCGCAAACCCTTGGCTAGCGCAGCTTCCGCTGCCAGCGCGCCCACCTGCTTGGCGGAGCTGAGATTACATCCCGCCACCGCCTTGCCGGAAGAAGTATGCGCCAGCGTGCATCCAGCCGCATCGTCGATGAACTGCACATACAACTGGCGGTTCGAAACGAAGATTGCCATGCGCGGGCGCACAGCCGTGCCATGCACGCGCTGCCGCAGACGCCGGTGCCGAATGATTCTCTGATCCTTGCGATTGAAGCTCATGTCTCGCTCCGCTTGCCCCGCACCTTATGCGACGGTCTTGCCTTGCTTGCGGCGGATTTGCTCGCCGACGTACTTGATGCCCTTGCCCTTGTAGGGTTCGGCCGGGTAGAATCCACGAATGCGGGCGGTGGTGTCTCCCACCATCTCCTTGTCGATCCCGTCGATCGTAAGCTGAACGCCCTGCTTCTCCGTCACCTTGATCCCCGCGGGAATCGCGAAATCCTTTGGCGCGGCAAAGCCCAGCCAGAGTTGCAGCCTGGCGCCCTGCACCGCAGCCTTGAAGCCGGTGCCTTCAATGATCAGTTCTTTGCGGTACCCCTTGGTGACGCCCTGAATCATGTTGACGACCAGGGTGCGGCTCAAGCCGTGACGGCTCTTCTGGCCACGGGAATCATCCGTACGCGTCACCAGCACCTTGCCGGTCTCGACGCCTGCAGAGATACCCGATGGCAGCTCGCGCTCGAGCTGGCCCAGCGGCCCCTTGACCGTCACATGTCCGCCGCTGGCGGTTACCGTGACGCCGGTCGGTATGACGACCGGCTGTTTGCCGATTCTCGACATCGCACACCCCTTACCAGATTGTACAGATCAACTCTCCGCCAAGCTTTCGCTGGCGGGCGTCCTTGCCGCTCATGACGCCATCCGAAGTGCTCAGCACCGCGGTGCCCATGCCGCCGAGAACGCGCGGAATATCCATGTAGCCGCAAAAACGGCGCAGACCAGGCTTGCTCTCGCGGCGTATACCGCGAATCGCCGGCTCGGCCAGCTCGCTGTATTTCAGCTCAATGTGCAACACGCGCCGACCATCACCCGCAAGGGTATAGCTAGCGATGTAGCCTTCCGCCTGCATCACACGCGCCACCTCGCCTTTGAGGCGAGAGCCAGGCATGTCCAATGAAGGC
>SESD01000800.1_pt1 | contig 18722 bp, 17 predicted proteins | sample 3171411 | NCBI WGS metagenome assembly SESD01 (sample SAMN06051880, study PRJNA518727) | freshwater metagenome | biome: subpolar coniferous forest; feature: holomictic lake; material: water; isolation source: holomictic Lake 442, 16.5 m depth | place: Canada: near Kenora, Ontario | collected...
ACATCAAGATCCCACGCATCCCAGCAAACGCATTGCTCCCGCTGGGCTGAGCGACCGTTCTGACCCACTCTGCGGGCTGACATCGAGTGCGATACGGTGCTCGATGTCAGCCGCAACGGGTCTACAGCAGCGACAGGAGCACCATGAGCGACGACCGTCCTCGCACGTCTACACGAGATCATCAACTGCTGCGCGAGCAGCTCACGCAATGGCTTTCAGGGCACTTGCCCAATCCCACCATTACTGAGTTCAACGCGCCAGCAACCAACGGCATGTCGAGCGAGACCATCTTGTTCGATGCCCATTGGACCGACGAGAACGGCACTCCAGCCTCCGGGCGTTTCGTGCTTCGCCTGCCCCCCGATCCCAACTCGGAGCCGGTGTTCGCGGTCTACGACATGCCCCGCCAGTTCAACGCAATGCGTCTGGTCGCGTCTCGCACCGATGTTGCGATCCCACGCACGGTGTGGCTCGAAACAGACTCTGCAGCGCTCGGCGCACCCTTCTTCGTGATGGAGCGCGTCGACGGTGTCGTGCCGCCCGACGTGATGCCATACCCGTTCGGCGACAACTGGTTCTTCGAAGCTGCCGCCAGCGATCAGGCAACGCTGCAACGCTTATCCATCGAAGCACTCGCCAAGATCCACACCATCCCGGCGTCAGATGCTGATGCAGCGTTCTTGCACATCGACGCACCTGGCGACACCGCATTGCAGCGACACGTCAACGACCAACGCGCCTTCTACGAGTGGGTCGCTGCCGATGGCGTGCGTTCGCCACTCATCGAGCAAGCCTTTGCCTGGCTCGATCAGCATTGGCCAACCGACGAAGGCGACACGGTTGTCAGTTGGGGTGACGCTCGCATCGGCAACATGATGTATCGCGACTTCACACCAGTTGCCGTGCTCGACTGGGAGATGGCCGGACACGGCCCCCGAGAAATCGACCTTGCGTGGATGATCTTCCTGCATCGCTTCTTCCAAGACCTCGCCGAACAATTCGGGATGCCTGGTATGCCCGATTTCATGCGCGTCGCCGACGTTGTATCCACCTACGAGCAGGCCAGCGGTTACGCACCAAAGAACCTGCAGTGGTTCATGCTGTATGCCGCGCTGCGTCATGCCATCGTGATGTTTCGTATCACCCGCCGCCAGATTCTGTTCGGCGAGGCCGAGATGCCCGAGAACCCTGACCATGCGTTCATCCACCATCCAACGCTGACTGCGATGATCGACGGCACCTACTGGGTCAAGTTGTGAGCTTGTCGAGGGCTCTTCGCCCACGATGACAACGAAGACATTTCGGTTGTCGGTCGCCGCAAGCGTGCTGCTCACCGTATTGCTGCGCCTTCGGTTCTTCTGTACGCCGCTCACATCTGACGAGGGCGGCTACTTGGCCATCGGCCGCGCATGGGGCCACGGACGCGATCTCTATCGACAGGTGTGGATCGATCGCCCGCAAGGTCTTCTCGCCCTGTTCCGATATTGGGACAACATCTTTGGCGGCAGCACGGCATCGATACGAGTGATGGCCACGGTGTTCGCAGCACTGGCGGTCGCGTCCAGTGCGGTGATCGCGCGTTCCGTTTCATCGGCCCGCGCCGGGGTCATCGCTGCAGCCTTCGTTGCTGTCGCTTCGTCAGCGGCAACGCTCGAGGGCTTCATCGCCAACGGCGAGCTGCTGAGCGGCGCACTGTCAGTAGCCGGACTCGGCGCCGGATGCGTGGTGCTATTCGGTCACCGCAAACTGCGTTGGATGTATGTGTCGGGCGTGTTTGCCGGCCTCGCAATGTCGATCAAACAATCAGGGTTCGATGGCTTCGCGGCATTGTTCGTGTGGCTGTTACTGGCGCTCGTGTTCTCGTGGCACGAGCGAGCGTTCTTGTGGCGCTGCATCGGGTTGCTCATCGGCGGACTCGCATCGGTGCTCGCGTTGCTTGCGCTACATGGCGCACTCACCGGGTGGCACGACTGGTGGTTTGCAGTTGCCGGCTATCGACTCGATTCACGCAGCGCGTTAGTGGGCGCCGATTGGGGCCGCCTGCGTACCACCGCGATGTACGCGATGCCCACGCTGGCGCCTTTGCTCATCGTTGGCGCAGCCTGCGGCATCGCTGCGCGACTGCGCGGCGGCGTTCGCTTTCGCAACGATCACTTGTTGTTGCTGCTCTGGTTGCTCGCAGCCACCGCCGCCTTCGTGTCGGGTGGCCAATTCCACCGCCACTACTGGATCACCGTCACCTTCCCGGTGGCCATCGGCGCTGCGGTGTTGATCTCATCAGTGCGCCGCCGAGGCCTTCAGATCGCTTTGGCCTTCGGCGTTGTGGTGCCGTCGTTGTTCAGCACGCTGCGCATCATCGGCCTTCCGCGCGACGAAGTGCCTACCCGGTCGAGTAGCGATAGCCGCCTCGTCGCCGACGAAAAGGTCGCCGATTGGTATCTCTCGAATCGGGCTCCCGGCGACACGCTCTATGCGTTTTGTGCAAGCGCCGGGTTCTACGGCAACGCTCTCGAAGATCCGCCATATCCGTACTTGTGGTTCGACGGCGTGCGACTCATACCAGGGGCACTCGACGCGCTGCGAGCAATGCTGTCGTCGAACGATCGCCCCACGTATGTCGCTGTGTATCAGTTGCCGCGAGCCTGCGATGATTCGGGCAAGAGCGAGGCCCTACTTGAGCAGAACTACGTGCCGCTCACTTCAGTGCGTGGCATCAAAATCTTGGTGCGATCAGATCGCTGAAAACACGGCCTCGATCAACGAACGGTTGCGCGTGCTCTGCCACCGTGGAATCACATGGTTCATCACGTAACCAAAGGCCACGCCAGTATCTGGATCAGCGAATCCGAGTGCGCCACCGGTGCCAAAGTGTCCGAAGCTGCGCGGGTTCGGACCGAACGGCCGGCGCGCTGAGGTGGGTTTGAACCCAAGCCCAAACACGGCTTCCTCGCCGAGCACCGGACAGAATCCTTCCGACTGCGAACGAGTCGCCTCGGCGAGCAGAGTGGGCGACAACAACGGAGCGTCGCTGATCAACGCCGAATACAAGCGGGCCACGCCGGCAGCGCTGCCGTGTCCGTTGGTAGACGGCACTTGCGCCGAGCGCCACTCGGGCGTGTTCACGATGCCACCCGACGAGTAGCCCGACGGGTTGAAGTAGCCCAACGCGATCATCAAGCCTTCGCCCGACATCTGCGAGAAGTCGACATCGCCGATCGGCCGACCCGGCGCCCAGATCACTTCGGCACAGCGATGCTGCTCGGCTTCGGGCACGCCGAACCAAACATCGGCCCCAATGGCATCGGCTAAGCGACGCAACCGAACGCCAGGCATCTCGCCGCTGACCCGACGCACGATCTCGCCGATCAGATGGCCGTAGGTATTGGTGTGATACGTGTGGCGAGTGCCGGGCTCCCACCATGCATCGGTGGCCGCCACCGCGCTGGTCATACGCGACCAATCGGACAGATCATCGTTGGTGAGCATCTCGCGAATTGCCGGCACTCCGGCGCGATGACACAGCGCCTGCCGAATGGTGGCTGCCTGCTTTCCACCCACACCAAACTCGGGCCAGATTGAGGCAATCGGATCGTCGAGCGAGATCAGCCCAGCGTCGACCAACTGCAGTGCAAGCAGCGCAACGATGGCCTTGCCGACCGAGTAAAAGTTGACCAACGTGTCGGGTTGCCACTGTTGCGTGCACGCCTCGTCGGCGAAGCCCCCAACGAGATCGACCACCGGCTCACCATTGACGAGCACACAGACCGCAGCACCCACTTCGCCGCGTTCGGCAAAGTTGTCGGCGAACGCCTGACGCACGGCACTAAAGCGCTCGTCGCACAGTCCACTGATCGGCGTGTTCATCGCCCCATCATGTCACCACATCCCCACCGCCATCCCTCCCCATCCCGCTCCCCACCCCGCTCCCCCAGTTGCATGGGCGCGATTTGGGACAACTGCTGTCCCAAATCGCGCCCATGCGGGCTTGGTCGGAGGCGTCGCTGGCGGAGGGAGCGGGATGCAAGACTCGCGACGATGTCCGCTGACCCGTCACTCGCCCTGCTCTGCCCGCAACCTCGGCACCTCACGCGCACCGGTGGCGCTGTGCTTGTCGACACCATCAGCATTCGGCGCGACACCTCGCTGCCAGTGCAGGGCTACCGCTTGACGGTAGATGTCGATGGTGCGCGCATCGACGCAGCCGATGCCGTTGGTGAGCACTACGCACGACTCACCCTGAGCCAGCTCCCATCGCCTACGCCCGCGGTGGTGATTGAAGACTGGCCCGACCTCGCTGTACGCGCCGTGATGCTCGACGTCAGCCGCGACCGCGTGCCCACGATGTCATCATTGAAGGCGCTCATCGACCGTCTTGCCGGTTGGAAAATCAACCAACTACAGCTGTATTTCGAGCACACGTTTGCATACGCCGCTCACGAAGATGTGTGGTCAACCGCAAGTCCCTTCACCCCCGATGAAGTGCGCGAACTCGACACGTTCTGCCGCGATCGACATATCGAGTTGGTGGCCAACCAGAACTGCCTTGGTCACGCCGAGCGCTGGTTACGCCTTCCCCGCCATCAGTCGATGGCGCTGAGTCCCGACGGCTTCGACATGATGGGTCTGCGCCGCGGCCCAACAACGCTTGATCCAGCGAACCCAGCAGCGTTCGAGTTTGTTGCTTCGCTACTCGCCGAGCTTGTGCCGTGCTTTACGAGCAACCGGGTGCACATCGGGATGGATGAACCGTGGGAGCTCAAGCCCGAGCGAATCGACGAGTACATCGCGTGGATGCACAAGCTCTGCGATCTGCCGGTGCTGCGCGACCGCGAAGTACTGGTGTGGGGCGACATCTTGGCTCATCACCCCGCGCTGCTGAAGTCGCTGCCAGAAAACGTCACTGTCACCGAGTGGGGTTACGAGGCAGACCACCCATTCGACGCTCGGGCCCGCGCCTTGGCGGCAGCAGACAAACCGATGTGGATGTGCCCGGGCACTTCGAGTTGGCAGAGCCTGCTCGGCCGCACCACCAACATGCGCGCCAACACCATCTCGTCGGCAGCGGCAGCCCACGATCACGGTGGCACCGGAATGTTGATGACCGACTGGGGCGACTGGGGACATCATCAGCCAGCGATCATCAGCTTGCCCGCCTACGCGTTTGGCGCCGCGATGTCGTGGTGCGCTGCCACGAACACCGACCTCGACCTCGCCGCAGCCACCGATCCCGCCGCTGTGGCGCTCGGCGATGTCTACTTGGCCACCGCCGCGCAGCGCCCCAATTGCTCGGCGCTCGTGCGCCATTTGTACCTGCCGCAGGCGAGGGTGCGTCACATCACGGTCGACGAGCTCGAAGCCGCGCGTGACCGCATTGAGCTTGGCATCGACGTGCTCGGCGGTCGCGTCGATCACGACGCCAACGAACTTCGCTGGGCCTGCGACACCGTGCGCATGGCCCTCGACGATGCACAGGCGCGTCTCGAAAACGATGGCACGCTGGCGTCGATACCGAGTGACACACGACTGCAGCTGGCCGATCAGGCACTCGACATCGGCGAGCGCCACGCATCGCTGTGGAACCAACGCTCGCGTCCCGGTGGTCTCGCTGGAAGCAAGCGCTGGTTCACGCGCCTGCGTGAGTCGTACTTGGCTGGTGGACCCGTGGCGAACTGGCCGTTCCCCGAGATCGATATCAGCAGCGGCGAGTCACAGTGAGCACGAAACGATGACCACACCGTTACCAAGCGCCATGCGCGCCGTGCTGCTCACCGCGCACGGCGGCTTCGAGTGCCTCGAGTACCGAACCGATGTCGCGGTGCCCACACCCCGCGCTGGCGAGGTGCTGGTGCACATTGCTGCGGCCGGCATCAACAACACCGACATCAACACCCGTATCGGTTGGTACGCCGACAGCGTGGCTGACGACGACTCGGCCGGATGGACCGGCGATGCATTCACGTTCCCGCGCATTCAAGGAGCAGATGGCTGCGGCACGGTTGTGGCGGTCGGCGATGGCGTCGACCCGAGCCGTGTCGGTCAACGGGTGCTCATCGAGCCGGTCCTTCGCGAGCCCGTCGGCTGGGCACTTGATCAAGCGCGCTATTTCGGTTCCGAATGCGACGGCGCGTTCGCCGACTACGCAACAGTTCCCTCGGCGCACGCGCATCACCTCAACAGCGACCTCACCGACGCGCAACTCGCGTCGTTCCCCTGCGCATACTCAGCCGCAGAAAACATGCTCACCAGAGTCGGCGCTACAGCGAGCGACACCGTGCTCATCACCGGCGCATCTGGCGGAGTGGGCTCGGCTGCCGTGCAACTCGCCAAACGACGCGACTGTCGCGTCATCGCAGTGGCGGGCGCCGACAAACTCTCCCAAGTCGCACAGCTTGGGGCCGACATCACCATCGCTCGCGGCACCGATCTTGCGGCTCAATGCGGCCGCGAATCGGTAGACATCGTCATCGATATTGTTGGCGGCGACCAATGGCCTCAACTGCTGAGCATCTTGAAGCGAGGCGGCCGTTACGCCACCGCTGGCGCCATTGCTGGCCCAACCGTTCAGCTCGATTTGCGCACGTTGTATCTCAAAGATCTGCGCCTCTACGGGTGCACCGTGCTCGAGCCAGAAGTGTTCACCAACCTCATTAGCTACATCGAGCGTGGCGAGATCAAGCCGTTGGTTGCTGCGCAGTTTGCGCTCAGCGACATCGTGGCCGCGCAGCACTACTTCCTCAGCAAGAACTACTTCGGCAAGATCGTTCTCGTTCACGACTGAAACATCGCGAGCCCGACCAGTAGACGCTGTGAACGCACCAATCACCGATGTCACGTGGTCGTCTTGGGCTCCGCCAAGCACTGCGACTCCGAGTGGGGACACGACGAGACAGTATCGTCGCCGTTGTCCCGTCCGTGAAAGGTCGGGACCCGGCGCCGATTCTCAGCGACCGAAATTTGCAAAGGGGCGCTCATGACCGACACCAGCACCAGGGCAACGAGCCGAGTGGTCGCCATCACCGGCGCCGCCTCCGGAATCGGGCTCGCAGCAGCACAGCGTTTCGCCGCCGCCGGCGACACCGTGGTCATGCTCGACATCGACGCCGACCGACTTCCCAAAGAGGCTGCCACGCTTGGTACAGCCTCGTACGTGCTCGACGTGCGCAGCGGTGAATCTGTCAACGCAACATTTGCGAGAATCGCTTCCGAGGTCGGCCCGATCGACGTGCTCGTGAACAACGCTGGCATTGGCGTCGCAGCCGATCTGCTGTCGTCTTCGTGGGAAGACTGGCAGCGCACGTTCGATGTGAACGTGCACTCAATGTTTCACACCTGTCGCGCCGCGCTTCCATCGATGCTCGAGCGCGGCGCGGGCATCATTGTGAACACTGCCAGCGTCGCCGGTCTTGTCGGTATCCGCGACCGCTCGGCCTACTGCACATCGAAATCCGCTGTCATCGGCTTCACCCGGGCACTCACGGCCGACTACGCGCACCGAGGTATCCGCGCCAACGCTGTGTGTCCTGGCACTGTCGCCACCGAGTGGATCGGCAAGATCCTTGCCACGGCCGAAGACCCCGCTGCAAAGCGCCTCTCGATGGAGCAGCGCCAACTCGACGGGCAGATGGGCTCCCCCCAAGAAGTTGCTGCGGCCATTTTCTTTCTCGCCTCACCCGATGGTCGTTTCGCCAACGGATCAGCGATGGTCATCGACGGTGGATGGACGGCGATGTGATTCCACGTCACGGTCTCGGAACAGCGCCGCTAGGCGGTCTGTTCACCGAGGTCACCGAGGAAGACGCACGCGCCACCGTTCATACCGCGCTGCTCCAAGGCATTCGCTACTTCGATACCGCCCCTCTCTACGGCAACGGCCTCGCCGAAACGCGTCTTGGCGCAGCCCTTCAGGAATCGGGGATCGCTCGCGAGCAGATCTCGATCTCGACCAAGATCGGTCGAGTACTGGTTCCCGGCATCGACTTTGACAGCGCGTTCCGCGACGGTTCGGCTCTGCGACCCCAGTTCGATTACAGCGCCGACGGTATTCGACGATCGCTCGACGAAAGCCTCGTGCGTCTGCAGACGGACCGCATCGACCTTGTGCTTGTGCACGACCCTGACGATCACGAGTCCGATTCGCTCGCTACGGCCTTCCCCACGCTCATTCGGCTCCGTGACGAGGGGGTCATTGGCGCCATCGGCGTTGGCATGAACCAGGTAGCAATGCTCACACGCTTCGCAGCCAAAGCCGACGACATCGGACTTGACTACGTACTCGCAGCCGGACGCTGGACCTTGCTCGATCGATCTGCAGGGCTCGTCGGTGGCCTCCTCGACATGTGCGCGGCGAACAACGTGCGCGTCATCATCGGCGGCGTGTTCAACAGTGGCCTGCTTGCCAACCCAAGCGCGGGCGGCACGTTCGACTACGTGGCAGCCGACAGTGCAACCGTCGCAGTCGCACAGCACATGGCCGCTGTCTGCCGAGATTTCAATGTTGCCCTCACCGCGGCGGCGCTTCAGTTTCCGTGGCGTCACGCTGCAAGCTCCACCGTGTTGGTCGGCGCTCGCAACGCCGCCGAAGTACAGCAAAACCAAATCGATGCGGCTGCAGAAATCCCAGACGCGCTCTGGCCCGCGCTCGAGGCGTGCCTCACTGGCAGCCACTAGTGCGCATCGACTCGCACCACCATCTCTGGGACCCAACGCGAGCGTCGTACCCGTGGCTCACCGACGACCTCGCCGTCATCAATCGCACATTCACAACGAACGATCTGCGAGCCGTAACCGAGAGCACCGGAATCGATGCCACCGTGCTCGTGCAGACCAGCGCGTCCGTCGACGAGACCATCGAGTTCTTGCAGACTGAGGCCCCGGTGGTAGGCGTGATCGGCTGGGTCGATCTCACTGCACCCGATGTAGCCGACGTCATCGCGCAACTGTTGCACGGACCAAATGGCCACCGACTTGTGGGCATACGACATCAGACACACGACGAAGCCGATGCCGGTTGGCTCGATCGCGTCGATGTACGTCGGGGCATTGAAGCCGTTGCAGCTGCAGGTCTCGTGTTCGATCTGTTGGTGCGCACTCGTGAGCTTCCTGCGGCTACACGATTTGTCGCAGCGCTGCCGCAGTGCCAGTTCGTTCTCGACCATCTCGCCAAGCCGCCACTCACCGAAGCAGCCGACTCATCAGCGATGGCTGTATGGTCCGCTGCTCTGCGCTCACTCGCGAAGCACAGCAACGTGGCCGCAAAAGTCTCTGGCCTTGCCACCGAAGCCGACTGGCACACGTGGACCCCGGCCGATCTGCGGCCAGCCACCGATGTGGCTCTCGAAGCGTTCGGCCCCGACCGATTGATGTTCGGTTCCGATTGGCCGGTCAGCCTGTTGGCGGCTTCGTACTCAACCGTTGTCGAAACCTTCGACAACATGTTCGCCCACCTCTCCCCCGCTGAGCTCAGCGCAATGCAGGGCGCCAACGCGCAGCGCATCTACAAACTCGATCTCAATCAACGCCACTCTGGAGCCACGAAGCAATGACCGTTATCACCCGCCTCACGACAAGCGACATCCGCGCCCGCACGTCTCGCTTTCTCGATGGCTCCGACGCCGCGCACGCCGACCCTGACTACTCCGCTGCGTATGCGATCTTGCACACCGACCATGTCGACGGATTGCAGGGTCAAGGCTTCACCTTCACCATCGGCCGCGGCAACGAACTGTGTTGCGCCGCAATCGAGACAATGGCCCATCACGTAGTCGGTCGCGACCTGGCCGAAATCACCAGCGACATGGCTGGCTTTTGGCGCACGCTCACCAGCGACAGTCAGCTGCGTTGGCTCGGTCCCGAAAAGGGTGTGATTCACCTTGCGGTCGCCGCGCTCGTCAACGCCGTCTGGGACCTGTGGGCCAAGACTCAAGGCGTTCCGGTGTGGCAACTGGTGTGCGACTTCACCCCCGAGCAGTTCGTGGGCTGCATCGATTTCCGCTACCTCTCCGACGCGTTAACCCGCGATGAAGCACTCGAGATGCTGCGCGCCGCAGCCCCAGGCAAGGCCGCGCGAACTGCCGAACTTGTGGCCAATGGCTACCCGGCCTACATCACTTCTGCTGGCTGGCTGGGTTACCCCGAGCCCAAAGTTCGCGACCTGTGCCAGCAGCTCTACGGCGAAGGATGGCGCAGCTTCAAGACCAAAGTTGGCATCTCTGTTGTCGCCGATCGTCGACGCTGCGAGATCATGCGCGAAGAACTCGGCGACGATGTACAGCTGATGGTCGATGCCAATCAGGTGTGGGACGTGCCTCAGGCCATTGAGTGGATGCGTCAACTCGATGGCTTCAACTTGCGCTGGATTGAAGAGCCCACCTCGCCCGACGACATTCTTGGCCATGCCGAAATTCGTCGCGCGCTCGCGCCCCTTGGCATCAAGGTGGCTACCGGCGAGCACGTGGCCAACCGCGTGATCTTCAAGCAGATGCTGCAAGCCGGCTCTCTCGATTACCTGCAAGCCGATGCCTGCCGTGTTGGCGGCCTCAACGAAGTGCTCGCGATCTTGCTGCTCGCCGCAAAGTTCAACATCCCCGTGTGTCCGCACGCTGGCGGATTGGGGCTGTGCGAATACGTGCAGCACATCTCGGCCATCGATTACATCGCTGTCAGCGCAACCCTTGATGACCGCACCACCGAATACGCGACACATCTGCATGACCACTTCATCAACCCAGCAGAGGTGCGCAACGGTCGCTACGTGCTGCCAACCGCCGCCGGTTACTCGGCCGATCTGCACCCGGCCTCGGCCTCGGCGTTATTGTTCCCCACCGGATCGGAATGGACGCAGTCATGACTGTCTGGTGCGATCAGCGTTACTCGGTCGACAGCATTGAGTTGGCGTGGGGCGAGGTGGGCAGCGGCAAACCCTTGGTGCTCGTGCACGGGTGGACCGGCTCGGCGCACGACTTCACATTGCGCATGCACGAGCTCGGCAGCGATCGGCGCGTGCTCGCCATCGATCATCGCGGGCACGGTCACTCCACCAGCGCGGCGCATCCCGAGTCGTATTCGATCGCGCGACTTGCGGCAGACCTCGAAGCGTGGGCCGACGATGTCATTGGCGAACCCTTCGATCTGCTTGGCCACTCGATGGGTGGACGAGTCGTCATCGACTACGCGTTGGCCCGCCCCGACATGCTTCGGTCACTGATCTTGATGGACACCACGGCGTGGCGGATGGACGTAGGCAACCCCAAGCTCGAAGGCTGGCTCACCAACGTGTCCGACGCGAAGTTTCGCGAGTACCTGCTGCGCGAAGAGCTCGACGATGAGGCCGTTGCAATCCGTTCGGCGCTCCCCGCCACATGGCTCGACGAGAACATCGCCAACAAGCATCGCGTCGACCCAGTGGGCGCTCGCAGTCTCGGACTCGAAATCTTCACCATCGAACCGCGATCCGCCGATCGGCTTGGCGAGATTACGTGTCCGGTCACGGTGATTGCTGGCGAGCACGATCACCCATTTGTCGACCATGCACCACGACTCGTTGATGCGCTGCCAAACGGCGAGTTCACGCAGATCAACGGCGCATGGCACAGCCCACAACTGACCCACCCTGAGCCATGGCTGGCAGCGGTTCGCGCTCACCTGCGCAGGATCTAAGTACCTCAGCGCCGAGAGCTACAGTCGTCGAACGATCGGTTGTGCGGCCCCCAACTGGCGCAGAGCAAACCAAAGAAATCAACTCAACTTTTGCGAGGCACCCAATGAGCGACCACGAGTTCACCCGCGACCAGATCGCCGCAATGGCCAGCACTGTCACCCGCCCTGCGCAAGCGTTCATCGGCGGCCAGTTCATCAACAGTGCGTCGGGTAAGACCTTCGAAACCATCAATCCCGCCGATCGTTCGGTCATCGCCAATATCGCCAGCTGCGATGCCGCCGATGTAGACCTCGCGGTGCGCAGCGCGCGCCACACGTTCGACTCTGGCGTTTGGTCGCAGTGCCACCCCAACGAGCGCAAGGCCGTGCTCAAGCGTCTGGCGCAGCTCATCGATCGCGACCGCGTCGACCTCGCAGTGCTCGAAAGCCTTGAGAGCGGCAAACCAATCCGCGACTGTCTGAATATCGACGTGCCCGAGACAGCGCGCTGCATCGAATGGTTCGCCGAAGGCATCGACAAGATCTATGACCAGTCGTCGCCATCGGGCGGCCAAGCGCTGGGCATCATCGTGCGCGAACCAATCCCGGTGGTCGCTGTTGTGTTGCCGTGGAACTTCCCGCTGATGATGTTGGGCTGGAAGATCGGCCCGGCGCTTGCTGTGGGGTCAAGTGTCATCGTGAAGCCGGCCGAGCAGACCAGCATGACTGCCCTACGCATCGCAGCCCTGGCCGCCGAAGCCGGCGTGCCCGACGGCGTGTTCAGCGTGCTGCCTGGCCTCGGAGAGACTGCTGGCCAATCCATCGGCATGCACCACGGCATCGGCGCAGTGTCGTTCACCGGCAGCACCGAAGTTGGTCGCATGTTCCTGCGCTACTCGGCCGACACCAACCTCAAGCGCACCGTGCTCGAGTGCGGCGGCAAGAACCCATGCGTAGTGCTCAGCGACGCAGGCGACCTCGAATCCGTGGCCCGCCACGCCGTGAACGCAGCATTTTGGAACATGGGCCAGAACTGCACCGCCAACTCGCGTCTCATCGTGTCTCGCAACATGAAAGACGAACTGCTCGAACACGTCATCGCCGAAACGCGCAACTGGACCACCGGCAATCCGTACGATCCCGACAACCTGCTCGGTTCGTTGATCTCCGAAGAGCAATACGACAAGGTGCGCGGCTACATCCGCACCGGCATCGAAGGCGGCGCGACCGTGGCGTTCGAAGGAGCCATTGGTGCAAACGCTGGCGGATACTTCGTGGCGCCAACCATTTTCGACAATGTCACCCCCGACATGGTGATCGCTCAAGAAGAAATCTTTGGCCCCGTGATGGCGGTGATCGCGGTAGACGACGACGAGGAAGCCATCCGCGTTGCCAACGACACCTCATACGGTTTGCAGGCCAGCTTGTTCACCCGCGATGTCACTCGTGCGCACACCATCGCTCGTCGTTTGCAGGCGGGCACCGTGTCGGTGAACAGCTACAGCGAGGGTGACATCACCACGCCGTTTGGTGGCTTCAAGCAAAGCGGCTTTGGCGGCCGCGACAAATCGATCTACGCCTACGACCAATACGTCGAGAAGAAGACGGTCTGGTTCGACCTGAGCTAAGCCAGGGTGGGCTGCTCGAGAGTTCCGTCGGGCCGCCGAGCAAAACGCTGCTGATCTGTGCCGTGCACCGGACCATCGGCTGGCCACGGCCAACCTCCAAAGCCCGTGCGCTGATAATCGGTAAACGCCTGCTCGATTCCGGCGCGATCGTTCATGACGAACGGACCATGCTGGGCAACGGGTTCGCCAATTGGGCGGCCCTGCAGCACCAGCACCTCAGTGCCATATTCGCTGCTGATCGCAACATCGATATCGCAGCGCACCAAGGCACCCGTCGACGCCGCGAGGTCGACTCCATCGAACGTGAGCGCCGAATCGCCGAACACATAAATCGTTCGCACGGTGCTGGCTCCGATTGCGGCAGGCATGGTCCACGAAGCGCCGGGCTCCAGGCGAATATGCCAAATCGCGACGTCGGTATCGGAGCGCGAGGCCCACGAGTTTGGCGGCGGCGACGGCGGAGTGTGGCCACTGAGTTCGCCGGCAACCACCGTGACCTCGGCGACGGCGCCTGTGTCGTTGACGCTGACCACCCGAGGAATCGTGTTATCCCACAACATTGAGAAATACGGCTCGGCCATCTTGTCGACCTTGGGCAAGTTCACCCAGATCTGAAACAACTCTGCAGTGTTGGGCTGTTCGGTATCGAGTAGCGGAAACATTTCAGAGTGCACAATGCCGGCGCCAGCGGTGAGCCATTGAACATCGCCGCGCCCGAAGCGAGCGGCAGCACCCAACGAATCGGAATGGTCGATGAGTCCCTGACGCGCATACGTCACCGTCTCAAAGCCACGGTGGGGATGCTGCGGAAAGCCCGGTATCTCTTGGCCGTGATACATCCGCCAACCATCGATGCCCTCAAAATCGCTGCCCATCTGCCGCCCAGCCAACGACGCTGCGGGCCCAAAGCTGCCGTTGCCCGCGGGATACGCATCGAGGTGATGCACACAGAACAGAAATGGATCGACCGTGGGCCACTGAAAGTTCAGCGGAACTGTTTGCAGAATCGAATCGGACACAAACCGAAGTCTAGGTCAGCGATCTTCTTCGGCGAGCCGAGGGATAGCCGAGTTGCCGGGCCGCAGCCCCGCCTTGTCTGCGTAGAAGGCGCGCACCTGATCCATGTCGGCGCGCACATCGGCGGTGGGCAGCATCGCCGGACCGAAGCCGCCGCTGTGACTGGCGTGATCAATGAAGCCGAACACAATCGGCACATCGGCACCACGAGCAATACGGTAAAACCCAGACTTCCAGTATTCGCTACGCGAGCGAGTTCCTTCGGCGGGCACGATCAGTCGCAATCTGTCTTGCTTGGCGAACTCGGCCACGAGATCGGCGACCATGGTGCCGGCCTTATCGCGCACAACAGGCACGCCGCCAAGCTTGCGCATGAGCGGACCCATTGGGCCACGGAACAGTTCGTTCTTACCGAGCCACGTGAGCTTGATGCCGCTCACTTTGGCCAGCGCCAGCATCATTGGGAAATCCCAGTTGGTCGTGTGCGGCGCAGCGATGATCACACAGCGCTCTGGAATCTCAGCGCCTGACTCAGCGACTCGAAAGCGCCAGAGAGCAATAAACGCACGGGCAAGAAGACGGGTCACCTCTGCACCGTAGCGGAGGGCACCGTGCCCGCCCGCATACGTGCGGGCGTCTGGGCCGCTTACGGGGTTGGGATTGCGTCCATCACCGACTTGATGGTCTGAGCCGCACCCAACAGCGCTGCGCTCTCGTATGGCACCACGATCTTGCTGTTTGGACTGTCGGCAAATTTCGACAACGTCTCGAGCTGCAAGATTGCAATCAACGACGGATTCGGATCTGCAGCGCGGATGGCGTCGTACACACTGGCGATGGCCTGGGCACGACCCTGAGCTTCGAGAATGTATGCCTGCCGGTTGCCTTCGGCGCGCAAGATGGCCGCTTCCTGCTCGCCCTCGGCGGCACGAATGGCAGCTTTTGCATCACCGTCGGCAATGTTGATTGCCGACTGCTGATCGCCTTCGGAACGCAAAATCTTGGCGCGCTTTTCTTGATCAGCTTGCTTCTGCAAGGCAAGCGCCTCAAGGATTTTTGGTGGTGGCGTGATCTCAACAATCTCGATGCGGCTGATGCGGATGCCCCACTTGTCGGTCACCGCTTCCATCTGCGATTGCACATCGGTGTTGATGCGCTCGCGCTCTGACAATGCCTCGTCGAGCGACAACGTGCCGATGACAGAACGCAGCGCGGTACGCGCCAGCGCATCGATGGCGACATCAAAGTTGGCGATGCTGAACAGCGCCTGCTTGGCATCGACGATCTGCGTGAAGATCGTTGCGTTCACGGTGACCACCACGTTGTCTTTGGTAATCACTTCTTGACGATCGCCCGTGCGCGGGATCTCGCGCATATCTACGCGCTGCAACTCTTCGATGAACGGAGCGATGATCACAAGGCCGGCTTCGTGCGTCTTGCGGTATTCGCCGAGTCGCTTCACCACGCCAACTTCGCCTTGTTGAACGATGTTGATCATCCGTCGCAGCATGAACAGCAGCACCAGGGCGACGATGAGCGCCACCACGAGTTCGCCGACGACGAGATTGCTGATTGCGATCATTGATTCTCCTTGATGGTCACGGTCTTCACCGTGAGCGTGGTGCCTTTGACGGCAGCGATCTGAACAGCTGTGCCGGGCGCGATGGTGATGCCATCGGTGGTAACGGCAAGCCACGATTCGCCGAGTAGATACACATGGCCCGTGGCATGGGTCGTGACTTCGTCAATCGTCATTGCCTGTGCGCCCACGAGGCCGCCGTGCACGCCATGTACGACGATGCCCTCACCGCGGTGGGCAAATGCCCGGCTCACGTATGGTCGCACCGCAACGACTCCGATGATTGCCACAGCGCTCGCCACAGCGACCTGCCAGCCGTATGCAGATGGAGCGAAAGCCGCGACAACTGCTGCGGCTACTGCGCCGGCAGCAGCGAACACCGCAAAAAACGCGAGGTGATGCATCTCAACCGCTACGAGAAGCACTGCGATGATGATCCAAACCGCCATGTCACGAGCCTCCGACGGCCACTATAGGCACACCTCGCTCAGGGCGAACGCAAGTCGCCAGGCGACCTACAGCGGCGTGGGTGTGAACAACGAAGGAGGCGCACCCCGATGCCGTCAGGCGTAGAGGCGCAGCACGGTGAACACGGCCATGCCAACCGCCATCATCACCATCATGTTGCGGGTCTTCGCGAACACCGCAGCGGCAGCCAGCACCGCCCACATCTGGTTGTTCTGCACACTGACAAACAGTTCACCGTTGGGCACAAAGATCTTGGGCACAACGATTGCCGTCAGTGCACACGCCGGCGCATACCGCAGCGCTCGCTCGACACGCTCAGGCAGGTTGATGCGCGCAGGCAGCATGAAGAAGCTGCTGCGCGTGACAATCGTGACAATCGTGAGCCCCGCAATAGCGACCAACACATATGCCACATCGTGCGTGGCGTTCATGCTGCCCGCTTTGCATCGGCCGATTTGTTCACGTGAGCGGGCGCGACCACTACGGCTGCAATCACTCCGGCGAGCACCGAGATCACCAGACCCAGCTTGAGGGGAATGTGGATGGTGGCCACCGACAACACCGCCGTCACAACAACTCCGGCCAGCACGGGCACACGGTTGAGCATCGGCACGACCACTGCCACCAACGCCAACACTGCCGCAAGCTCGAGGCCCCATTCAGTAGGCGCTAACCCGCCGAGCAGGATTCCAACGATCGAGGCCACCTGCCATGACGCCCAGTTCACCGAAGCATTGCCAAAGAAGTAGCCCCATTGAAATGTGGTGCCGCGCTCGGGCGCTCCACCGAAACGCATCAAGAACAGCGCAAAGCCAACGTCGCCGTTGATATACCCCGCGAAGAGGCGCTGCTTCCAGGTCAACTGCGAAAAGTACGTGCGCATCGCTGCCGCGAAGATCACGAATCGCACGTTGACCAGCAACGCAGTGACCCACACAATGGGCAACGGGGCGCCGCTCACCAACAATGGCAACACCGCCAGTTGTGCTGAGCCGGCAAACACCACAATGGTCATCAGTAGCGCCAGTGGCACCGACATACCGACCTTGACCATTGCGACGCCGGTAACGACTCCCCATGCCGCGATCGCAATTCCAGGGGTGACCATCGAGCGCAGACCTTCGCGCCATCCCGCCGGATCAAGCGGCGGGACGAGGGTCTCGCGCAGCTTGGTCATTGGATTCACCGCCCCATTATGTCGCCGTTGGAGCCGCGAGAGCTACGCCGAGGCCTCTCGCCCGCGATCGCAACATGACTTTTTCATTCGTGCTAAATGCCAGAGTCCTACGACCCCGTTGCATGGGCGCGATTTGAGACAGCACCTGTCCTAAACCGCGCCCATGCGGGATTTCGGGACTCGATGCTGCGGCGGAACACGGGTATTTGGGTTGCACGGAGGGCGTGTACCACATGCCCTTACAACCCCTGACCTTGGTCGCTACAGGGGTTGTCGAAATCCGAAAATTGGGCCTGCACTTTCATCTCATTGCTCAGAAACGTTCTGGCATTCACACTGGCAATTACCAGGACAACCCCTCTGCCGCTAGAGGGACGGAAAGTGAATGCCATGACAGAGCAACTCGACATGACCCCAGCCGACATTGACGCCGATCTTGTGAAGCGTCGTACGGTCCTCAAGTTTGGCGCCGCTGGCGCCGCCGCATTGGCCGCTGGCGTTACGGCTGCGGCTGTTGTGCCAGATCTTCGCCAGAAGGGTTTGATGTCTGCCGATGGCGCGTTCCATGCAGCATCAATCGCGATGGCAGCGGTCATCTACACCGAGGCGTTCCCAACGAGTCCGTTGATCATGTCGCCGTTCACCGATCAGTTGCCGATTCCGAAGGCGCTCGCTCCAGAGCCCATCGTTGAGGTGTCCGGCTGGACCGATACTCCGGGACCTGGCGAAGGTCAGCAGAACTCGATCCGCAACCAGCGCCACCAAGTCTTCAAACCACGCGTCACCATCCAAGACATCATCAGCGGCCAAGCCGACCGCCCGGACCCAATCATCTACAAGCTCAAGGTCGAAGTCGCCGAGCATTCGTTCACTACTTCGCAGGTGATGCCGATCAACTCGTTCGGTAAGCCAACCGTGTCGTTCGACTCAGCCGGCAACGTGTACCCCGCAGGCACTGTTCGCACGCTGCCAGGCAGCACGATCTACGGTTTCAACGGGCAGTTCCCGGGACCAATGATCAACGCCGAATACGGCAAGCCCTGCTTGATTCGTTTCGACAACCGCCTGCACGAAAACCCGTTGGACCTCGATCGCCAAGACTTCGGCGCCCCCGACTGGTCGTTCCTCACCCACTTGCACAATGGCCACACCGCTCCGGAGAGCGACGGAAACCCGCACTACTCAATGAACTTCGGTCCAAAGAGCATGGGCTTTCAGC
>SESD01000804.1_pt1 | contig 18670 bp, 16 predicted proteins | sample 3171411 | NCBI WGS metagenome assembly SESD01 (sample SAMN06051880, study PRJNA518727) | freshwater metagenome | biome: subpolar coniferous forest; feature: holomictic lake; material: water; isolation source: holomictic Lake 442, 16.5 m depth | place: Canada: near Kenora, Ontario | collected...
CAATTGCCTGTTTTAAATACCGAATAGGATGTAATTGTTTTAACTAAATCATCTGGTGTTTGATTGAAGACACTAAATTTTTCAATGATAAGCTCTTCGCCTTCTTTTATGGAAGGTTTGTAAATTGAATTTGTTGTGATTACTTTTTCTGTTTCATTTTTACCAGTCGTTTTTTCGTCGCTATCAATAGTCGTTGATTGTTGGATGATAGTTTTTCTAATGTCACTAATTTCTTTATTTTGTTCTCTGTCTATGGTGTTCTTTTGAATTTTACTTATAAGCGCTTCTAAAAAATTAATTGCTCTTGCTGTTTTAAGCTCGTCTGTTATTTCTGTTCTATGCGCTTCATCATTTAATTTTTCCCCCTCTTTAGGAAAAATTTCCGAATACTTTTTACTGATGACGTCTAAATCTTTCTTGGTCTCAAGAATCGTATCGAAACTATCAAAATCTAATAAAGTCAGTGTGCTGCTCTGAGATGTGCTGACCAGAAGTCCTGTACCTGCAATATTTTTATATATAAATAAATTATTTTCTTTGGCAATTGTTTTTAATATAGATGAAATCGTCCCTGAATATAGCCCCTTAATTTTAAGCTCCGCAAGGTCGCTATTAATGTCTATATTTCCTCTTTTACTGATCTGATCTAATACTTGCGTTAAATTAACGCCGGATAATTGAAGTGTAGTCGTTGTGTTAAGTTTTTTTGACAGTTTAATATCGGCATTAATTTCGGTACTTGCAGCTTCAATAGCTTCAGCCATGAATATCTTGTCTGATTTTTCTTTTTTTAAAGCATTAAGATATTTATTTTCCTGTGTTTTAAGATTGTCAATGATGACCGAATTTAATTTAGCTTTTGATCGCGCAAGAAAACTTAAAAAATCAAAATTCTTTAAGCTGTCTGGCCCGTAATTAATTTGAATGATGTCTACCTTGGGGGCGGTTTGAATGATATCCGGCGAAAAAACTTTCGCGCTGTCTGCGCTTTCAGACTGAATTTTTTCTAAGGCTTCTTTTTTTGAGGTGTGCATTGGAGTACATGCCACCAAACAAATAGCCAGAAAAAGAATGAAATTTTTCAAAGCTACTCGCTTTCGTGAAACTCTTCGGAAACTAACCTTTTATCAATTTTATTTTTTTTCACAACTTCCAATAAAATATCTTTGGTGATATTGGTCATATTTTCCTGAATCCAGGTCGCTAACATGGCCTCAATTTTATTTTTATTATTTTCTTTAACAACTTCGGTCAATACCTCTTTTGTGATGTCTGGCATATTTTCCTTAATCCATGAAAATAATATCGGTTCAATAATGTTCTTAATTTCTTTTTGTAATTCTTCTGGGCTCATTGTTGCACCATAACTTTCTTTGAATACCATAATCTCTTGACTGAGCTTTGAAAAAAAAGAAAGTTCGAGTGTTGGAGAAATTACCGCATCGGTATCTACAACCTCTAAAATTTCAGTTTCAATAATCTCGTCATGACTCTTCGAGTCTATTGGAAGATCATGCTGTTCATGCTTAATTAATTTTGCCTCTAATCCAAGCTTTTGAATTGAATTTAAGAGGTCGGTCACTGTCCTTCTTGCCATGAGAAAATTATAGCATAGCAAGCCCTATATTTAACCTTAAAAGCTTATGATTCAAGTTGTTAGCGAGGGCATATGCTTCACTATTTAACTCACATAAATAATGGGGGCGGCTAGGCTTAAAAATAGGCCTAATGGAAGTTTTGTGAGTAAATTTGCCCGTCCCTTATAGATAAGAAATAGTGCGTAAATTACCCCTAACCACGAAGCTAAAAAGAGGAGTTTTATGACTTTTACAGGGCCTACCCAGGCCCCAATTGATGCCAATAAAAACTTATCCCCACTGCCGAAACCGTCTCTTTGCTTTATCCTTTTATAGATAAAGTTAATGGTGTAAAGCACCATAAAACCTAAAAAAGCACCCCACAAAGACAAATCGATGGCTTGGTCTTGATAATAAGTAAGATATAAAAATCCTACGATGCCATTTAAAGCCATCATAGGTAAATAGAGGAGTTGATGCATGGCATCTGTCAGAAAAAAGAAAAGTAGCATGGATGCAAAGAAGCTTAAAAATACCGCATCGACCATGGAATAGTGGTATCCGATAACCGCGAAAGCACTGGCTAAGCATAATTCACTTAGAAAATAGCCCCTGGGTAATACATGCTTCTGACAATAACAGCGGCCACGCTGAATGAGCCAAGATACGATGGGAATCAATTCAAAAGGCGAAAGTGCTTTCTCACAAAAGCGACATCTTGATTTATCTAAAATACTTTCGTTTGTTTGGTTAATCCGCATTGCCCATGCGTAAAGGAAAGAGGCGATTGCGCCACCTAATAAAAACGCTATAAAAAGATAAAAATAATTATGATTAATCATTGGTAAAATTCAATGTCATGAGTAATTTGATTGGTATTCAGTCATTTCAAACAATGTCTAAACATTATAAACACAATGGCTTTTCTTTAATTGAGCTTTTGGTCTATTTAGCCATATTTTCAGTGATTGGCTCTTTTGCTTGGAGAGGCATCCAATGGGCACAAGATCGACATACGCAAATGGATACTTTGGTTAAAATGTCGTCAAATTCAAGTGCTGGTTTGGAAGCTATGAACCAAGCTATTACAAACGCTATTTTTCCACCTAAAATTTTCAATGAAACAGCAAGTATATTTGCCAACACGCAATGTCTTGAAGTAACTAATCGCACTAAAACAGGCGCTTACAACACCACAACTTTTTGGTTTGGCTTAGATAACTCCACGGCTCGATATAGTCTTTATCAGGGCTCAATTTTATGTAACGAGACGCCTTCTACTGATAATCTTCAAAAGTTAACAGATCCTCTATTTATCAAGGCAATCAATGCCACACCTTTTTTTGTTTCTACCGGCGACATGATCCAATTTAATTTTAAGATCAATAAAGTAATAGCTGGAAGAAATTATGAAATTAAACAAAACGAAGCAAGCGCCACAAAGAAGTTTATCAAGCTTAGCGGGACTCAAGGTTGTAAAATATCCTCTTCTGCGAGCTTGTTTAATTTAGCATCCACAAAAACACTTGAAGTAGCTTTTAGTAACGGATATAACGCTACACTTGATCGGCTTAAATTTAAATACAATGATACTTCTGTCATGTGTGGCGCCATTGCATCCCCCACCACCCTATACAATAACGCAGATAGCAAGCTCACCTGTTCCTTTGATACATCAACCGGTAAACTTAACTTTATATCAACCGTCTCATTCTCAGCGGCTGATTGGGCAAGGATTGTAAGTGATATTGAATACTCGCCCGCTTCTTCGATATCATCAGACCTACTTAAAGGGATAACACGTGGTCTTACTTTCAAATTAGACAGTACAAGCCAAGGCAACATGACTCTTGATCTTTATCCTCTCTCACGTTCTTGTACCAATGCTAATTTTGCACCATGATGATTAAAACGATGCAAAATTTCATATCGAAACTTTTAATACAAAAAAAAGATGCTGGATTTGCGCTTCCTGCTGCGCTTTTTCTTACTTTTTTGTGCACCACGGTGCTCGTCGCGATGCTCAATCGATCGTCAACGGCAGATCAAGAGAAATATCTAAGACTTCAAAAGTTAAATGCGAGCAATCTATCAAGAATGGGGCTTGAATCAAACATTGCAAAGATACGGAAAGTCACGGCTGGTCCCACCAGCTTCCCAACGTGGACAGCCTTAACGGCTAATGCACAGGAAACTTACGATGCTAAGGTTTGCGGTATTGCCAGTCAATTTTCTTCCAGTGCAATTAGTCGTATGTCGCCTCGGTATGTCTATAAGAATTATGCAATGCGTTACTATGCAATCACTGAAGTTGATAATGCGGCTGGAAGTACAGCGTTTCCAAATCAATGGCGCATCATCAGTTGTGTCATATCAACATCGAAACCTTATTTCGCTAAATCTCGATCCGCACTCATTCGTTATGCAATTCAAGATAATGGTACATCTATAGATAATGGCACAGTGATCGATATACGAGATTACTAATCATAAAAGTTAGCGGGGACTGACAAGGTTCTCGAGTATAGTGCGTGCATATTTAAGATTAAGGCTACTACCATCCGAACCAAAGACAATGATTCGAGGTGGCATGAAATAGGTGGTAGGGGAGTCACTGGCCGATGGAAGTGGAGATGGAATGCTCGAGGGACATTGTGAGTTAGGGCTTAATGTCCAATTACCATTGGCATTGTAACTAACCACTTTGCATATTCGCCCATCCAGCATTGCGATATTCATTTCTAAAATACCATTGCTATTAAATATGGTGTTCATCTCTGTATTTAAGGCTGCTGCTGCTCCCGCATTGGTGCAATCAATACCATATAGGTAAGCACTGCCATTCTTAAAATAACAATTCCCCGATATATTCATGACGCGATATTTAAGGCTAGGCGGGCTATCCATTTTGATATTGTGTAAAAATAATTGTTTAGGGGAACTTGCAGCATCTCCTGTCGCACTTGCAAGTGTATTGTCCACCACAATATCTATGTTGGCGCCTGAGACGTTAGCTTGAGGACTGGTATTAAGTTTCTCGATGAGATTAACATTAGTAGCTGAGCTATGATATAGCGCGTAAAAGCTATTGAAAATAATCTCTGCTTTCTCATGCCACACCACTCTTTTCTGTGCTTCTCCGCTTCGATTCTCTAACATCGCAATTGCTTTAAAGCCTGTCAACATGACCAAACTTAAAATCGCTATCGCAACCAAGAGTTCAATTAAAGAAAATCCGGACTTCAAAGTAAACGTGGTTGACATAAAACTAACGGGCTTATGATTGAACGATTTCTTCATGCATGATGACAAGAATAGTGGCGTCATCTGTTGCTCTTAATTTTTGATTGCGAATAAAGCCCAGCGTTTGCTCCACTCTTTGTAATGCAGTCATGGTTGTTTGTTTTTGTGAGATACGAAGTAATCCCTCCATACCAATCTCTTGTTCTTTATCTTTCGCAACTTTAATCATAGCCTCCGAGATACCATCCGTGACAATATAGAGAACGTCTTGAGGCTTATAAGTCAAGGTCACAATCGTAGGGCTAAAGTCTTCCTTGCCTACAACACCTAAAGGTGGGGAAGTCTGGTCGAAGAGTTGATGGCCAGCTTCGCTGATCAAAAGCGCTGGATTATGTCCACAATTCACAAATGTCACCTCTTGTTTCTCCATGTCATACCAACCCATGACGGAAGTAACAAATTTATCTGCGGTACCATGTGAATAGAGTTCGTCATTAATTCTTTTAGCAATCATATCTGCCGCCAAATTATGTCGAGCAAATAAGCGAAATAAAGCCACCGATCTTGCCATCAATATGGCTGAAGGTATGCCTTTGCCAGAGACGTCCCCTTCAATAAAACAAATTTTATTACCTATCTTAAAGTAATCAATAAAATCTCCTGACAAAGATTTATAAGGGATAACACCACCGGAGATATTGCTTATAGAATTGGGTGCTGGAAATAAAGTGGTTTGAACTTCTTTCGCATCCGCAATATCTTTTTCTACAGCACGTCCGAAAATAATTTTTTGTGCAATCTGATTAAAATATGTCGTCATCGAACCGCTAAAAAGTAATACCAAAGCAATCGGAGTGTTAAATATAAATCCTGCATGCAAGAATCGTTCAATGCTCAAGAAAATTAAAAGTGCGGCAATCGAAGGAATGGCAATCAAGACATAACGATAAGGCAGGCGCAACATAAGAAACGAAAATAAAATTGAAAGGCCGGCACATAACAAGAAAATTAATCGATCATAAAATACATGGTAGGTAATGTAACGGTCAGACAAGACCTGATCCATAAGTTGCAAATGGAAAAGCGGTCCTGGTACATCATCCTCAAGATTGCTCGAATGAATATCGCCTAATCCAGCTGCTGAAGCGCCTATGATGACAATTTTATTTTTGAAATCAAATGATTTGTTACTTAACACTTCAGACGCAGGAACCTGAGCAAAACGGCTCGTATGTCCATGATGAAAAATAAATGAGCCCTCATCATTGGCTTTAATTGTCAGCTGTCCTGTCTTAATTAATATAGATTCACCCATATCGCTTTTTTTCATTACATGATTATTAGCTCTTTGTGCAACACGTAAGATATCAAGCGCCAAGGAAGGGAAAAAATTTTCTTGAACTTGAGCCACAATAGGTGTCTCCCGGATCATCCCTTCTGTTTTATTTGTGTTTACGAATCCCATGCCCAATGCTCCCTGCAAATCAGCAATAGGCTGAATTAATGAATTAGCAGTTAAAAGATATGCAGGAGCCTCTCCCATTAAAACAAAATGGCTCGACAACTTTTCTTTATTATTAATTTTCTGGTTAGAGAGAGCAAAGGCTAAAACAGTGGGTGTTTCTTTAACGATCTCGCCCAACATCTTGTCGCCATTGACAGCACCAATCGCTGTAATTTCTTTTTTCGAAATACCTAAGCTTTGACTTAAATTATCAGGAGAAAAACGATCTTTCTCGGCAAATAAAACATCTATGCCAATTGCGGCAGCGCCTGATTGAGTAATTTTTTCAACAAGCTTAGCGCTTATTTGACGTGGCCATGGCCACTGTCCAATCGTTTTTAGTGAATTATCATCGATATTTACAAATACAAAAGATTGACTGTTGTCTGGATAAAGCGATTCAAAAGGATAGAGCTTTGTCATCGCATCAAGGCTCGTATTTCGGCCAAAGTCAGCCACCTTAAAAAGGTTGATTGTAACAATACCCCATAAAATCAAAGTCACCCAAAAACCAAACCAAAATGGGCTCTTGAGTGTTTTTTCTATGGCAATCGCAATTCGTAAGGTTGGACGCATGAATAATTCATTTAATCATAATGATTGAGTAACATGAATATTTTATACTAGAGCATCAATTTGCCTAGGACATAATTCGAATTGGCTCTAATTATCTAAGACTTACTTAAGCTCGTAAATTCTTGCTTCTGGAAAATGGTCATATACAAGCTTAAATAATTTAGGGTCAAACTGCCCTAAATATAGTTTCATCAATGTCATATCAGCAATCCATTTAGGCACAATGATATTATTTTGAGTGATATCTTTGCCTGAAGTAAAATTTACAAGAACATCCTTGCCCTGAGGATTAATTATTTTTTCTTTTAAAAATTTTCCTTGATTATTTGCATAAATAATTTTAAAAATCTGTGGCGTTTTATTCACAAGCCCATTCTTATAATTAATGATATCTTTTTCTTTATTACACATCATTTTATTAATGCCATGTTTGATACATTGAATTCCTTGCATTGGGTGCTCTTGGGTGTGTGCTTTAATTCGCTCAATACTGGTAGATTTATAAAAACCTGGAATCTTATTAACAAAATCTTGGTTTACTAACAAGTAAATTTTATCTAATACACGTGGCTTGCCGGAAGAATTATAACTATATTGATTTAAATCTTTTAGCTTTTGATGAGCTTCAGCCTCATCTTCAATAACAATAGCATCAACAAAATCGCGTGTTACTTTACTAAACTGATTGCCATTATTAAGAACTAAATTAAACTTAGTGTGTAATGCAAGGTAGTGGCCATAATCCCACCAAGCTAATAATGTATTGTTTTCTTCAACTAAATGAGTGTTCGTAAAAGCTGAAGCATTTGTAACATCAAAAGTTGGAAAACGATAAAGTGTAACTTTTGAGATACATGTCTTATCAAATATGAAAAAACATAGTGGTGAGTAATTAATAGAAAATACTGTCACCACTATAGTAATCGCAATTAGGGGGGCAGTATGTATATTCACTTTAATTTTGGTGATCGCTATTCTAAGCATGAAAAATAAACCAAACCAAAAAAGTGGAATCGTATAAATATAAAAACGATCGCCTACAAGAAAACTTAAAGGTATAAAAATAAATGGAATGAAACATGTAAACATTCTTGTCTTGTCTTCGAAAAGCCAAAATAAACCACCTAATAAGGAAATCATTACAAGAGCTAAACCGTAAGCCCAATGATAGGGCCACTCAAACAGAATTTTCGGCCACAATCTGAATCCACTTGTTTGAAGCTCTGAAACATTCATATAGGATTTGACAATACTGCTAGCACCTAGATCATCTGTAATGTAAAGATTTGAAAGATTTATTGCTGAATCAAAGAAATGAAAACTCGCTAGGGAGCTTATAAATATAAATAAACCTAATAATCCAAATATATTTTTCCAGGTTTCTTTTGCATATAAATGACTTAAAATAATTGCCGTGCAGAACAATACTGTAAACCCTTCATGCCCATACCAGCTTATAAATAAAAAATTTAATATCCCAATTATTAGAACTAAAAAATACTTATCTTTTATATGTTCTAAATTTGTCTGAAAATAAATGAGCGCCGATATTAAATAGACGAAGAAGACATTCAGTAAGTCTGTATCAATATATCCTGGGCCCATCCTTAAACAAAGGTAAGAAGTCAAAAGGCTTAAGAAAGATGTCACCCATCCCCATGGACTAAAATTTGACTTTACTGAAAAAAATAACCCAACAGCTAAAAAAGTTAACGCACAACAAATTGGCGTTAATAAATTACCCGCCCAAATAAGCTCTTTAATCTGGGTTGATTGGGCTACTAGAGCAATCGATGTAGACAATAAATTTGTTTGAGTTATCGAGATAAAACTAAAATGCTGTTCAACTAAGTCACGAGCAAATCTCAAGTAGTAATCTGCATCTGGATTCGCAGCAACATCTTGGCCTTGAAAGAGTGCATCCCATAAAACAATATGATCAACTTTCACCTTAATCATTAAAAGCGTCAAAAAGCCTACAAAAATTAAAAGGGCAATACGCTTGAGGAAGTTGATATGCTTAGATAATTTTTTAAATAACATAAATCATCTTACTTTATTTATAGAAAAGTGTTTATTTAATTTATTGCTAAAACTTTTAAGCGTTTTTTTTAGATGTATCAATTTTTGATCCTGGTGTGCTTTAGCAAACTTATTATAGGTAATCTCATTGGAGATTAATCTAAGCTCATTCTTAAGACTTAACGTTAATCTTTTTTTACATACTCTTAAAGTAAATTGATTGAGACTCTCATATATTAATTTTTTACCAAAATATTTTTCTAAGAGATAGATCCATTTTTCTTCAATCAATTGAATAGAGGATGAGTTTGAGTTATTAATCTTTAGCAAATAAAAGCTAAATAATATTACAATTAAAACCATAGCCATAACAGAAATCATAAAACCTGCCGACTTTAAATTCTTCCAACTTTCTATATTAATAACTGATGCAGTTTGTCTCTCATAACCATAAGAAAGAATTGACCCTGTCATTTGCGCATCAAAATAATCGATACGATGTAAGATATTTTTAAAAATTCCCCACCCATATCTTTGTTTGTCAATCAATTGTTGTGTTTCCATGGATCGATTGATTTCATTGACATCAGACTTAATAAATTTTGTGGGATCTATTTTTTGCCAAGAACCTTTATCTAATTTCGCCTCAACCCAAGCATGCGCATCTGAATTTCTTAAAATATAATACCCGCCTATCTCATTCCACTCGCCATGATAGAAGCCTACAACCACATTCGCTGGGATATGATTAGCTCTTAAAGCAGTTGCCAAAGCCATAGCAAAATGACTACAGTATCCTTTTTTATCTTTGAAAAAAAATTGATCGAGACCATTATGGTCAACAATTTTGGTATTTAAAGTATAAGTAAACTCTTTTTGTAAATGATTAATAAATAATTCAACAAATGACTGGTCATTATCTACAGATGCTCTCATTTTTTTTGCCCACACCTGCAGTTGTGGTGCCATATAAATTTCTGTTTTTTCTTTGTAAGGACTTAGATCACTAGCTTCCATCGAAGATGAAATAAACGTATCGCGTAAAGATATTGTCTTGTCTTTTAATAGAAGCTCCCCATTTTCATTAAGCACGATTGTGTCTTTGAGGCTTTTTTCGATAACAGTTTGGCCTATGGATGGAAGAGATTTAATGTCTAACTCGTCTGATAAAACTTTATATCGAATAATTTCGTTGGGTTTAGGTGTAAAAATTCTAACCATCTCTTTTGCATACGCATCTCTTTTCCAAGAAGCTTGATCATTTTCACTTAGCACATAAAGTTTCCAATAAAGCTCTTGCGTCTGCCGACCTCCTTCTACGAAAATGCGCATGCTGACCGTATCATTCTTTTGCACAGCGCCTAATATGTTTAGATCAATCTGATCATTTAAGCCCATCACACTCGCCTTGTTTTGATTAAATGATGGGATCATGCCAAATGAAAATCGAGGAAGTGCCACAAAAACAATGAGCGAAAGGATAGAAATTATTGTAGAAATGCGTATGAGATAACCCCATCGAATCGTAAATAAATTTAAAGCCTGTTGAGAATAGAGTTCAATATAAATAAACAAAAAAAAGATTAGCCAAATAATCATAAAAAGCATAATGAAAAAATCGGGCTTAAAAATAAATACTGACGCCACTAAAAAAATAATAGGTGTTAGTAATAAATTTGATACTTTCTCATCATCTTGCCATTCAATTAAAGGAATTAAATAGAAAAGTAAAGAAACCCAAAACTCAGCCTTAGTAAAATCTTTTTCTACATACAATGCAGCCGCAATCAAAATACCATAAATTAAAGCTCGGAGAATTAAATGGACGTGTGTCAATAGCTTGGTCTGTAAAAAAATCCAGCCCACTAAATAAAGCGGCATGGCATACCAAATTAAATACTTCATGAGAATAAAATTTAATGGCAACAACCATATAAAAAAGCGGTTTTTAGGTTGCGTATAAAAATTACGCAAGTGCAAGAGACTCATAGGCTTTATAAATTGCATTAGATGACTGGTAGTGGATAATTTTTTTAGGTAGCTTTAATTCCCAGGGAATATAATTCACCTCACAATAGGTCAAGGCTGAACATAAGATACTTAACGCTTTTTCCTTACCAAGATTTTCGATTGATTCATAGTCAAGGATGGTGTGATCATGTCGTTTATCCTTATGAGAAACCTTGGTGAGCTTCTTGCCTTTTAATGCAAAAATCTTCCAATCAATTCTTGAAATTGGGTCAGACATTAGAGCATCTCTATAGTGATCGACTGAGTCGCCCTGATCACGATCTAAATGATGATTGATGAGGGTATTCATTACATCTAAATATTGCCTCACGTCTTTTAAAGATGCAGGGGTTGGTGCCACAATCACCTCTCCCGCTGTGAGTGCGACCCAAGCGCGAATTAATCCAAAAGGAAAACCTGATTGCAAAATAATGGGGCTTACAACTTCACGTCCGCGTTGATGTAAAAAAACTTTAATATTAATTTTTTTTGTAGTGTCTATCTTCGTTGTGACTTTATTGTAAATAAAATCAATGTCCATGGCACCTTGGGGTTTATGAATATGAATAAAGATAGAATTAACTGTGTTGGCAAAACAAATCTTTTTTTCTGCTTGGCAAGAAATACCAATTAAATTTTCTGCTGACCAAATCATAGATAGAAAAAAAATGACCATCAGTATGACCACGATAAGTAATAAAATATTATTTTGTAGTCTGATGGCTAGTGCAACGGATCCGAATAAAGTAAATGCGAGATAGAGTCCAAAACGGTTGGGCAATGCGTAAACTTGACGGATACTTTCAATACGTTGTCGTAATTTTTTTTTATGTTGCAGCTGAAAAGAAAGCTTATGCGTCCAAGCGATTTGCATTTGCTAAGGTGTTTTAGTAGTTTTTATAATCTTTTCAAGCAAATGAATAGTTTCTGAGTCACTTAGATGTTTGCATCGATGTCTTAGGGAAGGAATAAATACAGCCTGAATGTCGTCTGGCGTTACAAAATCCCGACTAGATAGATAAGCAATCGATTGAGATAATCTGTAAAGCTGCTTTCGATAGCGAATGGCTAAATTAATCTCTAAAGCTTCTTCGGCCTTTTCAACAAGTGTCAATTGATATTCAAGTATATCGGTATGCATATGAATTTTTTCAATCAATGACTGAATTTTTATAATGTTAGAACTACCTTCTGGAATATTTTTAATAAGCTCAAATGGAGATGCGTGTTTATCTTGCGTCAAAATGCTTTTGTAATCTTTACGGCTGAGTTCATTCATTTTAAGAGATAAATAAAAGCGATCTATTTGTGACTCTGGCAAATCAAATACACCTACATGCTCTCTTGGATTTTGTGTTGCGATTACAAAAAAAGGTTTTTCAAGCTGATATGTTTCGCCTTCAATACTAACCTGGCTTTCTTCCATAGCTTCAAGAAGTGCTGACTGCGTTTTAGAAGGCGCTCGATTTAATTCATCGGCTAATAAAACTTGACTAAATATAGGGCCTTTTTTAAAGATCATCTTCTTCTTTTCTTGATCATAAAAGTTGTAGCCTAATATGTCTGATGGCAGTAAATCATTTGTACATTGAAGACGGGTCGTTTTGATGCCTAGTTTCTGCGCAAGATTTTTGGCAAGCAATGTTTTGCCTGTGCCAGGAACGTCTTCAATAAGAAGATGTCCTTTAGATAAAAGGCATGCTAATGCTAAAAAATGGGTATCTAATATTTTCATGAAATAAATTATAAGCTAATCATAAGATAATTAAGTATTTTTTATGAAATCAACAAGATAGGATAAAATGTCACATACGAAATTTAAAAAAATTAACCATAAGGACCCCCAAATGGAATTTGACCAAAAAGAAGAAACCCCTTTTAATCTTCCCGAACAAAAAGGGACAAATAAAAAAACATTAACGGTTTATATTGCAGCAGGTGTGATCTCTATTAGTTCCTTAATATTTGGTTATGCGAATTATCAAGCAACTTATTTTAAAGATGCTGAAATTAAGAAACTTAAATCTGATTTAGAAGAAGCCAACACAAAATTATTGCGTATCGATTCTCTTGAAAATCAAGTAAAAGAATTAGAAACTTCTTTAGCAAAGAAGACTGCTACGAAAGTAGAGCCAAAAAAAGAAGTCAAAAAAATAGTGCCTACAAAAAAGGCAGCAAAGAAAACAAAAATACAGGCAGGGAAAGCTAAAGAGAAAAAACTACTTAAAAAGTAAATTTTAAAATCAGAAAAGGCCCTTATGTCAACCCGTTCACTATAAGGTGACTTGCCGCTGAATACGTCTGACCAAAAGATGTTTTGTGGTCGTCCATAAAAAAGTTATACCGATTATTTTTTTGTAGCGAATAAATCATTCTTCGATTTTTGTAGCTTTATTTTTTTCTGAGGATTTTTTAGGTTCATTACCTAAGTGAAGATCGACACCTCTAACTAAATTTTTAAATTCGTCTGTATACGTGATTTTTTTAAGGTCAGTTTTTTGATCATAAAGTGAAATGGCAAAAAAAATAATGGTATATAAAAGAATCACTGTCAAAACAACCGTTACTTCAAAAAAATAATCACGCACTAAAGTGAGGAGTGGATCTAGCCAAAGCCAGCCTTCTTTAAATTGATATTCAAGATTACTCACCCAAGTTGATTGAACCGCATGCAGATACTCAAATAGAGCCGTCATTATTAGTCCTTCTTGTATTCCTTAAATTATAAGTGAAATCTGCCTCTAACAAAGACAAGCTTTAGGCAAAAGAGGTAAAATATGGTTTTGAATTTAACCAATTATTATGAAAATCACAGTTGTAGGCACAGGGTATGTAGGTTTAGTAGGTGCGGCATGTTTAGCTGAAGTAGGTAATCACGTGCTGGGCCTAGATGTAAATCCAGAGAAGATTCGCATCTTAAAAGAAGGTGGCATTCCTATTCATGAACCTGGTCTTTTAGAAATTGTGCGTCGTAATGTTGAAAATGGACGCCTTTCTTTCACAACTAATATCGAAGAAGCCGTTCACTTTGGCGAGGTGCAATTCATTGCTGTAGGAACCCCACCTGATGAAGACGGTTCTGCTGACCTTCAATATGTGACAGAAGCAGCACGCAATATTGGTCGCTTTATGACAAATGAAAAAGTCATTGTCGATAAATCTACTGTGCCCATTGGCACAGGAGATAAAGTTAAAGCAGCTATAGCTGAAGAATTAAAGAAAAGAAATGTCGACATTCATTATAGTGTCGTTTCTAATCCTGAATTCTTAAAAGAAGGGGCTGCTGTAGAAGATTTCATGCGTCCTGATCGCATTGTGATTGGCACTGAAGATCCAAAAGCCATTGAAGTAATGAAACAAGTGTATGCCCCTTTTCAAAGAAATCACGAAAGACTGGTAGTGACTAACTTAAGAAGTGCTGAACTTATTAAGTATGCAGCTAATGCAATGCTAGCGACACGCATTAGTTTTATGAATGAATTAGCAAATTTAGCTGAAATTGTGGGTGCTGATATTGAAATGGTCAGACAAGGTATCGGTTCTGATCCGCGCATTGGTTATCACTTTTTATATCCAGGTTGTGGATATGGTGGCTCATGTTTTCCAAAAGATGTGAAAGCTTTAATTAAAACTGCTAAAGATGTCGCTGGTTTTGATTTGAAATTACTTAAAGCCGTTGAAGAAGTCAATGGCCTTCAAAAATATGTACTGCCTAAAAAAATTAAAAAGCAATTTGGTAACAATTTAAAAGACAAGCATTTTGCATTATGGGGCTTAGCTTTTAAACCAAACACTGATGATATGCGAGAAGCTTCAAGTCGTGTGCTAATTGATGAATTAATTAAAGCAGGAGCCACTATCACAGCTTACGATCCTGTAGCGATAGAGGAAGGAAAACGTATTTTTAAAAATGAAAAACATTTATCTTTTGCCGACACACAAGATGAGGCACTTAAAAATGCAGATGCACTTATCATCGTCACAGAATGGACAGAATTTAGAAGTCCGAATTTTACTTTAATTAAATCTTCACTTAAATCTCCCATAATTTTTGATGGTCGAAATCTTTATGATCCAAAAGTCGTTCGCGCGCTTGGATTTAACTACTATCCTATTGGACGTTAAATGAAAATCTTGGTGACAGGTGTAGCCGGTTTTATTGGCATGCATAGCGCCAAAAAACTTCTGGATGATGGCCATGAAGTTATTGGTATCGACAATCTCAATGACTATTACGATGTCTCATTAAAAGAAGATCGACTTAAAACATTAGAGGGCTATCAGAACTTTCGTTTTGTAAAGCTTGATATTAAAGATCAAAAAGATATGCTCAGTCTTTTTAAAAAAGAGTTGCCTCAACGCGTGCTTCATCTTGCAGCGCAAGCAGGTGTGCGTTACTCCATTCAAAATCCTTATATCTATATTGATTCCAACATTCAAGGATTCATTAATATCCTAGAAGGTTGTCGTGCAATTAAAACTGAACATCTTGTCTTTGCAAGTAGTTCAAGTGTGTATGGTGGAAACGAGAAAGTGCCTTTTAGCGAACATGACAATGTCGATCATCCGGTTAGTCTTTATGCGGCTACTAAAAAAGCGAATGAATTGATGGCGCACACCTATAGTCATCTCTATCAAATACCTACCACGGGCTTACGTTTTTTTACAGTCTACGGCCCATGGGGCAGGCCTGATATGTCGCCTATGTTATTCACAAAAGCTATTCTGGCAAATGAGCCTATTCAAGTATTTAATCATGGCGATATGATGCGTGACTTTACCTATATTGATGATGTCATTGCATCAGTCAATGAAACGCTATTTAAAACTGCTACACCTAATATCAATTTTGATGCGAAGCATCCTGATCCTGCGACAAGTCATGCGCCTTATCGTATTTTTAATATTGGTAACAGCCAGCCGGTACCATTGATGCATTTCATTGAAACGATTGAAAATGCGCTTGGTAAAAAAGCGATTAAAAAGTTGATGGAGATGCAAGCAGGGGACGTTAAAGTAACGTCAGCAGATACTTCGGAATTGAATCAGTGGGTTAACTTCAAACCTAACACCTCCATCGAAGAAGGTGTTAAGCGATTTGTCGATTGGTATAAAAACTACTACTAAGTTATTTTTTCTTAGGGGCTTTTTGTGGCTTCTTGGCCTTCGTAACTTTTGACTTAGCTGAAGCTTTAGTTGCTTTAGCTGGTGCTGTTGTCTTAGTTGCTAATTTAGATTCTAAGTTTTTCACTTCTGTCTCAAGCGCTTTATTCTTATTAACCAATTCTTCGTTCTCGGCAACTTTATCATTCAATGCTGTAACTTGATTTTGTAAAACTTTAATTTCACTTGCTTGATCAGTAATTTTATCTTGTGCGTCGTAAGCTACAAACAATGAGCCTGCCACGATAACACCCGCTATTACATACTGCACAATTGTTTTAGTTTCCATTTAATTTAATGCCTTTTTTTAAGATTAATAGAGTTCTGAACGTTATTTTATCCTTTTTCCGAAAACTTTTGAATTACCTTTTTGATTTCTTTGTATTCGATTTTTTAATGAGCATCAGGTTTCTCACATAAACTAGAGTGCCTGGCAGTTGTCCTACAATAATCACAAGTTCAGTTTTATGAAAGCCGTATGCTAGAACGATCACACTACCTAACAAACTAAAATACCAAAAACTAATTGGGATAAGGCTTTTTTGATGTCGCTCGCTATGAATCCATTGCACAATAAAGCGCATCATAAAAAGTACTTGGCCTAATAAGCCCACAAGAAGCCATGTAAAATCCTGGCCTGACATCGCATTAAAATAATTTTGTGCAGATTCTGCAATATGCCAAAAGAAATAACTAAAGCCTTGATTCATACTAATCCTTCTTGATTTGAGGTAATTTAGATCTGCGTTGTAACCATGCCACGCCAAATAAATCTACAATGCCAACTAATAAACGATCAATAGTGCCGTAATTTGATTGTCCATGTGAGCGCGGTCGGTGGCTCACAGGAATTGAAACAATCTGGCCACCACGACGTTTAATAAGTGCTGGCAAGAAACGATGCATATGATCAAAATAAGGTAAGTCTAAAAAAGCTTCTCTTGAAAAAAGCTTTAATCCACATCCAGTATCAGGTGTGTCATCTTGAAGCATCCATGAACGAACTCCATTTGCAACGATTGATGAAATTCTTTTAATCCAGGTATCGCGCCGACTATGGCGACGATTTCCACCGACTAATTCAACGCCTTCTTTTAAAGCTTTAAGTAATTGAGGAATATCTGCTGGATTATTTTGCCCATCGCCATCGAGCGTTGCAATCCAATCATATTTCGCATGTTTCACGCCTGTCCTCACTGCAGTGCTTTGACCACAACTTTTTTGATGTCGAATGACTCGAAGCTCTTTATGCATTTTTTGTAAAGCCATTAAGTTTTTGTGTGTGTGATCCGTACTTCCATCATCGACATAAATAATTTCATAATTGATTTTATTTTTGAGAGACTTACGAATTTCAGAAATTAAATCAGCCACATTATCTTCTTCATTTCTGACAGGTACTACAACCGATAAAGATTTAGGTTTAATGAATTGAGCCATGAATAAGACTTTTTAAGTTTTCAATAGACGATATTTTAAACGGTTTATTACTCAACTGTGACAGACTTTGCTAAATTACGCGGTTTATCAACGTCTGTACCTTTAATGAGTGATACGTGATAAGCCAATAATTGAACTGGAATAGAGTGAATAATCGGAGATAAAACACCCGTATGTCTCGGTGTTCTTATCACATGAACACCAGGACTCTCCATAAAATGGCTATCAGCATCCGCAAATACAAAAATTTCGCCACCGCGTGCTTTGACTTCCTGCATATTCGATTTTACTTTTTCAAGTAAATTATCATTCGGTGCAATAACGACGACTGGCATATCATTATCCACCAATGCTAACGGGCCATGTTTTAATTCGCCCGCGGGATATGCTTCAGCATGAATATAAGAAATTTCTTTTAATTTTAATGCGCCTTCCATTGCGATCGGGTAATGAATACCGCGACCTAGGAATAATGCATGATGTTTGTCTGCAAATAATTTGGCCCACTCTTTTATTTGGGGTTCTAGATTAAGCGCTTGCTGAATGCTACCCGGTAACTGTCTTAAATTTTCTAGGTAGCTTTTTTCTTCGGCCTTATTGATAATCTTTTTATAGCTCGCGATGGTTACTGCCAAACTAAATAGTGAGACCAATTGTGTTGTAAAAGCCTTTGTAGATGCCACACCAATTTCAGCGCCAGCTCTTGTATATAAAACAAGCTTCGATGCGCGTGCGATTGCACTTTCTTGAACATTACAAATCGCTAAGCTTAAATTTTGGCCTAAGGACTGTGCGTGCTTTAAAGCTTCCATTGTGTCCAAGGTTTCACCTGATTGGGAAATGGTGAGAATTAATTGATTCGGATTAGATACTGAATCTCGGTAACGATACTCGCTTGAAATTTCAACCGTGGTTGATATCTTTGCAATACTTTCTAGCCAATATTTTGCAGTCATGCCAGCGTAATAACTTGTTCCAGCTGCCAAAATTAAAATGCTGTCCATTTTAGAAAAAACTTCTTTGGCATTTTGTCCAAAAAGACTAACGTCAAACTGACCTTCATCAATAATGGCTTCAATGGTGTCTGTTAAGGCACGAGGCTGCTCATAAATTTCCTTTTGCATGAAGTGGTCAT
>SESD01000805.1_pt1 | contig 18668 bp, 11 predicted proteins | sample 3171411 | NCBI WGS metagenome assembly SESD01 (sample SAMN06051880, study PRJNA518727) | freshwater metagenome | biome: subpolar coniferous forest; feature: holomictic lake; material: water; isolation source: holomictic Lake 442, 16.5 m depth | place: Canada: near Kenora, Ontario | collected...
AGCATGTCGATTTAGACGCTGCAAAACTATAGCCGTAGTAATGTGGAGACAACCTATTGTTGTCTCCACGACAAAAATAAACGGTATTAAAGCCTTTAAATTTCATCAAATGCTTGTTTGATATTATTTCTTTTTCTTTGGCTTGGATTTAACAGCCGGCTTTTCAATAATCTCTTTAGGCTTATAATCAGGTGCAATACTGATCAATACTGTTAATAACGCCGCAACATATGGAACCGCTTGTACTGACAAAATCGCAATCCATAATTTGCCGCTGAAATTATCGAAATGTTCCAATGAAGCCATCATACCAATAGCCACACTTAACAATGTCAATAAAAACAATTCCTGTCTAATGGTGACCAGGCCAACGAATAAAGCACTGTGTTGTTCAAACTTTGGTGTCCGCATAAACGGCTTGCCGGAAGTAAATAACCCTTGAATAGTCCCCTTCGCGACAGTATGCGTTAGAGCTAAGCCTGACAACGATGCGCCCAAGGAGTGCCAAACTGAACACGGAACACGCGCTTGGTATAGCCATAACCCACGGATAATCTTAAAGCTGAATATTCCGACTGTCGGCATTAAAAATGCGTTGGCTGGAAGTTCACTGTGTATAGGGTCATATAGTAAAACCGCTGTTAACACTAAACTGGTCATGGTAAATACCAGCGCAAGCGCATCTGATATCCATGGTAGCCAACCGGCTATAAAATAATAGCGTTGCGCGGGCGTCAAAGTGGGTTTTGCTGAAGGCAAAAAACTGCGCCAATGTGCCTTTATGATTTGCATGGCACCATAAACCCAACGGAAACGCTGCGTCATATAGCCAGACATTGTGTCGGGCATAACGCCGCGACCAAACGAGTCTTTGACATAGACCGAATCATAGCCCGCTTCATAAAGACGTAAACCCAACTCGCTGTCTTCGCAGATACACCATTCGGACCATTTACCCACTTCCAGTAAAGCCGATTTCCTGATCATGGTCATGGTGCCATGCTGAATAATCGCGTTATATTCGTTGCGTTGCACCATGCCGATATTGAAAAAACCGGCATATTCCCAATAACAAAACGATTTAAACGCACTTTGGTCGCGGTCGCGGTAGTCCTGTGGTGACTGGATAAAACCGACATTTTCATTGTCAAAATAAGGCACCATGCTGTTAAGCCAATCAGGCGACAATATATAATCGCTATCGATAACGGCAATAATTTCAGCATCAGGGGCAGTTTGTTCAAGTGCATGATTAATCGCACCCGCTTTAAAGCCAGGCCAGTTTTCCAAATGAAAAAATCTGAATTTTGGCCCCAATCGCTCACAATCTTCACGTACCGGTTCCCAGACAGCTGGATCTTTGGTGTTGTTGTCCATCACCAGAACTTCCAGATTTGGATAATCAACCCTGTCCAAAGCCTCTAGTGTCATACGCACCATGTCGGGTGGTTCATTATGAATCGGTAAATGTAAAGACACCTTGGGGTATTTAAATTCAGGTGAAGGTTTTAACGGCTCGAAGGTTCTGGCCGTTTTTCGATGCCAGATGACTTCAGCGATTTCCAAGCTTTCAATTAGTAAAATGATAGCTGCGAGCATCTGCATCAAGATCAGAACACCCCAAAAGAAAATTGTCAGATTGGTTTGGTACTGTTGAGCACCTATCGAAACAGACCAGAAAATCGTTGATACAGCAAGATTGGCTATAAGTCCAAAAAAAACCATACCCGGCAGTTTCAAGCTTCGACGGGAAATCAAAAACAAGCCCATTAAGACAACACTGAAAACCGCTGCCCCGGTTGCCCAATGCTCCCAATTGGGCATTGCGATGACATCGCCATCCATTGGATATTTGGGTTCTCTATCGGCATTAAAAATACCCCAATAAGCACCTGCCGAGCCTTCCAGAGACATCTTCCAAGGCTGATCGAAGGCCTCAACGATGTAATAAGTGACTTTTTCGACATCTGCCCGATTAAGGAATTCGCGCAAGAATTTTGCCTGATTCGAAACTGAGGCGGTAGCGTGCTTAAAAGGTTGACCATCTGAGGGCCAGCCAACTTCCGTGATAACGATAGGTTTATTTGGATAGGCTTGCTGCACGGCATGGTAGCGGTCAAATACATAATCTACAGCGTCTTCCGCAGCGATTCCTTCCCAATAAGGCAAGATATGAACCGCTATAAAATCAACTTCTGCAACCAATTCGGGATGCTTAATCCAGACATCCCAGGTTTCTGAAGTACTGACTGGTCGCCAGGTATTCTTTTTTACTTCGCGGATATATTCGATCAACTGGTCAGCAGTAATTTCAGCCCGTAACAAAACTTCGTTACCCACCATAACGCGAAGAATTTTAGGATTATTCTGACGTATGACCTTAATTAAGGTTTCAATTTCCTGACGATTCTTTTCAAGGTTTCCGTCAATCCAGGCTCCCACTGTGGTATTCAGATTGTATTTGGCGGCTAACTCAGGAATCTTGTCCAAACCTTTAAGGACACTGTAAGTTCTTACTGCGTGAACTTTATCGGCCAATAAACTTAGGTCATGGTCAATATCCGCTTCACTTGGAAAGGTATCGCTAGTTTGGGTGTCCTGTTTTCGCATAGGATCAAAAGTGACGCCCATGGTGGTTTTGGTCCAAGGTTGCAATTGCAAGGGATTGTTAACATAACTCCATATACTGAAGTTAATAAAGACGAGTAGAGCGAGTGCAATGACTGAAACTATCTTGGTTTTCATTTGGTTGCTCGATTATTCTGCTGGACTGGGGCTAATATTAAATTAATTGGGGGAGTTAAAAGTCTAATGTTGATACTACAAGCCGAGACTCCCTACTTAATATCAGATATTGAATAGATTATAAATTAGATCACTTTAAATTTTTAAAAAATGACCTTTAAAATATTACAGCTATTTTACAGTAGCTTCAAAACTGACAACGTTTTATTTAATCAGTTGAAATAAATTATTTGAAGTTATTGTTAAAAGAAAAACATGATGAAAAGGAACTTTATTATTGGAGCAGCTTAGACTGATTTAACAGTCCAAGCGCCCATTCGGTATTTTTACGCTTTCTTTTTAATGTAAAGATCAGTGATTGAGCCGGTAATCATTTCTGCAGCCATGGCAAAGGTTTCTGATAGCGTCGGATGTGGATGAATAGTCAAACCAATGTCTTCAGCATCTGCGCCCATTTCAAGAGCCAAAACTGCTTCTGCAATTAATTCACCGGCATTGGGACCGACCATACCTGCCCCGAGTATTCTGCCAGTCTCCTTATCGCAGAGTATTTTGGTCAGACCTTCTTTGCGACCCAAACATAAGGAGCGCCCACTGGCTGCCCAAGGAAAAGAGGCTTTGTCGTAAGCGATACCTTGTTCTTTAGCCTGATTTTCAGTTAATCCCATCCAAGTTACTTCAGGATCGGTATAGGCTACAGAAGGAATAGTTAAAGCGTCAAAGCCGGCTTTATGTCCCGCAGACACTTCGGCTGCAACCTTGCCTTGGTGAGTAGATTTATGTGCCAACATTGGATTGCCGACGATATCGCCTATTGCGAAAATATGCGACACATTAGTGCGCTGTTGTTTATCAACAGAGATAAAACCGGCTTCATCGACATTTACGCCAGCCAATTCTGCACCAATGAGCTTTCCGTTAGGTCTACGTCCAACTGCGACCAACACGGCGTCAAACAATTCAGATTCAGGTGCGCCCTTCCCTTCAAATGAAACTTTAAGTCCATCCGCTTGCGCTGTAATGTCAGTTACTTTGGTTTGTAGCCAGATGTTTTTGTATTGTTTTTTAATTCGCCGATACAGCGGAGTGACCAAATCGTTATCACAACCAGGAATGATTTGATCCATCAATTCAACCACGCTAATTTCAGAGCCCAGCGCATGATAAACTGTTGCCATCTCCAGACCAATGATACCACCACCCACTATCAGCAGTTTTTTTGGAATTTCTTTTAACTCCAACGCATCAGTAGAATCAAGTAAACGCGGATCATCGTTAGGGAAAACAGGAATTTTGGTAGGGTGAGATCCTGCAGCAATAATCGCTTGTTCAAAATTAATCGTTTTTACACCCGCCTCAGTTTGTACCTCAAGCGTGTTAGCAGAAGCAAACTTCCCTATACCCTGAACTAAAGTAATTTTGCGCTGTTTGACCAAACCCGCCAAACCATCACTTAAGCTTTTGGTAATGCTTTCTTTCCAACTACGAATCTTGTCAATATCAAGACTCGGCTTGCCAAAACTAAGCCCATGCTGTTCAAATTCATCAGCTTCATGAATAATTTGCGCAACATGCAGCAAAGCTTTTGACGGAATACAACCCACATTAAGACAAACACCGCCAAGCGCCGCATAGCGCTCGACCAAGACCACCTGCTTGCCTAAATCGGCGGCACGAAAAGCGGCGGTATATCCACCGGGACCACCGCCTAATACAACAACCTCAGCCTGTATCATAGATTCATTAATCGCTGGATTAGCGTCCATTTTATTCCCCTGATTAAACTAAAATTAAAGCAACAAGCGACGAATATCGCCCAGATACTGTTTGAGGGCCGCCATAAATCGAGCACCTTCCGCGCCATCAATGACACGATGATCGTAAGTTAGATCAAGCGGCAACATCAGGCGGGGAATAAACTCTTTGCCATTCCAGACCGGTTGCATTTTGGCTCTCGTAACACCCAATATGGCCACTTCAGGCGCATTAACAATCGGCGTAAAAGCTGTGCCGCCGATACCGCCAAGACTGGAAATGGTAATACAGCCACCCTGCATATCAGCAGGCATCAGTTTACCCAAACGGGCTTTATTGCTTTTTTCGGCCAACTCAACAGACAATTCGTTAATGCCTTTACGATCAACATTGCGTAATACCGGCACGACTAAACCGTTAGGCGTATCGACCGCAATTCCCATATTGAAATACTTTTTGAGTAGCAGTTTTTCGCCATCGACAGACAGTGAAGCATTAAATTGGGGAAACTGCACCATTGCAGCTGTCAGCGCCTTGATGATAAAAATCAAACCAGTGATTTTTATGTCATCCTTGGATTTTTCAGCATTCAAAGCATTACGAAACGCTTCCATCTCAGTGATATCAACTTCATCATGATAGGTAACCATCGGCAAATTGAGCCAAACACGACTTAGATTTTTGCCGGTCAATTTTTTGATTTTGCTGAGTTGCTGTTCTTCTATCTCGCCAAATTGGGAAAAATCAACCGCAGGCATGGCAGGTATACCGGAACCAACTGGGCTTGCGCCTTCAGCCATAATCTTTTTGACAAAGTTTTTCACATCCTCTTTCAAGATACGACTTTTACGACCGCTGCCTGTGTTTATTTTATGGATATCAACGCCGAGTTCACGGGCAAAAAGTCTGACCGCTGGGGTTGCGTGTGCAATTTGACCGGGAACACTGCTATTAATAACCTGTGGTAATGATTCGCTTCTAGTTTCAACTTTGGAAGCGACTGCGTGGCCTTGAGCGATGATCGGTTCTGGCGCTTTTTCAACGGGTTTCGCCGCCTGCTCAATAACGGGTTCCGGCTTGGAATCCGCAACTTCATCGCTCCCTGTCAATACTGTCGCAATCAAGGTTCCTTCAGAAACCTTATCGCCAGGTTTGATAAATATCTCTTGTACAGTACCTGTTGCACTGGAAGGTAAATCCATGCTGGCTTTGTCGGTTTCAAGCACAGCCAGTGTTTGCTCCAGTTTAATCTGATCGCCCGGTTTAACCAAAACGTCTACTACGTCGATATCTGCGACATTGCCAACGTCAGGAACCTTAATTTCTATTAATAAAGCCATGTTTGTATTTATCCGTTAAATTAGCCAGGGAGCTGCTACATCTGGGTTAATGCCGTATTTAGCGATTGCCACATCCACTTTGAAAGCCTCAAACTGCCCCAAATCGGCCAAGCTCTTTAGTGCTGCAATCGTCACATGATAGCGATCCACTTCAAAAAACCGGCGTAAATTTTCGCGGGTATCTGAACGACCAAAACCATCGGTGCCTAATACGGTATAAGGAGCAGCAATAAGACTACGAATCTGTTCGGCAAAGGCACGCGTGTAATCGCTTGCGGCTATTACCGGACCTACAGTATTAGCAAGACAATGCTCAACGTGCGATTTCTTTTGGGTTTCGGTAGGATGGAGGCGATTCCAGCGCTCACAGGATTGACCATTTCTGGCCAGTTCAGTAAAACTGGTGCAGCTCCAGATATCAGATTCGATGCCCCAGTCATCACGAAGCAATACAGCGGCCGCTTCAACTTCACGAAAAATGGTTCCTGAACCCAACAATTGTACTCGGGGAGCTTTGCTTTCAGCTCCTTTACTAAAATTATACATGCCCTTAAGGATATCAAGTTCAACGCCTTTAGGCATCGCAGGATGTGCGTAATTTTCGTTCATAACGGTGATGTAATAGAAAACATCTTCCTGCTCTACGTACATGCGTCGTAATCCGTCCTGAATGATCACTGCCAATTCATAGGCATAGGTTGGATCATAGGATACGCAATTAGGAACGGTTGCCGCCATCAAATGACTGTGGCCGTCTTCATGTTGTAAACCTTCGCCATTTAAAGTCGTTCTGCCAGCGGTACCACCCATTAAAAAACCACGGGTACGTTGATCGGCAGCGGCCCAGATTAAATCGCCCACCCGCTGAAAACCGAACATTGAATAATAAATGAAGAATGGAATCATCGGTACGTTATGCGTTGAATACGAAGTTCCAGCCGCAATCCAGTCACATAGACCACCCGCTTCGTTAATGCCTTCCTGCATAACCTGGCCGTGCTTGTCTTCTTTGTAAAACATCAATTGATCGGCATCTTGTGGCGTGTACAACTGGCCAACTTGAGACCAGATGCCGAGTTGACGGAACATGCCTTCCATACCGAAAGTTCTTGATTCGTCAGGCACGATCGGCACGATACGTTTACCGATATGGACATCTTTGGTTAAAATATTCAGTAATCTTACAAAAGCCATTGTTGTAGAGATTTCTCGGCCTTCGCCACTGGCTTCAAGCAAAGGCTTGAAATCAGCTAAAACCGGAACATCCAGTGCATAGGATTTTGCTCTTCTGGCCGGTAAATGGCCGCCCAGATCATTACGGCGCTGCTGCATGTAAGCCAGTTCCTTTGAGCCTTCAGGAAAACTTAAATAAGGCAGTTCGTGTAATTGTTCGTCAGTAATGGGTAACGAGTAACGATCACGGAAACTACTAAGCGAACTTGCGCTCATTTTTTTCTGTTGATGAGAAATATTCTGAGCTTCACCTGAAGAACCCATGCCATAGCCTTTAATGGTCTTAGCAAGGATCACAGTAGGTTGGCCTTTGTGATTAACTGCAGCATGAAAAGCGGCAAAAACTTTTACCGGATCATGACCGCCGCGATTCAATTCCCAGATCGCACGATCTGACCAGTCGGAAACCATCGCTTTTAATTCAGGTGTATTAAAAAAATGTTCACGAACATAAGCGCCGTCTTTAGCTTTAAAGGTTTGATAATCACCATCAACACAAGACATCATACGCGCAACCAATAAACCGTCTTTGTCACGCGCTAATAAATCATCCCAACGTTGCCCCCAAACCAGCTTAATGACATTCCAGCCGGCACCGCGAAATTCGCTTTCCAGCTCTTGAATAATCTTGCCGTTGCCACGAACTGGGCCGTCAAGACGCTGCAAATTACAGTTGATAACAAAAATGAGGTTATCAAGTTTTTCACGTCCAGCCATGCCAATGGCACCCAAAGATTCAGGTTCATCGGTTTCTCCGTCGCCCAGGAAACTCCAGACTTTACGACCGGTGGTGTTGGCAAAGCCACGATCCTGCAAATAATGCATAAAGCGCGCCTGGTAAATGGCCATAATTGGCCCCAAACCCATTGAAACTGTTGGGAACTGCCAGAAATCAGGCATCAACCAGGGATGTGGGTAAGAAGGCAAGCCATTACCGTTAACTTCTTGACGGAAACTGTCCATCTGTTCCAGTGTTAAGCGTCCCAATAAGAAGGCACGCGCATAGTCGCCTGGCGTTAAATGACCTTGGGTAAAAATAAGATCACCATCATTTTGCTCTGACGGCGCATTCCAGAAATGGTTATAACCAACATCATACAAAGTTGCAGCAGATGCAAAACTGGCGATATGACCGCCAACGTTGGTGTGCTTATTGGCTCTTAATACCATCATCATCGCATTCCAACGCACATAAGCACGTATCTTGTGCTCTATGGTAACGTCACCCGGAAACTGAGCCTGTTGAGCTACTGGAATTGTATTGGTATAGGCAGTATTGGCACTAAAAGGGATATCAAATCCTGCTTGACGGGTTGCAGCAACCAATTGCTCAATCAGAAAATGTACCCGTTCACTGCCATCCTGTTCCAGCACTGCTTGGAGTGCTTCAATCCACTCCCTGGTTTCTGCAGGATCTATGTCATTCTGTCCGGTGATTTTTGAGATTAAACTGTTGGTCATTGATTGATCCTGTTACGGCGAGTATGCATGGATTAAAAATTCTAAGTTGAGTTAATCATAGGACACAAGAAAGAATACAGCCTGAGTTTTTAATAAAATACTAAATACAGTGCCGGAAACGCTTGCGTTGTTGAACATAGTATAAACAAAGCAGGGGGGGCAATGCACCCGTTTTAGTCAATTTACTGTCAAAAGCAGGATAATTCATGAAACCCGATTATCTGTTGTTTGGTTTTTTTAGTTATAGCGGTTTACTATAGATAGAACTGCAGAGAAATCCGGGCAGTCAATTTTACTCTCCCAAATTCAATTTACTGTTAAAAATGGACATACTATTAACGATCAAAACTATCATCTTGGGCATTGTCGAAGGCCTTACCGAATTCTTGCCTGTTTCCAGTACCGGTCACTTAATACTGGTTGGCGATTTATTAAGTTTTAACGACGACAAAGGCAAGTTATTTGAAATTGTTATCCAGGTTGGTGCTATTCTGGCGGTGTGTTGGGAATATCGTGCCAAAATAATTGCCGTTATTTTAGGATTACCCACCCAAAAGTCAGCTCAAAAGTTTGCGATTAACCTGATGATTGCCTTTGTGCCCTTGGCAGCGCTGGGCTTACTGTTTGGAAAATACATCAAAGCCGTATTATTTAAGCCAATACCCGTGGCCGTGGCTTTTATTATTGGCGCTTTCGTTATTATTTGGGCAGAAAAACGGGAACATAAAATCCGCATCCATGAAGTCGAAGATTTGAGCCCTTTTGATGCTTTAAAACTAGGCATTGCCCAAGCTTTTGCTCTGATTCCCGGAACTTCTCGCTCCGGCGCAACCATTATCGGTGGATTACTATTCGGACTATCACGCAAAGCTGCAACTGAATTCTCGTTTTTTTTAGCAATTCCCACATTAATTGTCGCTAGTCTTTATGATTTGTACAAACACCGCGATTTACTGAATCTGGCAACCGATGCACCTTATTTTGCCGTAGGACTGATCGCGGCCTTTCTAAGTGCGCTATTGGCAATCAAGGCTTTATTGCGTTATATCAGCCATCATGATTTTATTGTTTTCGCCTGGTACCGTATTATCTTTGGACTTTGTGTTATTGCTACCTCTTACAGTGGACTCGTGCAATGGACTGTTGATTAACAACTTAGTGTTTTTAGACATTAAAAAATAGAGTTACCGTATTTTCATTTTTTTGCGGTAAGAACCTAAAAAATCAGAAGGATTTGTCAATACGTGTTCACGCCAACTTGACGTTCTGCGTGAATTGTCGGCATGATGCAATTTAGGATAGAAATGTTTAAATGCCTCTTGTTGTCGTTTTCCATAAAATTAACAAAAATTATCCATTCATTAACTCTTATCATTAATTTGAAGCCAGGTATTTATGAAAAATCGATTAAAACACCCATTGTCATTTGTTTTTTTGGCGCTTCTACTAGGTTTGTCATTCTCAACGGAAGTGTTGGCAGAAGCTTTACAAGCACCCCAACAAATTATCCAAGTTGTTTCGTCTAAAGTGCAACAAAAACTGAAAGACAAAGCCTTTACAAAGAATTTTTTGGAAGTAACCAAGTTTGTTAATAGCGTTATAAATCCACATACTGATTTTGATAAAATCGCCCCGCTGGTTCTTGGCAAGCATTGGAAAGACGCAACAACTGAAGAACAAGCCAGATTTACACACGAGTTTCAAACGCTTATCGTAAGAACCTACTCTCGGGCCTTTATCGAATATACCGATTGGACCTTACGATTCATGCCCCTTGAAATGACAAATGAAGATACAAAAGTTATCGTTAAAACAGAAATACTACAACCCGGACTTCAGCCAGTTGAGGTTAGTTATCGGATGTTCAGTAAGAACGGTGAATGGAAGGTTTACGATATCATGATTGAAGGTGTGAGTCTGGTGACCAACTACCGCTCGACTTTTAGCAATGAAATACAAACCAAAGGCTCACTAAGCGCAGTGATTGACGGACTGGTCAAACGTAATGCTGATGCGCTTTCAGCAAGAGATACACCATGACAGAACTTAACCACAAAGTTAAAAATATCATCCATACCCTGGCACTTTTTATCTGCATGGTTGCTATTTTATCCTTAGTGGGATTTATGCTGGCAGGAATTGATGGCATTTTATGGGCGGCCTTTTTAGGTGTTCTGATATTGGTTATCAGTCCAAACCTTTCTCCGTCTTTCATTTTTTCCATGTATAACGCCAAATTGTTATCTGTAGAAGAGTTTCCAGACCTTTACCAGATAACACAAGAACTGTCTGCACGTGCCAACTTACCGTCAACGCCGGTTCTGTATTATTTACCCAGTCAGATTATGAATGCCTTCTCTGTAGGCACTTCTTCAAATTCAGCCATCGGTCTTAGCGATACACTGCTTAACAGCCTGACAATGCGTGAAATTATTGCGGTATTGGCCCATGAAATCAGCCATATTCAGCATAACGATGTGCATGTTATGACCTATGCCGATGTACTCAGCAGAATAACCAACACCTTGTCTTTAGCTGGTTTAGTGCTGGTTTTTTTAAATTTACCGCTATATTTTCTGGGACTTGTTACGATTTCCTGGCTTGCTTTAGGCGTCATTGTTTTTGCACCGACAATGATGAGTTTTCTGCAATTTTCTTTATCCAGAATCAAGGAGTTTGATGCTGATCACCAGGCCGTCCTGTTAACCGCTGACCCGGAAGGACTGGCTATGGCGCTGGATAAACTCGAAGCCTATCAAGTTTCAATTATTGATATGCTCTTGGGACGCGGCCACAGCGCATCAATTCCCTCTGTTCTTAGATCACATCCTGACACACAAGAAAGAATCAGACGACTGCTCACCTTAAATCAATCAGGCAATCAACCCTTGATCTATTCAGAACATTACCGATATGCCATACCTGTCCACTATCAAGAATTACTTAAAACACCTCGCTGGCATATAGGTGGTTTTTGGTATTAACCCAACAATATTAGTTATTCTGCAATGAACTTTAATCGTCCTGTCGTACTTTCATTTTCCGGTCATGATCCCAGCGGAGGCGCTGGTGTTCAGGCCGACATTGAAACGCTGGTCAGCCATCGCTGTCATGCTGCCAGTATCATCACAGCCTTAACAGAACAAGATACCTGTAATGTAAAAAAACTGCTGCCACAAAGCCCGGACGCCATCATTTCTCAGGCAAACACCTTATTAAGTGACCTGCCAGTCAAGGCTTTTAAGATTGGTTTAATCGGTCATTATGAGACCGCAGTGGCTATTCATTCGATATTGTCACAACACCCACTGATCCCGGTTATCCTTGATCCAGTGCTAGCTGCGGGAGGCGGGACAGATTTATCCAGCGACAAACTGATAACAGCCATTGTCGACTTACTCCTGCCTTACTCTACTGTATTAACACCTAACAGCGAAGAAGCACGCAAACTGACCGGACTGACTAATTTAAAGGACTGCGGCCAGGCGTTATTAGATAGAGGTTGCGACTATGTGCTGATAACCGGTAGCCATGAAGATACACCCTCGGTCAGTAATCAACTGTTTCATGATAACCGTATCTGGGAGACTTACACCTGGGACAGATTGCCCTTTAGTTATCACGGATCCGGCTGCACACTGGCCGCCAGTATTGCTGCTCTGATAGCTCATGGCTTGGAGCCGTTGCAAGCTCTTATCGAAGCTCAGGAATACACCTGGAATTCTCTAAATACCGCTTATCAGCCCGGCAAGGGTCAACATGTTCCCAATCGTTTTTTTTGGATGGATGAAGACTCATGAAGTTTCCAGTGCGGGGCCTTTACGCCATCACCCAGACCGATAATAAATCTTGTAAAACCATCATTAACGAAGTTGTTGCTGCAATTAAAGGGGGGGCCGTCATTGTGCAATATCGGGATAAAAATCCGTCTGATGCGCTTTTCATTGCGCAAGAATTGCTTAAAGTGTGCCATCACCATGACGTACCTTTATTGATTAACGATGATATTGAACTTGCAAAAGAAGTAGGTGCTGACGGTGTTCATCTTGGCAGGGAAGATGGCGCGATTATCCAGGCTAGAAAATACTTGGGCGACCAGGCCATTATTGGTGTGTCCTGTTATAACTCACTGGAACAAGCGCTAATTGCTGAGACTGAAGGAGCAACTTATGCGGCTTTCGGGCGATTTTTCCCTTCCACTTCCAAGCCCTTGGCTGCGCCTGCCGATATAAAAACCTTACGTGAGGCAAAACGTAGACTGGCCATACCGATTGTTGCTATTGGCGGTATTTTACCAAGTAATGGCGAACAACTACTTAAAGCGGGAGCCGATTTTCTGGCGGTAATCGGTGGAATTTTTGACCAGCATCCAGAGCAATCTGCACATGCGTATCAGCTTTTATTTGACCAGGAATAAGTCAGTTTAAGTATTTTATATCTTTATCTGACTAACCAAGATCCTAAGATAATTAAAACGACATAGATGAACTTGTCTATATTAAGCCATCTTTGGCTTGCCTTCTCAAGCCACCTTTACCCGATTGAGCCAGGGAACTGCTTTCACCCATAGCGCACAAATTACGACTGATAGCCGCAGGGTCAAATGATTGAACGATTAATGTAGCCAACGTGCCGCTTAGATTCAATTGTGGTGCAGTAGCGTTTATCTGACCATTAAGTCCGCCGGGTGCGGCCGCCTGAATTACGTTAATTCCGGAAAAAGGCTGGAATAAAAACGGTATATTACCGCCTACAAAAACTGAACTTCCTGAAGGTAATAAGGTACCGACATTAATATTAACCAATCCGCCATTGGCGTTTTGCGCTGCTGTATTGGCCTGAATAAAACCACTGTCCATTATTAAAAAGTTTGACGATATATTAATATTGCCGCCATTACCCTGTAAACCAGTAACTGAAGTGGTGATTTCAGAGTCCTGCAAAGAAATATAATCTCCGCCACCGATGGTGATATTACCGCCATTCCCATTAACAGCTGTTGTGCTAATTGCTGAAGGATCCAATTTAAGCGAGTCTCTGAAGGTAATGTTGATATTACCGGCATTCGCGTCACCCCCGCTAGTTGATGTGACTTTTGAGTTATTCATGATGATAGAGCCTGAATCGGCGGCCAGATTGATTGCACCCGGCTCAGTAGCTTGAGTCCCACTTACAATATTGGTGCTGACTGTGCTGTTGGTTAAATTTATGTTGCCGTTATGCGCTGTTAAAGCAATACTGCCTGCGGCGCCGGCGTCTTTGTTGTGTTCTATTACTAGCATAGATAGCGAATCTGGAGCCAGATTTAAGACATCATTACTAACTGAGTCAAAGTGTAAGGTCGATGGATCTTGGCTCAACAAAGTATAGCTGTCGGTACGAGAATAATTGAGATCACCGTATATATCTAGAACTCTTTTAATATTGCCATTTTCATCCTTAACATAACCAATAAGTCCATTAGAATTAGATCGGCTTTCCGACTTAATGCTGGCGTTATTTAATGTTATTGACCCAGCATCAATAGTAATCTTTCCTGCATCACCAAATGTCTCTGTACTGCTTTCAACCGATGAACCACCTTTGGCTACAAAATCAGCTCCAATTTTGATTTTAATATCCCCTGCTTTTGGATCTAAAGGATGGGGTATAGCAACTATACCTGCAGGTATATAACTAGGATCTATATTGGCCACATTTAAAGATCTGGTTGATACGGTTGAGCCTTTATTCATAAGCATGGAAGCCGCCTGAATCTTGATAGCAACATTATCAGCAGGATTAACCGGTGAAAATGAGGTTTCCGTAACTATATGGCCGTCATTTAAAGTCAATTTCCCAGTAGCCAAAATATCAATACCGCTGGGTCCTGGTGTTGGTTCTTCAGATCGATTACTTGCACAAAGTCCAGCACAATCATCACCATAATTACTGGAAACAACACTGGCGTGATTTAAATTAATATTTCCACCTCTAATATAAGTAATTTCTTCTGCATCACCGCCCGCATTAATCAACTTAGTATTGCTAATATTAATTGTGCCATCAAGGTTGAGATGTTTAGCTATTTCGGTATTCAGTTGTTTTTGTGCAGCCAGGCCATCTGAATCTAATCTATCGTCATTGCCAAAAATCCCTACATCCTGTTTTCCATGATTTGCCAATAGCAACAATTGAATACCATCGATAAATAAAGGACCTTTTGTAACAAAGCGTGGAAATGTACTCGGATCGTTCTGATTAAATGGCACAGTCGCAGGCAAACCATATGCATCAAATCCATTTCGAGCTAGCGTTAAATCAACTTGCCCAACGGTACTGCTATCGATATTAATATCATGTCCAACCAAGGCTAACGTTTCATCATTAAAGACTTGTATCGTTGCGCCTTTTTCAAGGTTTATTGCGCCGGTTTCGTTGCCGAGAAAACCAAAAGAAACTGGATTGGCCGAGGATAATGCATCTGTAGTAGCAACTCCATTTACAACACCATAAGCACTATCAGGATTAGCAAACTTAATTGTACTTGCCGTGCTGGCATAAAAAGAACCTGGCACATCTACAACTGAACCATTGCCAAAAACTATTCCGGCCGGATTAATAAAATAGAAATTTTTTGCGCCATTTATAATGGTTGTAGCCCCCGCTAAACCATCGATGTAATCGGGATTATTACTAGAGGTATTATGTACTAGCCTGGAACCACTGACTCTCAAGGTTCCATCAATGTAAGATATTTGTCCTCCCGTCACTCTCGAAATAACATTTTGCCAGGTTTGAGTTAAATTAAAATAGGCTGTATCTCCAGAGCCAATACTAAAATGGCTAAAACTGTAAAACAAATTGTCTCCAGAAGCCTGGCCATCATTTTCATTGATAACCTGAATATGTCCTCCATTTGGAATAGGCGTAAGAGGGTGGTCAACTCCCGGCATAGTTTGATCAAGTACAATGTGGGTAGTAACCGGCGTAGCAACCGCCTCCACCAAACCAAACGGAATCGCAACAAGGCCGACACCGATTGAACAAACAAACGTCCAATTAACAGGCAATCGATTTTTCATAACCAGTTTCCCACTAGAATAAAGGGTGACCAATAAAACGGATGATTCATGTTTGGGTTATTCAGCAATTTCAGTTGCGCCTGTCTTAATGCTTCGGCTTTACCCATGTGTTGCGTCATATTGGTATAAAAATCTGTCATCAACTCTGCAGCGGCTTCATCTGAAATTGGCCATAACGAACCCAAAGCGCTACGGGCCTTCGCCCTTAGTGCTGCGCCAGTAAATCCGAGCGGGGCGCGATCGTCACCTTCGGCGGTTTCGCAAGCACTTAAAGTGAGTAATTCAATTCCACGTTGCGCACCTTTGTCTTGTTTCAGCAGCGCTTCCAACTCATCCAGTTTAATAACGTTATCGTAAGCCATCAGAAAACTGTCATCAGCATTGGATGAGAAAATACCGTGGGAGGCGATATGAATAATTTCATAAGACTCGTCCCCGGAAATTTGCTGATGAAAACTCTCCACGGTAAATTGTTCGTTGAGCAAAGACGTGTTTTTTACAGTCTTTTTTAGATTAATCAACTCACTTTCAACACCCGGCAAACTAAGTGTTTCTTTTAATTTTTGTTCTGCACCGGGTTGTCTTAGCAAAGTTTCTGCTTTTAAGTCGATTTCACGTTTTTTTAAGTCACGCATTTGTGAATTAGAAATCCCCCTTGATACAGGGACAGTTCGATCGACTTCTTCTACAGAACTCTTATCCAATATTGCATTTATCATCGGCGTGGGAAGTTTCTGTACCACTGGACCTGGCTTGCTTAATCCTGCCATTAGTGTTCGGTAGGTTCGGGATTTTGGATCGCCACCGTTCCCCATTAAACTCATGCCTGGAGACACAGACACTGAATATTTTTCGATTACATAATGCTGGCCATCAAATAAAGCAGAGAACGGAACCAATCTTAAGGCACCGTCCGGAACGACAACCAAAGTTTTAATCTCTTCGGCGGCCAGATCTTTTTCAAGCGGCGCAATCAGCCACTGATACAAGTTTTTCGATGGCTTTTTAAAAGCACCCTTCCCGTTGCGCAGATAGTTTGATAATTTACCTGCTTCCTCATGGATACGGCTTTGCGGAACCGGAACTGTATATTGCCGGATAATCTTGCCCATACTTACCAAAAGCTCAAGTCTATCCGGCAACATGATGGGATACAACACTGCTGCGTGAGCATCCATTGTTTCAAGCTCACTGTGCTGCAAGCCTTCAATCAGGCAGCGACCTCCAAAAAAATCCTGCATTTCTGTCTGCTTGATTTGCTCTACCGTCTGACGTGCCAATAATAAGGTTCTTTGCTTGGCTTCACCCTCCTGATGACTGGCTTTATTCAGCAAATGATAGGCATAACCTAAATATACCGGCTCCAATGTTTCCCGAAACGATGATTTACCATCATGATACTCAACCGGTATATCCATACGAATAGCCTGTATGTTATCCACTGCTTTGCCATAAGCGGCAAGCGCAAAATCATTTTTATCCTGTTTTTGATAGAGTCTGCCTTTGCGCCATTCAAGACTAATCATAACTTCGTCAGGCGACATTTGTTCCGACAGCGCAGATGCCTGTTCGCTAAGCTCCAAGGCACGTTTATCGTTGCCTTGAGTTTCATAAATTTGGGCCAAACTATCGAGCAACTCCAAGCGTAAATGTTTGTCACTGAGGTCAACGCTATCGTTTTGCGCTTTTTCCAAAGCACTTTGAGCAATCGTTAAGCCTTCAGCTCCTTTATTCTTAACTTCAGCGGCCAAATTTACGTAATATCGGGTACGCTCCAAGGGCGAAGCGATTGTTGCTATATCTGATTTCAGTTTATTTGCTTGAGACAGCACCTCGGCATCGCTCTGACTTCGCAGACGGTTTAAACTGATTTTTAAAGACAGCGTAGCATCGGTTCCGGCAAATTGAAGTGCTGATTTAAAATATTGATCTTGTTTAGAAGTATCTCCCGTCTCATGGTAAAGAACCCCTAAACTGTTGGCGTAATCTCCTTTTTGTAAGATCGCTTCCTCTAAGTCATAAGCTTGCAGCAATGATTTTTCTGCATCTCTATAGTGGTGCATCTGTAACTGGATATTACCCAGCAAACCATAGGCTTTAGATTGTTCTGTTTTTGAACTTGCATTTTGTAACAGGTTGTACGCTTCACGCAACGCAAACTGATATTGCCCTTGTTCAAGATAAGAATTAACCAGTGCCAGGGATTCGGGAGAACTATTTGCCGCAACGCCATGAGTAAAGCCAATAACCAATGCAATAAACAGGTAAGTTTTGATGTGGCGAATTTTCATTAATGTCCCTTAAAATGCATCTAAACGTATCTGAAAGTGAATGCCATCATCCTGCAGATTGCCCTGTTGCCGAACTGATTGATCTTCCAGACGATGCGCCCAAAAAAACTCGCCGTTGAAATGGGGCAATTGAAATTGAAAACCGATTCCGGCCGAATAAAGGTTTTGGGCACTTGGGTTGCTAAATGTCGTATCTGGATTGTTCCAGGCAGAACCACAATCGAAGAAAGGAACCAGATCAAACCGATATTTGTCTTTAGTTTCACCCAATAATGGGAAATGCAATTCGGCACTGCTTGCATAGCCGTTATCTCTGACCAACTGATTCTCACGATAGCCACGGACCGAATAACGCCCACCAACTGCCATACGTTCTAAAGGTAATAAAGGTTCATTACTAAGTTGTACCGTACCTTTAAAAACGAAGCTGCTTTGTGCATAAGGCAAATGCCAAACGCCCTGTGTTTGTCCTAACCAGGCAAAATAATTGCTATCGGGATATTTGGGATTAGCATTGATCGTCGCACCAAAAGCATCCAGCCCCTTACTAAAAGTAGAGCGGAACGCAACGGCCAGCTTTTCCCAACGTTCAATATATTCCTGATTAAAACGTACAAAAGATACCTGAGTCTTTCCGTTTAACTGACCAGGCGTAAAGGAAAATGATTGTCCCAGAATAGTAGATTCATTTTCTTTGAATCCAACCCCGGCGCCAAAGGTAATCCGCCGCTGAAGATTATCGATCAGAATTTGATTTAGTCCGCCCTCGACCGAAAAAC
>SESD01000806.1_pt1 | contig 18646 bp, 18 predicted proteins | sample 3171411 | NCBI WGS metagenome assembly SESD01 (sample SAMN06051880, study PRJNA518727) | freshwater metagenome | biome: subpolar coniferous forest; feature: holomictic lake; material: water; isolation source: holomictic Lake 442, 16.5 m depth | place: Canada: near Kenora, Ontario | collected...
CATTGCGTGATTTGCGCTTAAGAATACTGCCTTTTTTACATTGAGGACATTCGACACCGGTATCAGCAGGTTTTTCCAAGGGCTCAATATGACGACATTTTGGATAAGCACTGCAACCGATAAATTTGCCATAGCGACCGGTTTTAAAAATCAAAGGTGATTCGCATTCCGGGCAGGCTCTGTCTTCTACCGTTTCTGGTTCATCAGAAGCACTGGGGTCATCATTCAGATTTCGGGTATAGGAACATTCAGGATAGTTGGTGCAGCCTATAAACCGACCATTTCTTCCCAGACGGATTGATAGAGGACTGCTACATTCAGGGCATTTTTCATCGATTGCTTCTTGGGTGACATCTTTACGCTGGACGCTAGCATCTTTATCCAGAACCATTTCATGAAATGGCTGCCAGAATGCGTGCATTAAGGGGATCCAGTCTTTTTCACCTCTAGAAACAGCATCCAGGTCATCTTCCAGATTAGCCGTAAAATCATAATCGACGTATTTGGTGAAGTGTTCCGTCAAAAATTTATTAACGATTCTGCCAACATCGGTAGGGTAAAAGCGTTTACTGTTCAGGGTGACATATTCACGGTTTTGCAGGGTCGAAATAATAGATGCATACGTTGAAGGTCGACCTATACCATGTTCTTCCAGAGATTTTACCAGACTGGCTTCGCCGTAACGGGGTGGTGGCTCGGTAAAGTGCTGGCCGGCAATAATATCATTCAGTTGAACGGGGCGCCCTTCTTCAAGTGGGGGTAAAAAGCTTTCCTTATCGTCACTTTCCTTGCTGTCATCTTTTCCTTCCAGGTAAACCGCCATAAATCCGGGGATGGCAATGGTGGAGCCGGTTGCCCTGAACAGGTGTTTGCCGTCACCACAGCTTAGGTCAACAGCCACCATATTAAGGGTGGCATGAATCATCTGACAGGCTATAGTGCGCTTCCAGATTAAATCGTACAGCTTGTATTGTTCAATACTGAGGTGGTCTTTTATCTGGGCAGGCAAATGTCTCGGGTAAGTGGGGCGTATCGCTTCATGCGCTTCCTGGGCATTTTTTGATTTGGTTTTAAATAATCGGGGTTCTTTAGGTACATTTTCAGCGCCATATTTTTCCGCAATCAGGGCACGCATATCCTCGACGGCTTCTACCGATAAGTTAACCGAATCAGTACGCATATAGGTAATCAGGCCTTCGGTTTCTCCGCCTATATCAATACCTTCATACAGTTGTTGGGCAACTATCATGGTGCGTTTGGTCGTAAAACCCAATTTACGAGAGGCTTCCTGTTGCAGTGTAGAGGTGATGAATGGTGGTGCCGGATTACGTTTTTGCTGTTTCTTTTCCAGTTTGGAAACCAGTAGCTGACCGTCTGCAGCGGTTAGTAGCGCTTGTTTGGTTTTCTCTGCCAGTGCTTCATCGGTAATGCTGAATTGAGTCAGTTTTTCGTTATCAAACTGAGTCAGTTTGGCTTTAAAGTTTTGCTCATGCGCAGTCAGTGCGGCATCAATAGTCCAATATTCACGGGTTTTAAAGGCTTCTATTTCCAGTTCACGCTCAACTATCATGCGTAAGGCAGGGCTTTGTACGCGACCGGCTGACAGGCCGCGACGAATTTTTTTCCATAATAAGGGCGATAGATTAAACCCCACCAGGTAATCCAAAGCCCGTCGTGCTTGTTGGGCGTTGATTAAATTGATGTCCAACTTTTCCGGGTTGGCAATGGCTTCAGTGACCGCTTTCTTGGTAATTTCATGAAAGACTACCCGATGCACCGGCTTGTCTTTGAGTAATTTTTTTTCTCTCAGCAGTTCAAGTAAATGCCAGGAAATAGCTTCGCCTTCTCTATCAGGGTCAGTTGCCAGATATAAGGTATCTGCTGCTTTAAGTGCTTTGCTGATAGCCAGGACGTGACGTTGATTGCGGTCAATGACTTCATATTTCATGGCAAAGTCATGGGTAGGGTCAACCGCACCTTCTTTGGGAACAAGGTCGCGAACGTGTCCATAAGAGGCCAAGACGTGAAAGTCTTTGCCTAAATACTTTTCTATGGTTTTTGCTTTTGCAGGCGATTCTACAATGACAAGATTTTTACTCATTTATTTAAAAGGGTTAAAGGCGAACGGCTAAAGACGAAAGGCGAATGGCTAAAGGCGAAAGTGTACATTCTTTTTTGCCTTTAGTCTTTTACCTTTCGCCTGATGTTTTAATGTAAATAGGTAGGAACAAGGTCGTAGACGATATCTTCCATTCTGGAAAAAGCAATTTCCTCATCAGGCTGGCTAAGTAAAATCATCAACACAATCCATTTTAACTTTTCCATTGAAATTTCTTCATCTTCCAGTGCCATTGCTCGATCAATGACAATTTCCCGGTTGCTTGAGTTTAAAATACCATTATGCTCAAGAAACATAATAAGATTACGGCATTCAAGGTCAAGCTTTTCTATTTCCTGAGTGCAGAAAATACGAAATGCGGAGGTAACCGTAGGCTTTATGGCGCGTTGCAAACTCAGTGAGTCAAGCCAGTCAAACGCTTTATTAACCTCGCAAGATTCAAAGCCTGCTTCGAGTAATTCTGTTCTGATAACATCGCTGTCAGGAAGCAGTTCAATTTCATCTTCCATATAGTTTTCAAACAAATATATCAGGACATCAAAAATATTTTCTTTCATAGTGTGTTGTTGTTTATAATTATTTTACTCTCATATAGCAACCGCCAGCGGTTGCTTCCAAGTAACCTTGTAATTCCAGAATCAGTAGCATTGAAGAAATAACTTCAACGGATTCGCCGGTATTTTCAACCAGTTTATCAATGGACGTTGGGCTAAACATAACGTGATTCAATAATGTTTGTTGCTCCAGGTCAAGTATTGATTCCATCGTGATGGGCGTTATTTTGTCATCTTGTTGATAGTATTGATTTAATTCTTCAAGGATATCTTGGGTAGTTTCGACAAGTTTTGCGCCTTCACGGATGAGTGCATTACAGCCGCGTGCCAGCGGGTTATGAATAGAGCCGGGAATGGCAAAAACCTCACGATTTTGTTCCAAAGCCATTCGTGCGGTAATTAATGAACCGCTTTGTTTGGCTGCCTCAACAACCAGTAAACCCTGGCATAAACCGCTGATAATGCGGTTTCGCCTCGGGAAATGATTAGCTTTGGCGGTAGTGCCGGGTGGAAACTCTGAAATCATGACGCCCGTATTAACAATTTCAGTCGCTAATTCTTTGTGTCGGGCAGGGTAGACCCGATCCAGTCCGGTTCCTGTTACCGCGACGGTATAACCTTTCGCATTAAGCGCGCCTCGATGACTGGCTGCATCAATGCCTAAAGCCAAGCCGCTGGTAATGACAAAGCCATGGCGACTGAGCGTTTTTGCAAAGTTGAAGGCAGTTTCCTCACCTAAAGAGGAGGGGTTGCGACTACCCACTATGGCAATTTGAGGGTACGACAATAAATCAGGATTACCCCGGACAAACAAAAGGGGCGGCGGGTCGGCAATTTCCTTTAATTGTGAAGGATAGTTGGCATCATTAAAAGTAATGACGGCATTGTTTTTTTGATCGACCCAAGATAAATCATAATCTATAAGAGTCCAGTCCGGATTTTTGATGCTTTGAATAATAGCACTTTTTAAGCCTAAAGCCGAAAGTGCTGACGTCGATTCTGCAAATAACTGCGCAGGTGTATGCGTTTGCAGCAGGCCAAGAAATGTTCGACAGCCTACGCCGGGCGTGCGTAATAGGGCAAGCCAGTATTTTAAGTCGTTGTCGTTGGGTTGGGTAATTATATTCAGGGGGTTTTGACTTTATCTAAAATGTGAATGGCCTGAGTTGCTTTCATAACCAGCGCGTAACTGACGCGCTCAAAGGGACGAAAAACCATCAGGGTGCCGGCAATTTCATCGGGCAGCTTAATGGCGTCGTTTTTAATAGTGCTGTACGGGTCATTGATGGTTTTGCCTTTTTGGTATATATCCAGCTCGTGTCCTGCTAGGATACCATCTTTAGTGCCTTTATCTAAAACCACTACATTATAAAGTCCTATTTGAGAAACGCCGCCAAGAACGCTGATGATGCTGCCATTGATGTTTTTTTCGGGTGGTCTCGGGAAATAATTCAAGGTCACCTCGTCTTCTGTTTTTGGCATGACCCGGTCACCTTTGCGAATCTCGCGGCCTGATTTAGTGATGAATAAGGTTGCCGGGTCACCAAGTTGTTGCAAGGTGGTGTCAGCAATATATTCGGCATCATAGCCCAGGTTTTCACCGGTTTCGGGGCTGATATAAGCATTTCCGGCCCGAAAAATGGTATAGGACAGACTTTCTGGTTGGGTTATCGAGCGCACGTAAAGTTTGTCACCTGCACCGGCAATCAGATGTTCACCCATTATATCAAGAACATAGGGTGCGAGGTTGATTTCGTTTTCGGTGACCACTTTGGGCGAGGTTAAAAATTGCGCGATAGATTCATAAGGGATTAAGTTAATCGCTTGTTTGATTATGGTTTCCCGAATACAAGGCAATAGCTTTCCTGATTCGGAAACGGCAAAGTTGGTTCGACCTTTTTTAACGGCTTCTTCATTAAGAACGCACAGGGAATCAACCGATGTTTGGACGGGTTGTGCATTTTTGGACAAGCCAAGTTGTGGCTTTCCGTTTACAATGGAAAAATAAATAGTATCACCTGGATAAATCAGGTGTGGATTTTTAATTTGGGCGTTGTTGCGCCATAGTTCAGGCCATTGCCAAGGGTGATTTAAAAACTTACCCGCTATCTGCCATAAGTTATCACCTTTAACGACGGTGTATTGGTCTGGATGATTAGGGTTTATTTGTATTTCTTCTGCCCAAGTATTTATACTAAGGATGAAAAAAGCGATAAATCCAAAAAGTGATCGATAAATCATAATGATTTGTGGTGGCGTCTTTTTTAGTCTTTGTGCATTCAAAGTTTATAGTAATTAATATAAAATTCCAATATGGAATTATTTTTAGTGGAGAGTTTGTTGGGTATTTTAACTATTCTCGAGTTTCCGGACGAGCGATTGCGCAAAAAAGCCGCACTGGTAAAAACGGTCGATGATAAAATCAAAAAGCTGGTCGATGATATGCTTCAGACGATGTATTACTCGCACGGCGTAGGGTTGGCGGCTACGCAGGTTGATGTGCATCAACGGGTTATTGTCATTGATATCAGCGAAGAAAAAGATGACCCCATCTTTTTAATAAATCCTGAGATTATTGAAAAGGACGGTATTAAAGAATCTGAAGAAGGCTGTCTTTCTGTACCTGGTTTTTTTGAAAAGGTAAAGCGGGCAGAGCATATCAGGGTAAAAGCACTCAATAGAGACGGGCAGTCTTTTGAATTTGAGGCGAAGGATTTGCTGGCTGTTTGCGTACAACATGAAATGGATCACTTGAACGGAAAATTGTTTGTTGATTATATTTCGTCCTTGAAAAGACAGCGAATCAAAAAGAAGTTGGAAAAAATTCATAAAATGGAAAATACCTAAGCATGAAGATTATTTTTGCCGGAACGCCGGATTTTGCTGTACCCAGTTTACAAATGTTGCTGGATTCCAAATATGAAGTCTGTGCTGTTTATACACAGCCGGATCGACCGGCAGGCAGGGGTCGGCAAATACATGTAAGTCCGGTTAAAGCACTGGCTTTAAGTCATTCAATTCCCGTATTTCAGCCGCTGACTTTAAAGGCTGACGAGGATTTGCAGGTATTAAAGTCATTTGATGCGGATTTGATGGTGGTCGTCGCTTACGGCATGATTTTAACGCAAGCCGCCTTGGCTGTGCCCAAGCTGGGTTGTCTCAATGTTCATGGTTCATTATTGCCGCGTTGGCGTGGTGCTGCACCTATTCAACGTGCATTAATGGCAGGTGATGAAAAAACCGGTGTAACCATCATGCAAATAGTTCGTAAATTGGATGCCGGTGACATGTTACACAAGGAAGAGTACGTTATTGACGCTAACGATACCGCCAGCGATTTACATGATAAATTAGCCGGGTTGGGCGCGACAGGCTTAAGTAAGGTGCTGGCAGCGATGGAGATTGCGCCGATTCCCGCAGAGCCACAAGATGAAAACTTGGTGACTTACGCTGAAAAATTAACAAAAACTGAAGCGGTTATCGACTGGAGCCAGCCAGCCAGTATCTTGGCTCTAAAAGTCAGGGGTTTAAACGCCTGGCCCGTGGCGCAAACGCTTTATCAAGCTAATGTATTGCGGATATGGATGGCCGAGGCTATAGCAGGCGATACTTATGTAGAGCCAGGTATTGTAAGCAGTCTTAATAAACATATCGACGTAGCAACCGGAAAAGGGCTGTTACGGTTGCATGAGGTTCAGCTTCCAGGAGGGAAACGCATCTCGGCTCAGGCATTTTTAAATGCTCATGATGTTAATGGAGTCAAATTAGGTTGAACATTCAGTGAATACACGATTAATTGCGGCGCAGGTATTATCACGCGTTTTACACGACGGCCAGTCCTTAACGGCCGCTCTGGATGCTGCTTTACAGGCGGTTGAATCCAGCAAAGACAGGGCATTCATTCAGGCTTTATGCTATGGCGTTTGCAGAACCTATCACCGATTAGATTTTATTTTAAGTCAATTACTCGATAAACCGCTTAAAGACCAGCCTGTTAAAGCATTGGCTTTAGTTGGTTTGTATCAGCTCAAATACATGCGGGTAAAACCTCATGCGGCCGTATCGGAAACCGTGTTGGCCGCACGCAAAAAGCCTTGGGCTAAAGCGCTCATTAACGCATTACTTCGAAGCTACCTGAGAGAGCAGGAAGCTCTTGAGCAGAAAGCCGATAACCAGCAATCTTCCGCTATCAGTCATCCTGACTGGCTAATCAAGCAAATTGAGCAGGATTGGCCGCAGCAGGCGCCGCAAATATTTCAGGAAAATAACCAGCAACCGCCCATGGCGTTGCGTGTAAATTTGGCACGCATCAGTCAAGATCAGTATATACATCAATTAAGCGAGCAGGGCATTGAAGCCTTTGCAGTCAGCTTTTGTAGATCGGCGATTATTCTTGATAAACCGGTTGTCGTAGATTTGTTGCCGGGCTTTGCCGACGGCATTGTCTCGGTTCAGGATACGGCTGCACAATTGGCGGCCGGGTTGTTGGATGTGCAGTCCGGACAGCGGGTATTGGATGTTTGTGCCGCGCCGGGCGGTAAAGCGGCGCATATCCTTGAATCTCAACCACAGCTAAAAGAATTGGTGGCCGTTGATATAGATGCGTCCCGAATGCACCGAGTCAGCGATACACTACAGCGCTTAAAGCTGGCTGCCAAGTTGGTGGTGGGCGATGCCTCTAAGCCTGAAGATTGGTGGGATGGTCAGCTTTTTGAACGCATTTTATTGGATGCACCGTGCTCGGCATTAGGCGTTATTCGTCGCCATCCCGATATCAAGTTATTACGCAGGGCGGAGGATATTCAGCCGTTGCAGGCTTTGCAGCAAAATATCCTGCGAGCGATTTGGCCGCTGTTGGCACCCGGTGGCATTATGTTGTATGCAACGTGTTCTATTCTGAAGCAGGAAAATGAACAGCAAATCGACGCTTTTCTGGCGGAATATCCCGATGCAGTGGAATTGCCTATTAATGCCGACTGGGGTTTTGCCGGGAGTCATGGTCGGCAGATTATGACGGGTGAAGCGTCGATGGATGGTTTTTATTATGCGCGTATCAGGAAGCAGTAGAGGCTTTTTCTGTCGTCTTTTTTGTGCAGTTTTATTCGGGCTGTTGCCATTTTCCGGTTACGGGGATGACTTTGCGGCCGAAGTAACGCAAGCCGAAATAATGTCGCAAGGCGAGTATTATGTCTTGTCTGCGGATATTAGTTATCAACTCAGTAAAAAAGCAAAAGACGCATTGCAAAACGGTGTGCCTTTATTTTGGGATTTGCAAATTAAGTTGTTCCAGCATCGGGATAATTTTTGGGATAAGACGCTGGTTGATTCGGTGATACGTTATAGGCTTCAATATCATGCTTTGCTCAATATGTATCGGGTTAGAAATGAGGGTGACGGTGAGGTGTATAATTTTTCTACGCTGTCTGCGGTCTTGGAGTTGATGTCTGCGGTACGTGACTTTCGCCTGATACAGAAGGCGCAACTTGACTCTCAAAAACAATATGTGTGTGCGGTGAAAGTCAGTTTTGATCGTGATGCTTTGCCTTTGCCGTTGCGCCCGATTGCCTACATTGATCCGCAATGGTATTTATCCAGTGATTGGACACTATGGCCGCTAAAAAAATAAAACTCCCTGTTAATCTGTCTGTTTTAATTCTCTTTGGTTTGATTCTGCTATCGTTGCAGTTGATGAGCTCAGCCATGCAGGAGTCATCACAGTTAAATGCAATGTATTCATGGTTGTTGTTATTCAATGCCTTGGGTTCTGTCGTACTGCTGATATTGGTCGTAGCCAATATCTATTCTTTGGTTCAGCATACCAAAAGACGTGAGGCGGGGTCACGGTTAACTACCCGTATGGTATCGCTGTTTGTGGTATTGGCATTGGCGCCCGCCGTTATTGTGTTTTATTTTTCCATGCAGTTTTTACATCAGGGTATTGATAGCTGGTTTAACGTGGAAATAGATCGCGCCATGGAAGACGCACTGGAACTTAGTCAAGCGTCATTGGATCAGCGCATGCGCTGGCATTTAAAGCAAACCCAGCAATTGACGGAAAAGCTGCAAGATTCCTCTGAAAATTTGGTGACGCTGGAAATAGAAAATTTGCGTGAGCTTTCGGGCGCCTCGGAAATGACTTTGTTTTCTCGTCAGGGTCGAATTATTGCCTCAAGCAGTATTAACCCCAGCGATATTTTGCCGAGTTTACCGGATGAGCATATTTGGTTGCAGTTACGTCAGAACTCTGTTTACGTGGCTTTGGCACCGGCACATGAAGAAGAATTGATGGTTCGTGTTATTGTCACTGTTAAAGCTCGAGAGCCGCAATATCTACAGGCGTTATATCCGGTGCCGGTCAGGATTTCCGATTTGGCAGATTCTGTTGAATTTGCTTTTGTGCGTTATCAGGAAATGAATTATTTAAGAAACTCCTTAAAAATGAGTTTCTCACTGGCGCTTTCGCTCGTTTTATTAATGAGTTTATTGGCAGCGATATGGGTGGCTTTTATTAGTATCCGAAATATTACTGCGCCGGTAAAAGAGCTGGTTAAAGGCACTCAAGCCGTCGCTTCAGGTCATTATGACCAGCAGTTGCCGGTTATTGCCCAAGATGATCTGGGTTTTTTGGTGGAGTCATTTAATGATATGACGCATCGTATTGCCGTCGCCCGTGATGAAACCAGGCAAGTGGGTCTTGAAGTGGAAAATCAGCGCGCCTATCTGGAAACCATTTTGGCCAATTTAACGGCAGGGGTTATCAGTTTTGATGCTTTGTACAGCATTCGCACGGCTAATCAGGCTGCGTACCGAATTTTTCATATTCATGTTAATCAGTTTATAGGGCGGACTTTATTGGAGCTTGTTCAGAACTATTCCGAGCTGGCAGAGCCGCTAAAATCAATTCAACGGTTATTAGAGCAGGCAGATGATATTTGGCAGCAACGAATTGCTTTTTTAGGGCCTAATGGTCGTCAGGAATTGCTGTGTAGGGGAACTCCCCTGTTTTCTCAAGAAGGATTTCGCGTTGGGGCGGTGGTGGTTTTTGATGATGTGACCGATTTAATCCAGGCCCAAAAAAATGCGGCTTGGGGCGAGGTTGCGAGAAGATTAGCTCATGAGATCAAAAATCCGTTGACACCTATTCAGTTATCAGCCGAAAGATTGCAGCATAAATTGGCAGCTAAGCTGGGAGCCACTGACGCCGATATTTTACAGCGCTCAACTCGAACCATTGTGCAGCAGGTTGAAGCGATGAAAGAAATGGTGGATGATTTTTCTGAATACGCCAAGCCATCCAAAAAGCAGACTGTAGATATTAATTTGCCAAGCCTGGTTCAGGAGGTATTAGCGCTTTATGCGTTAAAGTCAGGTGTTAAATTTAAAACCGATTACGGAACCGGCTTGCTGAGAATTAATGGTGATCCTGTCAGCATCAGGCAGGTGCTGCATAATTTGATAAAGAATGCGTTGGAAGCGATTGGTGCTATTGGGTTGATCGAAATATATCTGCGCAGGGTGCAGAAAAATAACACTGATTTTATAGAAATAGCGCTTTATGATAACGGCCCTGGCATTAAAGATGAGCAAATTGAGAAAATTTTTGAGCCCTACGTGACAACCAAAGCTAAAGGTACCGGTCTGGGGTTGGCGATTGTTAAAAAAATAATTGAAGAACATGGCGGTGCGATATGGATCGACACTAGTCGTGAGGTGGGGGCGGGCTTTATAATCCAGCTCCCTGCATGTAACCCTGAGCAGCTGTAAAAATATTATGAACGCAAACATACCGCGTATATTAGTCGTAGACGATGAGCCGGATATTCGCAGGCTGGTTTGCGAAATTCTCGAAGATGAAGGTTATCAGGTTGCTACGGCAGAAAATGCAAGTGCTGCGCGGGAATTAAAAAAATCCCAGCAACCCAGTCTCATTCTGCTTGATATCTGGATGCCTGATACGGATGGCATTACCTTGTTAAAAGAATGGGTTGCCGAAGATGTTCTGCTATGCCCCGTGGTCATGATGTCCGGGCATGGCTCGGTTGAGTCGGCAGTCGAAGCAACTCGGCTGGGTGCTTATGATTTTCTTGAGAAACCTTTGTCGTTGGCAAAATTATTATTGATTGTTGAAAGAGCCTTGGAAGCGGGGAATCTTCAAAAAGAAAATGACGGACTCAGGAAGCAATTGGTTGTTGATATTGAACCAATTGGCAAGAGTGCGACTGTCGCCAGAATCAAGGATCAATTAAAGCGACTGGCTCAACATGATACCCGACTATTGTTCCTCGGCGAGGCAGGCGTAGGTAAAGAGTTGTATGCTCGTTATCTGCATAACAATAGTGCGCATCGAAACGGCCCATTTATTGATGTGGCGGTAGGTAGTATATCGCCTGAAAATTCGGCCGTAGAGTTTTTTGGTAAAGAAAGCTTGGGCAAGATTCATCCGGGCTTGTTAGAGAGGGCGCATAAAGGGACGTTGTTTTTGAGCGAAATAGGCGGCATGGACAAAGAAACTCAGTTGCGACTACTTAGTGCCCTGGAATCAAGTTCTTTTTTGCGTGTGGGTGGCAGTGAGGCGGTACGCGTTGATGTCAGAGTGGTCGCGTCAACCCGGATTGCGATGGATGACGAGGTCAAGTCCGGGCGATTCAGGCAGGATTTGTATTATTTGCTGAATGAAGTGACACTTATTATTCCGCCACTTAGAGAGCATAGTGAAGATGTGCCGGGATTATTAAGTTTCTATGTCGATTATTTTGTTAGTCAGGATAAGTTGGCTTTTCGGAAATTTTCCATGGCTGCACAAAATTTTTTACGCAACTACAGTTGGCGGGGTAATGTGCGGGAATTAAAAAATCTGGTGCAGCGCCTAATGATTTTGGGTGTGGGTGAAGAAATTGAGTTGGATGAGGTAAAGTCAGCGCTGGGATCTGTTGTTGGTGATGTAATGGCGTCGTTATCGGTTCCCGAGTTTTTCAATTTGCCGTTAAAGGATGCTCGCGATCATTTTGAAAAAGCTTATCTGGAATATCATTTTGAACGAACAGGCGGCAGTGTTGCCAAGCTGTCGGCGGCGGTGGGTATGGAGCGAACCCACTTGTATCGTAAATTACATTCGTTAAATATTAAGCTATAAATTGAAGGGAAGGTTATTTACACCTTGATCGTATAGGGGGTAATGTTGTACAATTATCGAAATAGGTGGGTTTAGGTTAAACTCATTTTTATTATAAATTACCTCTGTAATAAATTATAAAGTGAAGGCAAGATTATTTACATCTTGCACCTGGCGCCTAAATTATAAATAAACATTGAAAAAAACCACAATGTTTAGTAAAATTCTCGCTCTTTTATTGAGCCTTTAGAGAAAGACTAAGTAACGATGAAAACATTTAGTGCAAAAGCAGCAGAAGTTAAGCGCGATTGGTATGTAGTTGATGCAGATGGGAAGACGCTGGGTCGCCTTGCTTCTGAAATTGCACTGCGGCTTCGTGGAAAACATAAACCAGAATACACACCGCATGTTGATACCGGTGATTACATTATCGTTGTAAACGCAGAAAAAATCGGCGTTACCGGCAATAAAGAAAAAAATAAATTATATCAACATCATACAGGCTATATTGGTAACCTTAAAACCGTTACTTTAGGTAAGTTAAGACAAACGTTCCCTGATCGTATTCTTAACACAGCTGTTAAAGGTATGTTACCAAACAATCCATTAGGCCGTGCAATGTTCAAGAAATTGAAAGTGTATGCAGGACCTGAACACGATCATCAGGCTCAACAGCCAAAAGTTTTAGAATTATAAGCGAGTAGACCATGGCAGCAGCTCAGTATTACGGAACAGGTCGTCGTAAAAGTGCAATTGCACGCGTTTACGCAACATCAGGCACTGGAAAGATCACAATTAACAAGAAAACTATCGAAGAATACTTTGGTCGTAAAACTGACCAGATGGTTTCACGTCAACCTCTTGAATTGGTTGATATGGCCACCAAGTTTGATATCAATGTGATTGTTAAAGGCGGCGGTCCTTCTGGTCAGGCAGGTGCAATTCGTCACGGTTTAACGCGTGCATTGATGGTATATGATGAAGCTTTGCGTCCAGCCCTTAGGCAAGCGGGTTTTGTAACCCGTGACTCACGTATCGTAGAACGTAAAAAAGTTGGCTTACATAAAGCCAGAAAACGTCCTCAATACTCGAAACGTTAAGCATCAATTTTTCTGGCAGGTAGCCTCAGTTACTCGCTTTGAAATAAAAAGGGTCGCATTCGCAAGGATGCGACCTTTTTTTATGGGGCTAAGTCAATCCTGTGTTATCGACTGAGACTTTTTTGTTACTCATGTTGTTAACTATTTTCGGCATAGCTCCTGTGATTTAATTTTTATGAGTGAGTAAAAGTGTTTATTTGTTGAAAGCTCCGGTGATTAACTATTAACACTTGAAAAATGATTTTTTTTATCAGCAATGTTAAAATTCAAACATTAATCATTAAGTAGGCTTAACGGATGTCGACAGACTCTCAAAAAATAACACCTAAGACACCGATGGCGCTAGAATTTAAGAGCAGTACTTTTTCTGTGCCTGTTTTGGTTATGGCGAGTGATGACTTGGCTGTTATCGAACAACAACTTCAAGAAAAAACCAACTTGGCGCCCGAGTTTTTTAAAAATTCACCTGTTGTGCTGGATTTGCAGGAGATAAATAAACGCGGTTACGATATTGATATCATTGCACTTACGGACACGATTCGTAAGGCCGGTTTGTTGCCGGTAGGGATTCGTGGCGGTAACGTACAGCAGAATAAGCAGGCATTAGAGTTGCTTATTCCTGTTTATTCGATGCATAGCGGTAGTGTCTCGGTTGAAAATAAAAAACAAAAAACCATCGTCCCTGTTATAGAAAAAAAAGCCGATGTGGATGTAGACATAGATGCCTATGCTACCGCAACGACCTTAATTACTCAGCCTATCCGTTCAGGGCAGCGTATTTACGCGGCAGGTGATTTGGTCATTTTGTCTCAGGTGAGTGCGGGCGCAGAAATTATGGCCGAGGGTAATATTCATGTTTACAATACCTTAAGAGGTCGAGCCTTGGCGGGTGTGCGTGGAAATAACGAGGCGCGTATTTTCTGTTTTGATTTACAAGCGGAGCTTATCTCTATTGCCGGTAATTATAAAATCAGCGAAGATTTGGATGAGTCGGTACAAAACAAACCTGTTCAGATCTATTTACAAGACCAAGCATTAATTATCAAAGATATAGTGCTACCCCATTAACGTAGAGGAAAAATTTGTGGCAAGAATCATAGTCGTAACATCCGGTAAAGGCGGTGTGGGTAAAACAACCACAAGTGCCGCAATTGCCATGGGACTGGCCAAAAAGGGTCATAAAACAGCAGTCATTGACTTTGATGTAGGTTTACGTAATCTGGACTTAATCATGGGCTGTGAGCGCCGAGTAGTTTATGACTTTGTTAATGTCATCAATGGCGAAGCTACGCTTAATCAGGCCTTGATTCGGGATAAAAACTGCAATCTACTTTACATCTTGCCTGCTTCACAAACGCGCGATAAAGATGCTTTAAGTCAGGAAGGTGTGGGCAGAATTTTAGATGAGTTAAAAAAAGATTTTAAATATATAGTCTGTGATTCTCCCGCCGGTATTGAAAAAGGCGCTCATTTAGCGATGTATTTTGCTGATGATGCCTTTGTTGTCACCAATCCCGAAGTATCTTCGGTGCGTGATTCGGATCGAATGCTGGGTATTTTAGCCAGTAAATCTTACCGGGCGGAACAAAACCTGGAGCCCATCAAAGAATACTTGCTGTTAACCCGTTATTCCCCAGAAAGAGTAAAGCTGGGTGAAATGCTGAGCGTTGAAGATGTGCAGGATATTTTGTCACTGCATTTGTTGGGTGTTATACCTGAATCAAAATCGGTGTTAAATGCATCAAACTCAGGCACGCCTGTTATTCTTGATGAGAAGAGTGATGCGGGGCAAGCCTACGGAGATATTGTTGCTCGCTATTTAGGAGAAAATAGGCCCCATCGTTTTATCGATGATAAAAAAGGGTTTTTTAGGAAACTTTTCGGGAGTAAGTAATGAGTTTACTAGATTATTTTAAATCATCTAAAGTGAGTTCTGCATCCCTTGCAAAAGAAAGATTGCAAATTCTGGTCGCTCATGAGAGGTCTTCACTTAACCAACCTTCTTACCTTCCGCAGTTACAAAAAGAATTACTGGAAGTTATACAGAAATATGTTAACGTTGGGCAGGATGCAATTTCTGTTAGTTTTGAGCAGGATGAAAATCAGGAAACATTGGAATTAAATATCACGCTACCTGAATTTATCACTAAAAAAACCTAATAACTTCAATCAACATTTAAACAGGTGACTTAAAATGCTTAATATAATCGGTGATGATGCGGGTAAGGTCTGGCAATATCTGGATAAAAACGGATCAGCTAGTGTAACTAAAATTACTAATGGAACTGAAATTAGTAAAAGTGACGTTCAGCGTGCCATTGGTTGGCTGCTGAAAGAGGATAAGCTCTCAATTGAAGCGGTAGGTCGTGCAGAAACATTGTCGTTGAAATAATTTAGGTAAAAGGTGCAAGGTGACGAACTGATAGCTAAAATCGTTCAACTTGCGCCTTGTATTTTTGAAGGTTCTGTTCTGAATACCTTGGTTGTGGGCGTTGATTTCAATCAGTGAAATGGCAGGAGGTTATTTTTTGCCGAGCCGTTTTTGTCTATCGATCACAAGCAAGTGTATCTGTTTGATCCATACCAATAGCTTCTTATAGCCCGTCCATATATACGGAGTGTATTGTCTGGTTTTTTGCACTAATAAACGAAAAAGCAAATAAGCCTCAAACATTAAACGAAAGAGTAATTTTCGCATTCGATACAATAATGGTATCAATGCCGCAAAATTTACCTCACTATCACGTATCTTGCCTTTTCGGCATAACCAGCGTAGTAAGCCACTGATATAAAGCACAAACAGGCTTAATCCACTTAGGAACCAAACAAACCTGCCAGTAGCGCCTAAAGCCTCGCCCGTATGTAAGGGCCATATCCAGGTAGCAAAAACTTCACCCTTCGAGAATTTTGCAGGATTTCGTACCTCTTTAATCTGACCACTCCAGCGATCCACCCAGACTGTTGTAAACGGATGTCGTTGATTAACTTCACTGCTTTGTCGCAAATTAATACGATAGATTCCGGTATCACCTGCCGGCGTAGTAACGCGTCTAAGTTCGGCTTTTGGAAAAGGGCCTTGCGCTACAAATGACGCAGCAGATAAACCGGTTGGGTGATTGTTGGGAATGGCTGTGCTGGTGATAGTGCGGCCGGTTTGACCATGTTCCATGCCGGATGAGCCGGTAAAGGTTTCCAGCACTGAAGGATAACTGAGCAGAAAACCGGTGGATGCCAGTACCATTAAAGAAACGGCACTAAACAAGCCCAAAAAACGGTGCAAATCAAACGCAAGCAGCATCATGCCTGCCTTGTATCTAATCTTGAAGGCCTTGCTTATTTCTCTTAGTCCCGGCCACCATAAATAAAGCCCGGTACTGCAAGAAACCAGCAATAATAATCCCAGAATACCGACTGCGTTCCAGCCGAAGCGATCAAGCCTAAATTGCGTATGCAAATCAAGTAACCAGGTTGCGGTGGTTGTACCCCAGAAACGACTGGTAACAATCTCGCCGCTATAAGGATTGACTGACACCATCAGTGGCGCATAAAACTCAAAGAAAGTTTCTGTCGGTTTATCATACCAAGCGGTAATCATGCCTTGGGGTGATCGGGGCATTTCCAGCGTCCATGAGCCATGTCGGTTTGGCTGTGCAGCGCGTACCGATGCGATAATTTTATCCAGAGATTGATACTTGCCTTGTGGTGCTTCGATAATCAACTGAGGATTTAACAGGCCATCCAGCTCTTCGCGGTAAATGCTGATACTGCCGGAAAGCCCCATGAGTGCGAAAAAAAAACCAACGCTTAGTGCTAAATAAAGATGAACTTTGAGCCAGGTTGCTCGCGTGAGTAAGCGTTGGGTAGATAGTTGCATAGGCCTTGATTATTATGGGCAAATGAATATTATCCCATACTGTCAAATTATTGCGTTACCGGTTAGGTTCAGAGCATAAATAACTAAGGAATGTGTATGAAATAACTTGGGCATCTTGCTCCCTCTCCCACTGGGAGAGGGTTGGGGTTAGGGGATATAAACGGTCAAGTTGTTTCATGTACGTTCCTGCCAATCCAACTGTTTATGTTAATAATCACTTGTCCGGTGACTGGTAAAAGCCCAAGTTTGAAACGCTATCATAATATTACAAACATTTTCACACGAACTCTATAGAATAGACGGCTTTTAACGTCTGTACATTGAGATAGCTTTTATGAAGTTTAACGTCTTTTTTATAGGTTTTTGTTTATGGGTGTCGGGCAACGGTTTTGCTGCTGAAAAAACCACGATACGACTCGGCGTTCAGGCTTCCGGAACCCTTGAGTGGGAGTTGCAGGCTTTACAGGATAATCCTCAAGTAAAGTCAGCGGATTTTGAGTTGCAAATTCAGCCGGTCGCCAATGCAGAAGCCGGCAAAATTGCTTTACAGTCGGGATCTGTCGATATGATTGTTTCTGACTGGATTTGGGTTTCCAGTCTTCGTGCGGCAGGTGCTGATTTTACTTTTTATCCCTATTCAAATACTTCGGGCGCGTTGGTGGTTGCAGAAAATAGCCCTATCCATTCCATCGCTGATCTTAAGGGGAAGCGTTTGGGTATTGCCGGTGGCGAACTGGATAAAAACTGGTTATTGTTGCAGGCCTTGGCACAAAAAGAGTCGTTGGATTTAAATGGTTCAATTGAGAAAACCTTTGGAGCGCCGCCCTTAATCAATGAACAAATCAAACAAAATCGTGTGGATGCGGTACTGACCTACTGGCACTTTGCAGCCCGGCTTGAAGCGCAGGGTTACCGACAACTTATAGATGGCAGGGGCATTTTAAAAGGCTTGGGCATCACTGAAAATGTACCCAGTATTGGATATGTGTTTAAGCAAAGCTGGGCAGAAAGTCATAAGCAGGCTATCAACAATTTTTTTAAAGCCAGTAAGCAGGCTAAAAACCAGTTATGCGCGTCTGATACTGTCTGGAAAAAAGCCATTCCATTGCTCCATACCGATGATGTCCCCACCCAAACCCTAATGCGCCAGCGTTATTGTGAAGGCGGTATTGAGCAATGGGGTGAAAAGGAGCAACAAGCGGCAGTGCGAATTTATACCATGCTCCGCACGTTAAGTAATAATCGGTTAACGGGGCAATCAGAAAAGCTGCAGCCCGGTACTTTTTGGTCTGTAGATTAATTTGAGGCTTTCCCGAAAATTTTTGCCCGCCTTGTCATTGCTGGTTTTTTTAGCTGTTTGGCAAGGTCTGGCGGTTTATTTAAACAATAACACCCTACCTGCACCGGAAACGGTAGCCAAGGTTTTTTGGCAAGCTTGTGTAACAGGGCAGCTTCCTTTTCATTTGGGCGTTACTTTGCTCAGACTGGTGGTTAGTTTTTCTATCGCCATGCTCTTGGGTTGTGGAATAGGAATTTTGCTGGGGCGCAATAAAAAACTGGATGCTTTCTTTGATAACTGGCTGGTTATTTTTTTAAATGTGCCGGCGCTGGTGACCATTATCTTGTGCTATGTTTGGTTTGGTCTGATCGAATCTGCGGCCATATTGGCGGTTGTAATCAACAAATTACCCAATGTTATCGTCACTATCAGAGAAGGCACGCGTACGCTGGATCAGGATTTACTGGATATGGCGCGTTGCTTTAATTTTAGTCGGCGTAAAACCCTGGTTCATGTGATATGGCCGCAATTACATCCCTTTGTAATGGGCGCGACGCGATCCGGTTTGGCCTTAATCTGGAAGATTATTCTGGTGGTTGAGTTGTTGG
>SESD01000808.1_pt1 | contig 18632 bp, 15 predicted proteins | sample 3171411 | NCBI WGS metagenome assembly SESD01 (sample SAMN06051880, study PRJNA518727) | freshwater metagenome | biome: subpolar coniferous forest; feature: holomictic lake; material: water; isolation source: holomictic Lake 442, 16.5 m depth | place: Canada: near Kenora, Ontario | collected...
GCGTCCAGGATCATGAGGGTTTCGGTTACTTGACCCGGGGCTCGATCGGCGACGCGTCGCACCTTGGAGAGTTCGTCCAGCAGATTGCTCGACGTGTGGCGACGGCCCGCGGTGTCGGCCAACACCAAATCAGCTCCGCGGGCAAACGCGCGCTCCACGGCGTCGTGCACCACCGAGCTCGGATCAGCCCCTTCATTCGCGCGCACTACGTCGGCGCCGGAGCGCTCACCCCACAGACTTAGTTGTTCCGCCGCTGCGGCGCGGAACGTGTCGCCCGCCGCCAACACCACCTTGCTGCCTGCAGCGACTCGCCGGGTGGCGATTTTCCCGATAGTGGTCGTCTTGCCGACGCCGTTTACTCCGACGAAAAGCCATACCGGTACGCGTCCGACCTCCACGGCGGTCGACAGTTCGCGGCTGGCCGAGGTGAGTGAGGAGCGCAAGGCGCTGCGCACTGCCACGGCCACCCCTTCGGGCGCACCATCACGTCGTAAGTGTTCCACGATGCTGGTAGTGGTGGGCAAGCCCACATCACTACGCAGGAGAACCTCCTCCACGGTGTCCAGCTGCTCTTGCGTGAGAGTGCCGGCACCCAACGAGCGCACGCGATCAAAAACTGAGCGCGAACTCGAAAGACGTGAGCCCAGAGTCTCATCCAGGGCATCCAAATCGGGGCGAGCCGCAATATCGTGCACCAGCACTGAGGGCATGGCCGCTCGCGCGGAGGGTAAGGACTCGCGGGCCACGCGAGTTTGGCGACGGCGAACGGCAATGAACGCTGCGAAGAGCAGGGCCACCGTGGCCACTACTACGAGAGCGATCATGCCTCGAACAGTTCCTTGTCGTGGCGAGTCACTCGTTGACTGACGACCTGAGAAATTCCGCCCGGCTTCATGGTCACACCGTAAAGAGCATCGGCGTTTTCCATGGTGCGCTTTTGGTGCGTCACGATGAGTAATTGCGCTTCGTCCCGGAACTCATTGACCAGACCCAAGAACCGCTGCAAGTTCACGTCGTCCAAGGCCGCCTCAACTTCGTCCATCATGTAGAAGGGGCTAGGGCGCGAACGGAAGATTGAAAACAGGAAGGCCAATGCGGCCATCGAGCGCTCCCCACCGGACAAGAGCGACAGCTGGCGAACGTTACGTCCCATTGGTCGCACTTCAATTTCCACACCGGTGTTCAAGGGGTCGTCGGGACTAGTCAGCACTAAGCGACCTTGACCCCCGGGGAAGAGCACTGAGATCAGAGTGGAGAAGTTCTCGTTCACGTCGGCCATAGCTCCGGAGAAGGTGGTCATGATTTCGTCGTCGAGTGCGCGGATCACTTCTTGGAGTTCGCGGCGCGCATTGCGTACGTCAGCCACTTGCGTATCGAGCTCTTGGTAGCGGTCTTCCAGGGCTGTCAACTCTTCGAGGGCCAGGGGGTTGATGGGTCCGAGGGAGGTGATGCGCGCCTCTAACTCCGCCAGACGTTGTTCAATGCTGACGCCGTCGGGGAGTTCAATTTCATCGACCACGCCAAGTTCGCTGGGTTCAATACCGAGATCACGACGAATGGCCTCTTCGAGGTTGGTCACTTTGACCGCCAGTTCGGCTTGTTCAATCTCCGCCTTGCGCGCCGAGTCTCCCAGTTCGCCCAAACGAGCTTCGGTGGCGGCGCGGTGGCGGCGCAACTCCTCGAGGCGCTCCGCACCGGCACGTGAGGCTTCGAGTTGTTCGCGGTAGGTGGAGCTCATGGCCTCTTGCGCCAGAGCGACGTCGTCGTTGGCTATTTTTACGATCTGCGCCAAACGGCCCAATGCACGAAGGTCGAATTCTAGATTTTCACGACGCGCAGCGGCTTCTTCCCGTTCGGCGCTGTGACCTTCGATACGTGCTTCCACTTCGGTGCGACGTTGCTCGGTGAGTCGACGTCGCTCGGCAAACTCCGCGTCGCGTCGCGTGAGTACCGTGGCCAAATCAGTAACCCGAATGCGGTGGGCGTCCACCGTCGCGCGCGCCTCGTGGGCCCACTCTGCTTGTTGGGCAGATTCAGCCACCTGGGCCTCGAGATTCACAATGGCCTCACGCACGCTGGCGAGTTCGGCAGTCACGGTGGCCAACTCGTGCGTCAACCCCGTCGCTTCGGTGGCCAGGGTGTTTCGCACGCGATCAAGATCCACCACCCGCTCATCACAGTTGTTCTGGTCGCGGGTGAGTTGCGTGAAGCGCGATTCAATGGTCGCCAAAGCAGTCGACGTCTCATTCACGGCCGCACGAGCGGCGACGGCGGCGCGATCTGCTTCGTCGCAGCGACGACGGGCCGGGCCGACGGCTTCGTTGGCGGTCTCAGCTGCCGTGACGGCTTCCTCAACGGTGACGCGGGTAACCAGGGCGCGACCCGACGCCACGCGCCAACCGGTGGCGGCAAAACGGTCACCGTCGCGCGTCACGATAATCAGGTCCGGGTGCGCGGCCGCAACTTCAATTCCCACATCGAAACTTGCCGCCACGAAAGCTCGACGGAACAAAGCGTCTAGCACTCGGCCGACGTGCTCAACATTTCCTCCACGGGGGCTCACGAAGGAGCGCAGAGGCTCGCAACCCGCAGGGGTTACGGGAACATCGGCGAGATCATCAAAAGCCGGGAGGACCAATCCGGCGCCACCTTCGCGACGCAGGGCTTCCAGGGCGGCTTTGGCCGAACGACGACCGTCCACCACTACCGCGGCCGCGGAGGCCCCCGCGGCTGACTCCACCGCACGTTCGGCACCGGGGGCGATCTCAATGACGTCAAGAAAGGAGCCGAGGACGCCGTCAAGTTTTTCAATGACCGCGCGCGATCCACTTCCGGATAACTCTTCCAACGCGCGCGAGAGGGCCTCGGCGCGTGCGTGTGCGCGAGCGGATTGGTCAGTTACTTCTCGCAGGTGCGCTTCGGCACTCGTACGCTGTGATTCGACTCGCTCAGCATTCGCCACGGCTTCGCGGGCAGCCGAACGTGCCGCCGCCGCATCCACCTCGGCTTGGCCCACGGCACTGCGATTCTCTTCGCGCGTGACCAAGGCCGTGTCGTACTGCTGCACGGTGGTGGCCAAACGTTCCGAAGTGCGGCGGAGGGTTTCTTCGGCGGATGCCACGCTGCGTTCTAAAAGATCACGGCGCTCGATCACCTGCGCCAATTCAAATTCTGGATTGTTGCGCTCAGCCGCTCCCCAGGTGGCTTCGTACTGTGATTCAGCGGCTTCCAAGGTGGCGCTGGCGCGTTGGAGTTCTTCACGCTGCTGCGTGAGCGTCCGCTCGTCCTCGGCAACCAGCAACAAATCAGCAGCCAGCTTGGCCGCATCGGCTTCCAAAGTTGCGATCACGTTTTCGTCCGCCGAGGCGGCGAGTGCACTACGCAGCGAACGCTCACGTTCGGCGACCAGAGACAAGGTGCCACGGGCGCGCTCGGACAAACCTTGCAGTTGGCCCAAGGTCGAAGCCAGCAGTTCTTCACGACGCGACGCCATCTCGGCGGCCACGGTGGTGGCCTGCGCGTCGATCGTGACGATCTCGTTGCGAATATTGCGCTCGTGCTGGGTGGCTTGCCCCAATTGCTCCACCAGCGCCCGTTGGCGTTCAAGGTGGGCGGAGAGGCGCTGGGAGAAGTGGAAGCGACGCACGTCACGAAGCTCCGCTTCAATGTCGGAATAGCTGCGCGCCGCAACGGCTTGTCGCTCCAGCGGACGCATTTGACGACGGACTTCACGAATCAAATCACCGAGACGTTCGAGATTTTCCTGCGTCGTCGTCAGGCGTCGTTCGGCGCGTTCTTTGCGACGGCGATGTTTCAAAACGCCGGCTGCTTCTTCGATGACCGCACGCCTATCTTCGCCACGTGAGTCCAAGATGGAAGCCAGTTGTCCCTGGCTGATAATCATGTGCTGCTGACGCCCCACGCCGGAGTCACTCAACAATTCTTGAATGTCTAACAATCGACAGGTAGCGCCGTTGATCGCGTACTCGGATTCGCCGCTGCGAAACAAAGTGCGCGAGATAGTGACTTCGGCCCCGTCAATGGGGAGTTTTCCCGACGCGTTATCGAGCGTGAGCGCTACTTCCGCACGACCCAGGGCCGGACGAGTCGACGTACCGGCAAAAATAACGTCTTCCATTTTTGACGAGCGCAACGCGCGTGTGGACTGCGCGCCCAAGACCCAGGTCACCGCATCCACGACGTTGGACTTTCCCGAACCGTTGGGACCCACGACGGCGGTCACGCCCGTCTCGAATTCCAAGACGGTGGTGTCGGCGAAGGACTTAAAGCCCTTCATGGTTAGTCGCTTAAGAAACACGATGCGACGCTACCAATCTTTGAGGGTGTGAAATACCGCCTAGTTCTGACACTTCGGACAAAAGAAGGTCGAGCGTTGCTTGGAGACCACACGTTCGATGGGCGCACGACATTGTCCACAGGGTTGACCTTCGCGGTTATAGACCTGATGAAACTTCTGGTACTCCCCCGGCTTGCCGTCTGGGTCGACGAACTGTTCGTCGTCCAGGGTCGAGCCGTGGTGCTTAATGGCCTCGGAAAGGATCTCCGTCATAGCCCGATGGACACGCCGAATTTCGATGGTCGACAGTGATTCACTGGGCCGAGAGTAGAGAACTCCGGCGTTGTAGAGGATTTCATCCGCGTAGATATTCCCAATACCCGCCAGCACGTCTTGATCGGTAATGAGGGCCTTCATCTCGGTCGTGCGTGAGCGGAAAATAGTAGCTAATCGGTCCCAGACGATGGCGTCCTCGAAAGGATCCAGGCCCAAGTGGGCTAGTTCTGGGACGGCCAGCCTCGTCGCCATGCCGTCACCACCAATCGACAAACGCGCGTATTTGGAAACTTCCGGGCTCACACCCTCCGGCAGTGGGCGCGAAACGAATAATTCACCAAAGGTCCGCGGATCGACGAAGCGTAGTTCCGGACCTTGATTCATGGTGAAGACCACGTGCGTGTGTTTGGGCTTGGGATCTTTTGGCCCCTTGGACCGCAGGAGTTGGCCGCTCATACCGAGATGGGCCACCATTTTTCCGCCGTCATCAAGTGCGAAGACGATGTTTTTCCCCAAACGCGTGATGGACTTGATGCTACGACCCTCGACGTGCTCACGGAAATCCTTCGCCGTCGCGTGACGGCGAACTGCCCGGCCATTCGTGACCGCGCAGGCTTTGATTTTTTTTCCGACCATGTCGCGCGCCAATGACGCGCGCACGGTTTCTACTTCAGGTAGTTCAGGCATTGTCTCGTCCCCCCCAGGCCGATAGAGCGGCCGCCACTTCGGCGGCCTTTTTTGATCGTCCACGCCCGGAGGCGTGAACTACTTCTCCAATTCGCACTTCCGCAACAAACTCTTTATCGTGACTCGGGCCTTCGCTGGTCACTTCGTAATAGGGCGTTCCGAGCCCCGCCACTTCTGCCCAGTGACGTAAGCGGGATTTGGGATCTACCTCGTCGGGCGCGGCGGCGGCTTCACGCAAGGTCTCATCGAGTTCACGAATCACGAAGTCACGAGCGGCGTCGTAACCCCGCTCGAGATACACGGCCGCCACCACTGCCTCGAAGGTATCGGCCAGAAGCGAAGGGCGCGCGTGTCCCTTAATTTTGATTTCGCCACGACCGAGCCGCACGTAGCGTCCCAGATCTAAGCGTTCGGCGGCTTCGGCCAGAGAGGATTCATTGACGACCTTCGAGCGGGTCAGCGAGCCCGTGCCCTGATTGAGTTGGGGATAGTCCTTGATGATGGCATCCGCCACCGCCAGATCGACTACCGCGTCGCCCAGGAATTCCAAGCGTTCATTCGATTCCACGCCGTTCTCCGCCGCGAAAGATGAGTGCGTCAAGGCAACGAGCAGCACCTCGCTCGAAGTTTTCACTCCGACGTGGCGCGCCAACGCCTCAAAGTCGTGCGTGAGCAGTAGAACTCCTAGGCAGCCGAGAGCTTGTTGGCGACGTAGTTCACCGCGTCCGCGACCGACGACAGGCTTTCGAGGTCCTCGTCGTCAATGCGAAACCCGGCCACGCGCGAGCTCAAGGCCTCTTCGAGCGCCTCGACGAGTTCGATCAGCGCCAAGGAGTCGGCATCCAGGGAAGCGAAGGTGGCGTCTTCGCTCACGCTTTCAGGCGAAATCTCGAGGATTTCGGCCAGGTTGCTTCGCACCAGACTGACGATTTCTGCGCGGGTGATGGGACTCTCGGACATAGAACTCCTTTGTACTACCGTACGACCAGACTACCCAATGGGGATGATTCAAAAGTTACTTATTAGCCTTGATCAGGTCGAATACTCACGCGCAGGCTGTCGACGACCCCCGCCTGGTGCAGTTCGTGGCCGACGCGAACGGCGTTCATGATGGCCGTGGCGTTCGACGAACCATGAGAAATGATGCAAATCCCGTCCAGACCCAGCAGCATGGCGCCACCGTGCGAGTCCGGCGACAACTGCGACGCCACCGGCCAGAGGTGCGGAAAAAGAACGTTGCCAGCCGCCTGTGTTGATTCATCGGTGCCGATGGCATCGAACACCACCTTCATCATGAATTTCATGACTCCTTCGAGAGTCTTAAGGGCCACGTTCCCGGTAAAGCCATCGGTCACGATGACATCTACGGGAGCGGGGATCAAGTCGCGGCCTTCGACATTCCCCACAAAGCGCAGACCGGGAGTCGCGGCCAGGAGCTGGTGCGTCTCTTTAACCAAGGGCGTCCCCTTGGTGGACTCTTCTCCAATGGAGAGCAAGCCCACAGTGGGGTCAGCAATTCCAAATCGACTGGTAGAAAAGGCCGAGGCCATAAGAGCAAACTGCACCAGCATCTCGGGCGTGCACTCGGAATTGGCACCCGCGTCGACCATGACCGTGGGCGCGCGACCGGGATTGGGTAAGGGAGTGGCAATACAGGGGCGAATGACGCCCGGAAGTCGACCCATGCGTAGGAGTGCAGAGGCCATAGTCGCACCGGTATTACCGGCCGACACCATGGCGCCCGCTCGACCGTCACGAACGAGTTCCGCAGCGCGTACCAGCGAGGAGTCCTTCTTCTTGCGCACCGAAGCACCCGGGTCGTCGTCCATCGCGATGACTTCAGTGCAGGCGAATACCTCAAAGTCGTGCGTGTCGCCCAAAAGCTCGGGGGGGCCCACCAAAATGACGTCGATCCCGAGCTCCTCACGAGCGCGGAGTGCACCCGCGATGATTTCGCTGGGGGCGTGGTCACCACCCATCGCGTCGAGGGCGATGGGCAAGGTCAACTTAGTTAACCTCGACCGCGACGCGGTTCTTGTACCAACCGCAGTTCGGGCAGACTACGTGCGGCAACTTCGAACTGGCACACTGCGGGCAAATCGAACGTGCGGGCAGCTCCAACTTCCAGTTGGCAGCGCGTCGGCTACGACCACGGGCTTTAGATTGCTTGCGCTTTGGAACTGGCATCGTTCTTCTCTTTTACTCGGAGGAAGCTTCGTTCGACTCGTTGTCGACGAAGCGCAGGTTGTCTAGTGTAGCCCAGCGGGGATCTATCGGCGCCAGACAGCCACAATCGCCCAAATTCTTATCGGATCCGCATTGAACGCAGAGTCCCCGACAGTCCGGTCGGCAGAGAGGCGCTACGGGTAAATCCAACAAGATGGCCTCGTGTACCAAGGGGGCTAAATCCACGAAATCGTTCACCACGAGATAGGCGTCGTCATCCCCCGGGCCTCGATCATCCACGAAGCGCTCCGAGACCTGCACCTCACTGTGTCCATCGATATCGATACTGCAGCGGCGACACAGGGCACGCCAGGGTGCGGCGATCTGACCCCTCGCCCGCAGACCGCCACTGAAACTTTCGAGATGCAGGTTCACCTCGGCGATTGCGCCACGCGGCACGTCGGCCTCCCCCGCTGGCAGGGGATCGAATTCGTTCATTTCGTCAAAAAGAGCGGAGAACTCCACGCGAAGTGTCGACGGTACGTCGCGCAGCAACTGCGCCACGGGCACCAAGTAGGCCGAAGCCACGCGGCTAGTCGGCGTCTTGGTCGAAGAAGGAATCTTCGACCGGAGCGTCGTACGAGTTCGATGCGTGTGGGGTGACCGAGAAGAAATCGCTTGAGGAGGCAGGTGGAGGCGTCACAGGGGCGACGGGACGAAGGCGCTCGCGTCCCGTCGTCACGGTCTTCATTAGACGATCAAGAACAATTTCCATGCCGCCCAATTTGGTGTCGATGAAGTCTTCGGCCTCGTTGATACGCGTGCGGGCGCGTTCATCGGCGTCGGCGATGATTTGTTCCGCCGTCATGCGAGCTTGGCGAACGATTTCGGCTTTGTCGACCAAGCGTGCGGCTTCGCCTCGCGCGGCGTCGAGCATGCGCTCTACTTGACGCTGCGCGTCGTCGAGGAGCTGATCACGGTCGCGCAACACCCAGCGGGCGTCACGCAGTTCAGCCGGCAGACTTTCCAGGGCGTCGCCGAGAAGATCGAGCAATTCCTCCCGATTGACGAGGGCCGATGACGACAGGGGCATTCCCTTGCTCTCTTGCACGAGCTGGGTTGCCAAGCGGATGCAGTCCTCGATACCCATCTGACCGCGACGTCCCACGTCGCGCACCGGAACATCGGGCTCAAACTGCTCGTCGTCGTATCCGTCGAAACTCGTCATTCTGTCTCTCCTTCAAATTTCGCAGCGAGTCGAATCGCTACCGGGGCGGGAACAAAAGGGCGTACGTCGCCGCCGTAGCGGGCTACTTCGCGCAACAGGCGCGAAGCGATGAAAGAGTGGCTGGAACTCGACGGAATAAAAAGGGTTTCGACGCCCGAAAGGGATCGGTTCATTTGGGCCATTTGTAGCTCCGCCTCAAAATCCGAGACCGCGCGTAGCCCCTTCACGATGGCGGTGGCGTTCACGTCCTTAGCGACATTGACCAATAGCGTCGAAATTGAGACTATACGGACATTTTTGATGTGGGCGCACGACTCGGCAATCATGTCGCGGCGCTCTTCCAGGTTGAACAGCGACGTCGACTTTTGGGGATTACGGATGGCGGCGACCACAATTTCGTCAAAGATGTGACTCGCCCGCTCCACCACTTCTAAATGACCGTTATGAAAAGGGTCGAACGAGCCCGGAATCAGTCCAATCGTCATTGTGCCACCAGTGGTTCCAACATAGTTACGAGCGTAGTCCCGTAACGCTTGGTTTTCGTTATCTCCCAGCCCTCGGGTGCGCTGGCCACTCGGTCATTTTCAATAATCACCCGTGACGCGCCGACACCACGGAGTAGCGCCCCGACATCCACTGCACCATAGGGAGGATCGGCCAGAACCAGGTCAACATCCTCGGGCGGCGTCCATAGGGGCAAGGTGGCGCGAATGAAGACCGCTTCGCCGGATAGTCCAAAGGGAGCGAGATTCGCCTTAGCGGCCTGCAGGCAGGCCGGATCAGAGTCCACGAAGTAGGCCCTCTTGGCTCCCCGACTCAGGGCTTCAATTCCGAGCGCGCCCGAACCGCAATACAGATCGACTACCACGAGATCCATCAATCCCCCGCGTGATTCGAGCATGGAGAAGATGGCTTCCTTGGCTCGATCAGTGGTGGGCCGAACGGTGGAGGGAAGTTTGGCCCTGAGTGGTCGTCCTCGAGCCTCGCCGGCGATAACGCGCATCCCCCTAGGCTACGCCTTCCTCTTAGGTAACGCGAAGGTTATCTCGCGGACAAATCTTGACCATCTCGGCAAAATGAGCACGGAGTGACTGTTTTCGCTCACTAGACATAGGGACGTGCACGATACTTTTCTTCTAGTCCTCGTAGTTCTCATCGCCCTTGGTTTCGACTTCACCAATGGTTTTCACGACACCGCGAACGCGGTCGCGCCGAGCATCGCAACGAGGGCCCTCAGCCCACGCGCAGCGGTGATCTTGGCAAGTGTCTTCAACTTCATCGGCGCCTTTTTGTCGCTCAAGGTGGCCGCCACGGTGGCCAGTGGCATCGTAAGTCAGACCGACATTATCTTGCCGGTGGTTTTTGGTGGCTTGGTGGGCGCCATCGCGTGGAACATAACGACGTGGTACTTCGGAATTCCTTCGAGCTCATCACACGCCCTCATCGGTGGTGTGGCGGGTGCCATGCTCGCCCACGCCGGGACCAGCGCAGTCCTCTGGAAGGGCATCGTTGGCAAGGTCCTGGTACCGTCGCTCTTCGCACCGATCTTCGCACTCGTCATCGCCGCTATCGCCACGACTTTGTCGCGCCGCCTGACGTTGAAATCGGACGACGAAACAAAGTCCTGGGGCATGCGCGCTGGCCAGATAGGTTCGTCCACCTTGCTGTCGCTCGCACACGGCACCAACGACGCCCAAAAGACCATGGGAATTATTACTTTGGCCCTCGTGGCGAACGGCACCATCCTGCAAGACGCCGCCACCCCTACCTGGGTGATCGTCGTGTGCGGAGCCGCAATTGCTTTGGGTACCTTCTTGGGCGGTTGGCGAATCATCCGCACCATGGGCCAAGGCTTTACCACGATCAGTCCCACTCAGGGTTTCGCGGCACAGATTACTTCGAGCGCCGTCATTTTGAGTTCGAGCCACTTCGGCATTCCGCTCTCCACCACCTACGTCGCCACTGGCTCCATCGTCGGATCCGGCGTCGGCACCAAGAAGCGCCAGGTTCGCTGGTCACTCGCCGGTCGAGTCGCCCTGGCGTGGCTTATCACCCTGCCCATTGCCGGGCTATGTGGTGCTGCGAGTTTCTATGTCGAACGCGCGTGCGGTTACAAAGTGGGAGTCCTCGTCATGGGACTCGCCCTGATGAGCTACGCGAGCTTCGTCTTCCTACATTCACGAAGCGACAAGATCGATGCGGGCAACGTGAACGATAAATGGGGCGAGCACCACGAAGCATTTGAAGGCGTTGACGCCACCGGAGGACAATAAACATGTTGACCACATCCACCGCCCCCAAGCCCCTCATCGACTGGGTCTCCATCGGCAAGGTGCTGTACATCAGCACCGCTTCGGCCGTGTTGCTGGTCGTCCTCTTTACGTTCACCGTGTACTGCCTTTCGACCTTTCGCAATCGCCACACCACGGTGTCCAACAGGGTCCTCCTGTCCGCCGTCGCGCTGACCTCCAGCACAGGGATTCTGGCCGTCATCATCTCGGGTCTTTACTACATCATCAATAAATAGTCGTCTAGGACTTGAACAGATAGTTCGCTTCCTCGTCGTCCACAAAGAGCCGCAGTTCGTCTACCAAACCAGCAAAGGCTTCCAAGGTCGGACTTTCGGCGACCATCTGGTTGGCCGTATCGCGCGCGGCAGCCAGAAGGTCACCATCACGCACGAGCGATGCCAAGCGCAGGTCGCTGCGACCTTGTTGGCGTGCACCCAGGATGGTACCTGCACCGCGTAAGTCGAGGTCGACTTCCGCCAAGAAAAACCCGTCGTGCGACTCCACCAACGCCCCCACGCGACGCTCTCCGTCGGGGGTCGAAGGTGAACCCAAGAGATAGCAATAGCTCTGATGTTGTCCACGCCCTACGCGGCCACGTAACTGGTGGAGTTGCGCGATACCGAAACGCCACGCGTCTTCAATGACCATGACCGTGGCGTCGGGAACATCCACTCCCACTTCAATCACCGTGGTGGCGACCAACACGTCAATGATGCCCGCGCGAAAGGCCTCCATGGCGTAGTCCTTCTCGTCGGATTTCATTTGTCCGTGGAGGAGTCCCACGCGCAAACCCTTGAGTTCCTGCGCTTCGAGGCGGTCGCGTTCGGCGACGGCACTCGTGGCTTCCACCTTTTCCGATCCGTCCACCAAGGGACAGACCACGAAAGCTCGTCGACCCGCAGCCACTTCCTCTCGGACGCGCGACCACGCCGTATCGGTCTGCGCCGCCGAGCAGGCGTAGGTTTCGATGGCCAGTCGCCCCACCGGCATTTCGTCCACCAGCGTGAGGTCCAAATCGCCAAACATCACCAGCGCCGCCGTACGCGGAATGGGCGTCGCGGTCATCACCAAAAGATCGGGGTCGCGTCCTTCCTGAGAATGCGTGCGACCCTTGTCACGCAGACTGGCCCTCTGCTCAACCCCAAAGCGGTGCTGTTCATCAATCACCACCAGCCCCATGGCCTTGAAGATCACGTCACCCGTGAGGACCGCCTGCGTTCCCACCACGATGTCCACGGCGCCCGAGGCGATGTCCGCCACGGTGCGGCGTCGTTCCGCAGCCGAGAGTCGGCCGGTAAGTAAAGCCACGCGAATTTCTCGTGAACCACCCAATACCGCCGTGTCAGATATCACCAGCCCCGCCAGGTCTCGGCGCATCGAGGCCACGTGCTGCTCGGCGAGTACTTCCGTCGGCGCCATCAGCACCGCTTGACGTCCACCGTCAATCACCGCCAGCATGGCCGCCAGCGCTACGGTGGTCTTTCCCGACCCCACGTCTCCCTGGAGCAAACGGTGCATGGGTCGCAACTTGGTGAGATCGGAAAAGATATCCGCCAGAGCTCGTTGCTGGGCGCCGGTAAGAGCGAAGCGATGACCGGCGAGAAACTGTGCCACCAGCGAACGCGCGGGACTCACCAACGATCCGGGCGCGGTAGCGAGATCGGCAAGGTCTGCAGGGTGCGCCACCCCTGCGGCGGATTCTTCGAGGCGCCGTCGGCGTAGGGCTAGCAGCAACTGCAGTCGAAGGAATTCGTCGAACACCAAGCGTCGTCGAGCCGGCGCAAGGTCCTGGGTTTCGGTCGGTGAGTGAATATCGTGAAAAGCCGCAGTGCGTTCGACCAAATCATGAGCTCTACGTTGGTCGTCACTCAGCGGATCAATAATCTGCCCGGCGCGACGCAGGGATTCTTCGACGAAACCACCCATTTCCCACGAAGTGAGACCGGCCTTACCGGAAGCCGGGTAAATCGGGACCACGCGACCCACGCGACTCGGGTCACGTTCCTCGCCGCTGGCCCCCACGATGACGTCCACCACGGGATTCGTCATTTGTGCGGTTCCGCGAAAATCGCTAGCTTTACCAAAAAAGAGTGCCTGGGATCCGACGGTGAGTTGTCGCTCACGCCATGCCTGGTTGAAAAAAACTACTTTGAGCGAACTCGCACCGTCCGTGACGGTGACTTCCACCATGGCTTTACCCGTCTGCATCCGCCGCGCCGAGCACTTTACGACTTCACCAAAAATCGCAACCTCCTCGCCGAGAGCGAGGTCGCTCAGATCAACTTGTTTGGTGCGGTCCACGTAACGTCGCGGATAGGTAGTGAGTAAATCGAAGACCGAGGTAATGCCCATTTGCTCCAGTGAGGCGGCCCGTTTTTCTCCGACATGCTTCAGGGCGGTGACGGGGACATCAGCCAGCTGACGAAGGGGGCGTGGAGGGCTCTCGCTCACTCGATCCCGAAGAGGTACGGATACAGGGGTTGACCACCGTGGTGCACCTCCACCTCGAGGTGGTCAAAACGTTCACCCACAAATTCTCGAATACGACGGGTATTGGCCGGCGTGGAGTCTTCACCTTCGATAATCGTGAGGAGCTCGTGCGCGTCGGTAACCAAGGCGTCCAGTAGACCCGCGGCAGCCAGCGAAACCGAATCAGCAATGGCCACCACGCCCTTGGCGTTGAGACCAATCCAGTCGCCCACCTTCACCTCGCCAGCGTCCGTAGCGGTATCGCGCACGGCCTGAGTAATTTCGGCGGCTATCACGTGCTCGTACGAAGCGATCATCGCCACACGATTCTCTTCCGCCGTGGCTCCTGGGTCATAGGCGAGCAAGGCTGCGAAACCTTCGACGATGGAGCTGGTGGGGACGACGCTCACGGGGAAATCCACCAATGAGCCGACTTGCTCGGCCACCGGTCGAATGTTTTTGTTATTCGGAAGAATGATGACTTCGCTCGAACCCGTGGATTGTGCGGCGGCCACCAGTTCGGCCGTGGAGGGGTTCATCGACTGGCCGCCCTTCACCAAAACGCGCACGCCCAGGGAGCGGAAAATACGACCAATTCCTTCGCCCACCACGACGGCCACCACCGACGTAGCCGGGGCGGGGCCTAGGTCGTCGAGATCGTCGTGGTCCAGCTGTTCGGCCACGCCTTCGCGGACCCATTTTTCCTCGACTACTTCGTCAAGCAGGTCGGTCACCCGAATCTGTCGAGGACGTCCCGCATCCAGGGCAGCCTCGATAGCGGCCCCCACGTCGTCGGTGTGGATGTGACAGTTGTACAGCCCGTCACCGCCGACGATCACGATGGAGTCGCCGATTCCCATCCACACTTCGCGGAAGGCGGGCATGGTGGCGTCGTCGGCTTCCAAGAGGTACATAACTTCGTAGCGCAAGTCAGCGATGCCACCGTCACCGTGTTCCTTGACTTCTTCGTGGGCGATGACCTTCATACCCTCTAGCGAGGGGGCGTCGGGTAGCGGGTCACCCGCAACGACGTGACAGAGAGCGTCGATCAGCAAGAGCAGGCCCGTTCCACCGGAGTCGACCACGCCGGCTTGTTTCAAAACCGGGAGTTGTTCGGGCGTGTAGGCCAAGGCGGCGGCGGCGGCTCCGCGTGAGGAGTGCACCATGGCGTCCAGGGAAGCGAAGGTGGCGTTCGCTCCCAGAGCGGCAGCACGGGCCACCGACAAAATGGTCCCTTCAATTGGTCGAGCTACCGCTTGACGCGCGAGAACGTCGGCGTGCGTCAACGCCGCGGCCAGAACCAGCGGGGTGATCTGCGTTTCGACCTTAAATTTCTCTACCAACCCACGCAGTAGCTGGGACAAGATCACCCCAGAATTACCCCGAGCGCCCATGAGCGATCCGTGCGCGACGGCTTTACAGACGGCCGCCAAATCCGCAGCGTCCGGCAATTGTGCAAGCTCGGCCGCCACGGATTCAATAGTCAGAGCCATATTGGTACCGGTATCCCCGTCCGGGACGGGGTACACGTTCAGGCGGTTAATGACCTCTTTATGGCTGCGCAGAAGCCCGGCGTAGATTTCTACGACCGAGCGGAAATCACTGGCTGAGAGGCTCGAGAGTACGGGCATTGGCTTCGATGCTACAATGGTCCTCCGGTTCATATCGGCTCTGTTCCAAAAACAGCGACCCCTACACAAGGAGATAGTTCATCATGGCCTCAGTCTGCGAAATCTGCGGTAAGAAGCCGTCGTTTGGTATGAACGTCTCCCACTCCCACCGCCGCACCAAGCGCCGGTGGAACCCGAATATTCAGCGCGTGCGCGCCTTGGTCGGCGGTACGCCGGTTCGGGTCAATGTCTGCACCGGCTGCCTGCGTTCCGGCAAGATCACCAAGCCAGTTCGTCGCAAGGTCAAGGCCTAGCCTTTTCGTCCCGTGTGAGGCCACAATTGTGGCACCACGTTCTTTATTCAACCTCACCCGTATCTACGCGTGAGATGGTCGTGTGACACCCTCTCTGTAAGGTGCACTTCTAATTTTGAGAGGGGCGTGACGATGACGAATTTTTGGTACAGGTCCTTCCCCACTGTCCGATAAAACCGGACCTAGGTCGTCGTCGCTTCGACGATTCCCACTGCGAACCACTCCCCTCGCGAAGTTCTCGGTGCCTCATGCATCGAATCGCTATGCCCATTTTTAGAGAAGGAAAACCTTTTGCTTGACCATCACACAGCCAGCACCGACAATCATTCGGCGTCGCTTCCATCCACTGGAGGAAGCGAAATGACCACCACCATGAGCAGAAATGATCCTGTTCGAAACGAAATGCTGGTGCTGGAAACGAACTTTGTCACGGACATAAATAGTCGACGAGTGTTGCAGAGCATCATCACCGACGCATTCGCGTCAGGACAATTTTGCATCAACGTTCAATCGGGTTTTGCTACCCACCCCCAGGCGCGCTTCACAATCGAGGAAGTGACCATTGCCCTTCCCACGGGAACCAAGTTGTTGCGCGTGAATGAAGCGGAGCCCTACGTGGAAGTGGTCTGCGAAGGACCCGGCTGGATGATGAGTCTCGTCATCTGGAGATATCGCGTCACGTACACCGTCTTGTGCAATCACCACGACACCGCCACCGCTCTCGTCGACCACTTGCGCGTGATGCTGGAAGTGACCGAGACGCCAGAACCAACCACCTGTTTTGGTAGTTGGACCAACAGCGATGAATTTGCGGACCGACAGGTGGTCGATCGGGTGGAATGGGTCAACATCCGCGAGAATTACCCCTTGGCGATTCGCCCACAACTCGATGCCGTAGCCGCTCTCGAAAAGAAGGATGTCCCCAATGGCTCCATCTTTTTGTGGACTGGGGAACCTGGTTCCGGGAAAACGTGGGCCATTCGCTCGTTGATGACGAGTTGGGAACCGTGGTGTCAGGTAGACGTGATTTGCGACGGTTCGGACTTTCTCGCCTCAGCGGCGTACCAGACGCGGGTGATTCGTTCGTCGCATTCGAAACAAATACGCCTGATCGTCTTGGAGGATTGTGATGCACTCATCGTGAAGCAAGAGAACCGAAGCCAGCAACTAAGTACACTGCTCAATCTCAGCGACGGTCTGGTGGCGCAGAATAATCCGATAGCGTTTTTGCTCACGTCCAACCTCAGCGTGCAGCGTATTGATCCCGCTGTGTTGCGTCCCGGTCGTTGTTTGGCCGAAATCTATTTTGGAAAATTCAGCGCTGAGGAGGTTGTGCAGCGCCGACCAGAGCTTCTTCACGCTGCACGAGCAATGAGTTTGGCGGAGCTGTATAACTTGGATTCGAGCACGCCAAAAATTACGACACAAAATTTGGAAACGCGCTTCGGTTTCCATCAGTAGCCTCACCCGTCATTGTCACTCACTTATGACGAGTTCTCCGAGTGTCGTCACGAAGGCGACACTCGGAGTTTCCTTTTCGGTCCACGAGTTTTCTCCCGAGGCGAGAAAACTCAATAACCACCTACAAAAGCCATGTAAGTAGGTGTGTTTCTTACAACTTTTCATCGGCACTTTTTCGGTCATCGTCGCGGGTCGTACCGATTCTCTAGTGGTACCAAAGGTTTTTTGAATCGTCACGAATTTTCTCATCATGCAAAGTTCCGTACCAGTGACAAATTGGTGCATCTGCGCGTACACAGCGTCTTTCTGCCTATGTATCATCAGCGAAGCATGTCAGCGAGTCCGGAGGGGGATCACATGTTCAGCAGCATTGTTCTATTAGGAATCGCGATTTTTGCGTTGGTTGTTTTGTACGGTAGTCAGCGTCATCACGCACGCGTCGCAAAATTGTGCGCCACCGTACTCACTACAACGACCTTGAGCGCACTCGCGTTCGTACCGAGTGTGAGTGCTTCTCCCACGCTGGGATCGCAAGCACCATTGTCGATTGCGAATTCAATTTTGACGGGCCACGTAGGAACTTCCGTGACGCTAATCACCGACGGTGGTTCCGGCAGCGGGGCGCTCTCTTTTAAGGCCACCGGCAAGTACTGCGTTGTTAAGACGAAGTACCTGAGCGCCACCATGCCCACCTCCTGTGTGGTAACTGCTACCAAAGCAAAGGACCGCAACTTCAATGCCGCAAGTTCCCACTCCGTTACTTTTGTTTTCCTAGGTAAGACTCAGTCCGCTCTCGTGCTCCACAGCACCTCGCTGTCTGGCGTTGCTGGTAAGCCCGTGACGCTATCTACTACCGGTGGAACGGGCAAGGGTGCGGTTAGCTACCAGGCCACCGGTTCTAATTGCACGATTACCAAGACCTCCTTGACCGCCAGCGCAATGACCACCTGCTCGGTGACGGCGACCAAGGCCGGACTCGCGGGCTACGCGAATGCCATTTCGGCACCTGTTGTTGTCACGTTCATTCCGGCAACCTTCCAGATCATTAACAGCCAGACCAACGGAACTGTTGGCACACCAATCACCGTGATTGCGGAAGGTGGATCACTCACCGGAACCGCTAGTTATGCAGTGACCGGAGTTGGCTGCACCATCAATGCCAGCTCGGGTACTTTAAATGCGTCGGCCGCTGCGACGTGTGCTGTTTCCGCGACCTTGAAAGCCAACGGCAAGGTCGTAGCAACGGCACCTAGCGTTAGTTTCGGATTTACCGTTGAAAACCCGACAGTAGCCCACCCCGACGTGGCTACTTTGACGTCAGTGACCGGAACGAGGGGTGCACAGATTAATGACACCGCCACCGGTCAGGTGAACTTTATTAATCAGTACTTCAACCACGCTGACCACTGGTACGTCAACTACCTCGCGGCTGGCGCGACAGTGGTCATGAATTGGCACGTCAACGGTTCGAATGGCATACCTCTCGCCAACGCTGCCGTGACCCTCCACACCAATCTGGACTATTCATGCGCTGCGGGTGTCACCTGGACGACCAGCAGCTTGAACGTGTACCCAGGATGCAACGGAGGATCCGAAGGCACCCTCGCCGGTACCACGGATGCCGACGGAAACGTGAGTTTCACCTTGGTCAACACCAACGTGGTCGGTGGATCGGCACCGGCTGACATGACTACCACGGCCGGCGTTACTGCCAACGAGGGAAGTACGTTCCCTTGGACCGACACATTGCTGCAAGTCACGAACGACACGTACACGGGAAACCCCGCGACGCAGATCAACCAAGCCACCGACCGCGTGGACTTCATTGTTATT
>SESD01000809.1_pt1 | contig 18579 bp, 18 predicted proteins | sample 3171411 | NCBI WGS metagenome assembly SESD01 (sample SAMN06051880, study PRJNA518727) | freshwater metagenome | biome: subpolar coniferous forest; feature: holomictic lake; material: water; isolation source: holomictic Lake 442, 16.5 m depth | place: Canada: near Kenora, Ontario | collected...
CAAGACCCAAACCGCCTTTTTGTCGTTTGAGTTTATTTTCAAACTTTCTGGCTGCGGTGAGGTTCATGGGATTGCTTATCCAAACGACCGTCCAAGGGCCCTTGCCTTTGGTCCAACGAGAAATTCCGGAATTGTGTTGAAGTAGACGGGTCTGAGGATCTTGTGAAAGGCCGATGTACTTTTGGCCTGCAGAATTATTGAGAACGTAAACTTGATACATCAAAAAATCGTTGCGGGGGCAGGATTTGAACCTGCGGCCTTCAGGTTATGAGCCTGACGAGCTACCTGGCTGCTCCACCCCGCACCAAAATGATGCGGGGTGGAGGCGGGGTAGTCAATCGTGGCGCGGATAATTTTTAGGAGTCTTTGAGGAAGGCGGGGAGTTGTTCAATGCCGAAATCGGCGAGGATGCGACCATCGATATCGAGGACGGGGGCTTTAGATTGGCCTGAGATTTCTTTCATTTCCTTGAAGTAGGCGGGATTGGATCGGACCTCACGGCGTTCGTATTTTACGCCGAGTTTTTGAAGTTCGGTTTCCGCATCTTCGCACCAAGGGCACCCCTCTTTAACGTAAAGTACCGCGGGCACTAGGAGTGTTAGGCGGCGACCGCTTCGCGTGAGGATTTCTTTTGGGAGAGGGCGGCTTTGACGAGATTTTGGCCGAAGTCCCAAAGGGGGCCAGGGAATTTGCCGAGATCGCTGAGGACATCGTCGAAAGCGTGAACAAAGCGATCGATTTCCTTCTCGCCGATGATGAGGGGGGGGAGAATTTTCACGATATCGGAGTTGTGGGCGGCGACTTGGGAAAGGATGCGATGTTTTTGGAGAAGCGGGGTGACGATCATTTGGGGGAAGAGGCCTTTATCCATGGCGTGGATTGCTTTCCAGGCGAGTTTGAGTTTGAGGGAGCGTGGTTCTTTGAATTCGATGGCGATCATGAGGCCTTTGCCGCGGACTTCGGAGATGACGTCGTGTTTTTCTTGAAGGGCGCGGAGTTTGGACATGAGTTGTTCTCCGCGGAGAGCGGCGTTTTCGACGAGGTGTTCGGTTTCGGTGACGTGCAGGCTGGCGAGTCCGCAGGCCATGGCGAGGTTGTTGCGACCGAAGGTGGTGGAGTGGGCGACGCAGCGATCGAGGCGGGAGAAGATGCCTTGGTAGATGGGGCGGCGCATAACGATGGCGGCGCAGGGGACGTATCCACCCGAGAGGGCTTTGGCCATGGTGACGATATCGGGATCAAGGTTCCAGTGTTGGAAACCGAACCATTTTCCGGTGCGGCCCATGGCGGTTTGGACTTCGTCGGCAATGAAAAGGGTGCCGTATTTGCGGCAGAGTTCTTGAGCGGCGGGGAAGTAGTCGTCGGAAGGATATTTAACTCCTTTTCCTTGGACGGGTTCGAAGATGAAAGCGGCGATGTCGCGGGAGCGGAGTTTGGCTTCGAGATCGGCGAGGTCATTGAATTTGACGAATTCGGCTCCAGGGAGGAAGGGGCCGAAATCCTCACGGAAGTTGCCCGAGTGGGTGATGGAAAGGGCACCATAGGAAAGGCCGTGATAGGAGCCTTCTTGAGCAAGGATGCGGGGGCGTTTAGTAAAGGCGCGGGCGAACTTGAGGGCGCCTTCGACCGCTTCGGTGCCCGAGTTGCAGAGGAAGCAGGCATCGCGGGAGGGGCCGAGTTTTTTGACAAGGGCTTCGGCGAGAAGGCCGGAAAGGATGGAGCAGTCCATCTGGACCATATTGGGGAGATCGAGTTCGAGGACGTCTTGGATCGCTTTTTGGACGGTGGGATGGTTACGACCGAGATTAAAGACGCTGTAGCCGCTGAGGAAATCGAGGTAGTCCTTGCCGTCGAGATCGTAGAGGTAGGCGCCTTCGGCGCGGGCGTAGATTTTATCGAAGCCGATGGTGCGTTGAACTTTGACCAGAGTACGATTGACGTACTTGTCGTGTAGATCGTAGTTCTCTCCTAGGCGGGTGAGAATGGTGTCTTTGAGATCGAGCGACTGCATGGGAGGTAGTTGATAGCTGAAAATACTCGATTCGCAAGAATGGGGTATGAAAAAAGGTCGAGAGCATATGACAGGCCCGCTAAAAATACTTTGTAAGCAGCTATCAACGAACAACAATGTAGGGGTAGAAGTAGTCCTTCTAATAGTGGAAGTCCAAGAGGCTGAATAACTTTTTTCGGAAGGGCATTGCCATTTGCAAAATAACGATCTGCCTCTAATGATATTGAATGCAGCTTTTTAAAATTTTAGTTTTTGGACTGATCTTGAGCGGAGTCCAGCAGGTGAGGGCGGCTACGGTTCAAATCAAAGCTAATAGTGATGCAGACCAGTACATCTTCAATCAAACATACACCGCCACCAGAAACTATATGAACGTGGGTCAGTACTATGGCGGATTTAGCACCCACTATTATGTCGGTTTAGCCAATTGGAATAACGTAGACCTCAGTCCTCTTTCTGGACAATCCAGCGCCGCGTTGGCGTTATACGTACAAAACTTTGTCGATCCAGTTTTTGGTAGCGGAGGCCCGAATTCTCAACCTACTGGATTTACTTATCCCACCACCGGAAACTTCACTTTGAAAGTTGTGGCGATTTCCGGCACGCCTAGCACCGCTTCTATGAACGATGCTTGGGTAAAAACGAACATGATTGATGCCACCGGAGTCGGCTCGGTGACTTTGACCAAATCGGGTTACAACACGGTCAATGTTGGAAGCACGGTGTCGAACTGGATTACCGCTGGGAACGGTCCTCGTTGGCTGGGTTTTGTGGGAACTAGTTCGACCACGTCACTTTACACCTCTGTCCAACTCGGCACTCTCGAGCCAACACTTGATTTAGATGGCATACCCACCTCCCCTGCCGCTCCCATGTATTTGACTATCCCCGAGCCATCGGTTCTTGGATTGTTTGGCTGCGCTTCCCTCGCCTTGTGGGTATGGCGCGGTCGTCGTTCCTAGGGCGAATAGAGACTTCGAGGTTTAAGGTTCTGTGCGCAAACGGTCGCCTTCATTTTCCGGCGCTTTCACGTTAGTGGAGCTCTTGGTCTGCGTCGCAATTATCGGGCTTCTGGCTGGACTGGGGAATGCGGCCTATCAAAAGGCCTCATCCTCTTCCCGTCAGGGAGTAGAGATGTCTGCGGCAAAAAATTCAGGACAGGCGCTACAGCTTTATATTCAAGACAACGACGGTTCTATTCTGCCAGGCTACCTGGATCCGCGTGACTCTCGCGTGGCCGACGCCCGTAACGACAAAGGTCAGGCTATCGCTCCGGCTCATGCCGCCCAACGTTATCCGTGGAGGCTCCTGCCTTATATGAATTATCAGGTTCGTGGGGGAATTTGGGTTAATAAATTGGCTTCGCAAATCCCCGACAATGACCCGTATCGCGACTATCTCGTCAGCTTGGTTCCAACTTTGGGAATGAACATCACGTATGTCGGGGGCGATACCCGAAACGTCCAGTTGCCGGGCCGCTGTGCGACCCGTATCAACCGGGTTACTCAGCCTGCAGGACTCATCGCGTTTGCTTCCGGACAATATGAGGATCCGAATTATGGGAAACTGGACGGTTACTTTGAAGTCAAGCCACCTTCTGGAAATTCGTCTTCAGGGGCCGGTTTGGCCACTCGCTACAACGGAAAGGCTGTCGCGGTGATGCTGGATGGTCATGCCGAGGCACTCACTCTGGATCAGTTGAAGGATATGCGGCGCTGGTGCGACGAAGCCGCACGGCAAGATAATCCGAACTGGGCTCCTTAAAAAATCAGGCGGCGTGAATTTCGTCGTCGAGGGCGGAGATAGCAGTGAAAGTGGTTTGGGCAGATTTGACCATTTGCTCTTGTTCGGATGGGGACCAGGTGAGGGCATCCATTTCGGTTTTAAACTTTTGCCATAGGCCACGCTGCTCCTCGCCGTGAGGATCGAGATAGCGCATGGTGGTGGTATCGGTTTTTGACCAAGCTTTGGCGAGGGCGCGGGCGATGTAGCGGGCACCGTTTTTACTGCCTTCAAAGACATAATAGATGCCCATGAGGGCTGCGGGAGACGGGGCGTTTTTAATTTCTTGAAGCAGAATGGTGGCACCTTGCAGAGGTTGGATGGTATGGAGGGAGGCTTGGAGGAGAGAGAGATCAGCCTCGAGATTCTTCGTTTGGTAGAGCGAGGGAAGGTGGAGAGAGGCGAGGCGATGATCGCGGGTGATGGCCCGATCGGTGGCGGCTTCGAGATCGCGATGGATGAGCCAGCGTTGGGAGAGGTATTTTTTGTACTGCCCTTGGCCGATGTCCCCAGAGATGAGGGCGGCTTCGAGTGGTTTGGATTCGGCGACGGCATGGAGGGCGGCGGTGCCTGCTTTAAGTTGGGCCATGATTCCTGCGGATGGAGTAGGAGAAATGGTGGTGGATTTCATTTGGCGCAACTTCCGATGATCAAACCTGGAATGAGAAGCCAAAGGATACCTTTGATGAGGAAAAGAGAAGCAAGCAGAAGCCCAGCGATTTTGCCATATTTGGCAAAGCGTTTACGAATGAGGACAGATAACATTAGGGGAAATAATGGATGGGTTTGAGTCCAAGGCAAGGGGAAGGTGCCCGATGAGTGCCACAGTAAAATATCATATTTGTGATATCGCGCTGCGAGCCGGGGGGGCTAGAGGTTGGTACGGCCGAGTTGGTTCAGTTTGCGACCATCGGAGTTTGAGGGGAGGGCGGCGGCGGGATCCCTCATGGTTTTGGGGATAAAATCTGGAAGTCCAATTCCAGGGAAGGCGACCTCGCTGTCGTTGGTGTTGGCGGAAGAGGAGGTGGTGGTCGAGGATGGCGCGGGTGGGGCGAGTTTGGCTCCGTTGAAAACGGCGCAAACCGATCCAGAGGGGGTGGTGACGATTCCCAAGCCTCCAAGGGTGGTGGATTCGCGCAGAAGATTATCACGGTGGCCCGAGCTTCCCATCCATGCCTGAAAAATAGTTTTTGCGGAGACCGGTCCAGAGACGGGGCCGTAAATATTTTCGGAAAGATTTTTCCAGCCATGAAGATTGAGTAGATCTTTGGTAAGAGGTCGATGCTTCTGAATGTTTTTTGCGGCCATGACTCCAGCCCACTCGGTAGCGAGTTGGTCGACTTGAGGATCGCGGGTGAGGGGATTCAACCCCGCATCGATTCGGGCTTGGTTGATTAAGGAAAACAGATCGGCACGAGTGTCGGCTGAGCAATTCAACGCGGGCAGACCCAAGATGAGGAGAGTCAGGGTAGCGGGCAGGAACAAAAGGCGGGGCACTTGGGCTACCAGAAGAACCACTGACGAGATACTAAGACATAGATGGTGAGACCCAGATTAGCGGCGGCGTGAAGAAGAATGACGGAGCGCAAGGATTTGGTGTGGCAGAACCAGGCGCCTGCAATTAATCCGAAGAGAACTGCGGATCCCCATTCGGCATGGACAGCGGCAAAAACGAGGGTGGTGATATAAAAGGAGAGGGGCTGGAATGTGCCGAGGGGGACTTCCTCGAATTCAGGTTTGATAATGGTGCGCATAAGAAAGCCGCGCCAAAAAAGTTCTTCGACGATAGGGACGATGAGAACCGCGCCTAAGGCACGGAAAAGGATGGAGAGAACTCCAGGAATAAGGCCTATCTCGAAGGCAGCGGCGAAAGGGAAAGCGTTGTTTCGTTCTCCTGAACGAGGCATCCAAGGATCGAGGGCAATCCAAAGAACGATGGCTCCAAGGCCGAGAAGAATAGAGTGAAGAGTACGGGGGTTGGCAGGGTCTTGGCCGCGGTAGCGAGGTCTGAGCCAGAGGAGCAACCCAAGAACGAGGAGAGAGGAGACTCCATAGAGCCACCATCCTTGGCTTGGGAGGGATTGGCGAAAGTAGAGGAGCCCCATGAAAAGGAGAAAGGGGGCAACAAAGGGAAAGCCTGGGCCGTGGATCAACCGTTTCATGAGATCTTTTTTAACTGCGAGATAGGATTTGGCGAGAACGGAGGAGGGCTAAGCGGTCGGGAGATTGCCCAAGGCACTGGCGGCGGCTTTGGATTCGGCCGATTTGCGACTGCGCCCCGTGCCGCGGCCGATCTCTTTCTCGGCAAGGAGAACGCGAATGGTGAAAATCTTTTCGTGGTCGGGTCCGATCGACTCGACCATTTCGTAGATTGGCATGGGACCGTTACGGGATTGGAGGAGTTCCTGGAGTTGGCCCTTGGGGTTGGCCTGATCGGCAAGTTTTTTGGCCTGTGCAATTCGATCTCCATACACTCTACTGACCCAGGCACGGGCGATGGCGTAACCCCCATCGAGAAAGATAGCTCCGAGAACTGCTTCCCAAGCATCGGCCAGGACGCCGGGAGATTCGTGGATTTTATCGCGGGCCGCGTCGACTCCGACTCGAAGGCAGGGAGAGAGGGACAACTCGTTGCCGAGTTCAGCTAAAGTATGACGATTGGCGAGACTGGCGCGCATGGCGGTCAGTTGGCCTTCGTGGGCGGTGGGATGTTTTTGAATTAGTAAATCGCTGAGGGTGGCCTGAAGAATTGCGTCTCCCAGAAATTCTAACTGCTGATTATCGCCTGAGGGGCCTAGGGCTGTGCGGGCGGAAGGGTGGGTAAGGGCACGGACGAGAAGATCGCCGTGCTGAAAGGTATGGCCGAGGGGGGGGATTTTCATGGCTTCGTAGAACTTTTCTGCGCGCGAGGATGGAATCGGTCAAACGTTGTTGCGAGACGATCTTCGTCCACATGGGTATAAATTTCCGTGGTGGCGATGCTGGCGTGACCGAGAAGTTCTTGGATAACGCGAAGATCGGCTCCGCCCGAGAGCAGGTGGGTGGCAAAAGAGTGGCGGAGGAGATGAGGATAGACGCGGCTATCAAGGCCAGCGGATTGGGCGGCTCTTTTGACGATTCCCCAAAGGTGGGTGGTGGTGATCCGGCGTCCGTGATTCCCCAGGAAAACTTCCCCGCCTGATTTTGCGCGAACCAGTTTAGGTCGGGCGGTTTCGAGGTAGCGGCGGATTGAATCCTCGGCGGCCTTTCCTAGAAGGACGAGGCGCTCTTTGTTGCCTTTGCCGATGACGCGGGCACTGCCGCTTTCGAGATCGAGCTGCTCGAGGCGGAGGGAGAGGATCTCGGCGGCGCGAAGACCTGCGGCGTAGAGGAGCTCAAGGAGGGCACGGTCGCGGAGGCCGAGGGGGGTTTTGACGGACGGGGTATCGAGGATACGAGCGACTTGTGCGGGGGTGAGTGAGGCGGGGAGTTTGCGGGAAAGTTTGGGCGAGCGAAGTCCGATGGCCATATTGGCGGGTGTTCGACCCATGCGGTTGAGGTGGGTGCCGAGGCTGCGGAGAATGGAGGTTTCGAGACGTAAGGTGGTGGGACCGACGCGACCCGAGTAGCGTCGATAGGTGAGAAATTCACGGAGGTCGTCGGGTTTGAAGTGGCGCCAGTCTTGATTAGGCCTTTTGCGCTCGAGCCAAGCGGTGAGACGTTCGAGAAGTTTTCTTTGGATGGCTTGGGTGCGGAGGGCGTGGCCCCGTTCCATGGCGCCAGAAGCGAGAAAATCCTCGATCGGGCGGTGGTCGAGTTGGCTCACGAGGTGGGCAGGGCGGGCTCGGAACCGGTGAGAAGACGGCAAGCTTGGCGGTAGCGACCGAGAGTTCCTTGAATCACGGGCAGGGGGAGGGTTGGACCTGGGGGTTGACGGTTCCAGTCTTTGAGAGTGGTGAGGTAGTCGCGAACAAACTGTTTATCAAAACTGGGTGGGGAACTGCCGGGACGGTATTGATCAGCAGGCCAGAATCGGCTGCTATCTGGAGTGAGCAGTTCGTCGATGAGGAGAAGTTCTTTTTTGTCGTCGAGGCCGAATTCAAATTTGGTGTCGGCCAAAATAATTCCCACCTTGGCGCAGTGGATTTGGGCAGCTTGGTAGAGGGCAAGGCTGCGACGGCGAACTTTCTGGAAAAGATCTGAGCCCAGTTCTTTTTCAGCGTCGGCATCGGTCAGGGGGAGGTCGTGGCCTGCCTCGGCTTTTGTGGTGGGAGTAAAGAGGGGTTGGGGAAGTGGGGAGGCCTCGAGAAGGGCGGGGGGGAGGGGTCGGCCCCAAGCGGAGCCATGGGCTTGGTATTCGAGCCAAGCGGAGCCCGCGAGATAGCCGCGGACAACGCATTCTACGGTGAGTGGGGTGGCGGAGCGGCATCGGGTGAGGCGGCCTGCATATTTTTCTGGCTGGGGAACGGTGAGAGGGACATCGAATCCGAGGACGTGGTGAGGTTGGGCGGCGGGCAGTGAGGCAAACCAGAACTGGGAGATGGAAGTGAGGAGAGTTCCTTTGCCGGGGATGGAGTCGGGGAGGATGACGTCGTAGGCGGAGATACGATCGGTGGCAACGAGCCAGATTTCTTTTTGCCAACGATAGATGTCACGTACCTTGCCAGAGCGGAGAAGTTGAGGGGACTCGGCCATGGGTGGAGAGTGGCGGTTTCTGTGGTTTCTGGAAACTGAAAGATAGTGGGTGATCTTAGTTATTTTTCTGATTCCTTTTTTAGTTTTGAATGGGGAAATGGGTTGGGAAGGGTCTGGTTAAGGCCCTTGACCGCAGGGCCGACTTCTTGAATACTTTTAATGCGCTTCTTATCGAGAGCAGTGGAGGGGCTGGCCCTGTGAAACTGCGGCAACCGGATCCCATCTTCGGATGGGGTTGTTAGGGTGCCAAACCCAGTCAGGCGCGTTCCCGAAAGGGGATGCGTCGGAAAGGATGAGAGGATTCGCAGTCCGCGTTTTGTCGCGGCGTGATCCCCTATTCCTTGCAGGCGAACGGACCGGCCATGACCAGGTTCGACATCGGGGGGGAGCGCGAGAAAGAGCTATGGCCGAAAAATTCTTTTCGCAGTTGAAGTGCCGTGAGTGTGGTCGGACTTATCCCGCCCTGGCGACGCACGTGTGTGAATTCGACTTCGGTCCCTTGGAAGCGGACTACAACTACTCGGCGATTGGGGCAGTTTTAAATCGAAAGGTGATCGAATCTCGTCCTGGGACGATGTGGCGGTATCGGGAGCTATTACCGATTGTGGGAGATCCGACGGTGGGTCAGCAGGTTGGGTTTACTCCCTTGGTAAAAGCGGATCGGTTGGCCAAGGCGCTGGGGGTGAAGGCGTGTTATGTGAAAAACGATACGGTTAATCATCCTACGCTAAGCTTTAAGGATCGGGTGGTGGCGGTGGCCCTTTCACGGGCGAGGGAGCTTGGATTTAAAGTGGTGGCGTGTGCCTCGACAGGAAATCTTGCCAATTCGGTGGCGGCGAATGCCGCAAGTGCGGGGATGGAGAGTTGGGTGCTAATTCCAGCGGATCTCGAACAGAACAAAGTTCTCAATAGCATTGTCTACGGGACGAATGTGGTGGGAATTGAGGGGGCGTATGATGCGGTAAACCGCCTTTGCTCGGAGATCGCGGGCAAATACGGGTGGGGGTTCGTGAATGTGAATTTGCGACCGTACTATGCGGAGGGGTCGAAGACCTATGGTTACGAAATTATGGAGCAGTTGGGGTGGAGAATTCCGCGGCACACGGTGGTTTGCATGGCGAGCGGGTCGTTGTTGACCAAGATCCATAAGGCGTATGGGGAGTTCACAAAATTAGGCTTGGTGGAGAAAGATGGTTTCTCGATTCACGGAGCGCAGGCGACGGGTTGCAATCCGATCACGGCGGCGCGGAAGGGCGGAACCGACTTAATCCGGCCGGTGCCGCATCCTAAGACGATTGCGAAATCTTTGGCGATTGGGACGCCGGCGGATGGGTACTATGCGGTGAAGTCGATGGCGAAGACGGGTGGATGGTCGGAAGATGCCACGGACGAGGAGATTATTGCGGGGGTGCAGTTACTCGCGGAAACGGAGGGTATCTTTGCGGAGACGGCCGGTGGCGTGACGGTGGCGTGTGCCAAGAAACTGGTGGCGACGGGCAAGATACCGAAAGACGAAGAGGTGGTTTTATGTATCACGGGCCACGGATTAAAAACGGTCGAGGCGCTAACGGGGCATCTGGCGGCTCCGTCCAAAATAAAGCCGAGCTTGAAGGAGTTTGACTCGCTGATTTCCTCTGGACTCGCCAAGACCCGGGTGAAGGTCTAAAGATTAGGTTATGCCGATTTCCATTAGTATTCCCACTCCCTTGCGTGCTCTGACGGGTCAAAAGGACACGGTCGAGGTGGAGTCGAAGGATGTGCACGGGATGCTGGGGGATTTAGAAAAGGCTTATCCTGGAATCTATGAGCGGTTGGTGGATGACCAGGGGGAGGTCCGGCGGTTCGTGAATATTTATGTGGGTGGGGAGGATATTCGTTTCTTGCAAAATCAGCAGACTCCGCTGAAAGCGGGGGATGAGGTGAGCATTGTGCCAGCGATTGCGGGAGGGTAATGGGATGGCGACGAAACGAGCAAGCCTCCGCTACTGGCTGACCTTCGATCCGGAGACGGGAAAAAAGCCATTGCTCTATCTGATGAGCAAAAAGTTTGATGTGGAATTTAATGTGCGCTCGGCTTCGGCGGATCGGGATGTGTTTGTCATGGCGTTAGAGTTTACGGGTCCGCACGAAAAGATCGATGAGGTGGTGCAGTGGTTTACGAAGCAAGGGGTGCAGGTGGAGCCGGTCGAGATCAATACGATTGAGGGATAGTCGGGCGGTGAAGGTCCTGATTCTGGGAGCTGGGGGGTTGACGGGAAGGTATCTGACGAAGGAGGCGAAGCGGCGGGGGATGGAGGTGGTGGCTTTGGCTCATCGAGACTTGGATGTGACACGGCCGGATGGAGCGAGGGAGGCGTTGGCGAAGTGGAAGCCCGATTGGGTGATCAATGCGGCTTCTTGGACTAGTTTAGAAAAGTGCGAGGAGGATCCTGCAGGAAGTAAGAAGATTCATACGGAAGCGCCACAGGAGTGGGCAAAAGAGTGTGGGAAGGCGCAGGTTCGTTTTGTGCATTTAGGAACGGACTACATTTTTGACGGGACAAAAAAGACGGCGTATTTGCCTGGGGACGCACCGTCACCGCTTTCCCGCTATGGGCGAGATAAGGCGGCGGGGGAGAAGCAGGTGCTTTTGGCGAATCCGCAGGCCTTGATTGTGCGTTTGGCGTGGGTTTTTGGTCATGGAGGGGCAACGTTCATGAGTAAACTTCCAGCGATTCTGATGGAGAAGGAGGTGGTGGAATTAGCGGGGGGCAGAGTGGGTTCTTGCACCTACGCGGGAGAAGCGGCGCGGATTATCCTGGATCTGGTGGAGAAGAAGGCGCACGGCATCACCCACGGAGTTCAGGCGGGGCAGACGACGTGGAAGGAGTTTGCGATGAAGGCGGTGGAGCGGATGAGGGAGAAAGGGAAGAAGGTGCGTTGTCGGGAGATTCGGGAGGTGCCGATGGAGCAGATGGCTGGGTTGAAAACTCCTCGTCCTGCTTTTTCCCCGTTGGAGATTGGAGGGACGGAGGCAATCATCGGCCGAAAAATTCCGTCTTGGGAAAAGGGTTTGGCAGAATATCTGGATGAGATTGGCTTGTAGGGTTATTGATTTGGGTTTGAAGGGGATTTTTATTTTCGATAGGGTGATTCGATGAAAAATTCGAAGACGTCTCTTTTGGTGATGGCGGCGGGAATGGGTAGTCGATATGGAGGTTTGAAGCAGTTGGATCCAGTGGGGCCGGCGGGAGAGGTGCTCTTGGATTATGCGGTCTTTGATGCGAAGCAGGCTGGGTTTGAGAGGGTGGTTTTTTTGATCCGTAAAAGTCTTGAGGCTGATTTTCGTAAAGCGATCGGGAAACGGTATGAGGGGAAGCTGGCGGTTGATTATGCATTTCAAGAGATCGAGGATCTGCCCAAGGGATTTTCGGTTCCAGTTGGGCGAAAAAAGCCGTGGGGAACAGGGCAGGCAATTTTGGCGGCGAAGAAGGTGATTGAGGGGGGATTTGTGGCGATTAATGCGGATGATTTTTACGGACGGGAGGCGTATCGATTATTGCAGGCTCATTTGACTTCTCCTGAGGAGCAGGGGCAGGGGAGTTTTGCGATGGCGGGTTTTCGTTTGGACCAGACTTTGTCGGATCATGGGACGGTGACGCGGGGGGTATGCCAGCGGGATGCGGATGGATTTTTGGTGGGGGTGGAGGAGTTTTTTGATTTAAGAAAAGAAGGTGGAAAAGTAGTGGGAAAATCGCATAGCGAGTTGGTGGGGAAGTTTACGGGGGAGGATCCTGTCTCGATGAACTGCTGGGGTTTTAACGCTTCGATATTTCCGTTATTGCAGGAGGGCTTTGAGAAGTTTTTGACAAAGGAGGGGAGTTCAGAGAAATCGGAGTATCTGATTCCGAATGCGGTGGGGGGGTGGATTCAGGAGAAGAGGGCGCGGGTGCGTGTGCTCCCCACCGGGGATAAGTGGGCGGGGATGACGTATCCTGAGGATAAGAAACTGGTTGCGGACTATTTGGCGGGACTGGTCGCGGATGGGACGTATCCCCAGCCTTTGTTCTGAAGCGGCTTAGAGTAAGATTGGGGTAATGATGAGATTCCCAAGAATAAGATGGATGGTTTTGGGCGGCGTTGTAGGGCTGGCGGGGTGGTGGTTTTCGGGGCAGGTTATGGGCATGGCACAAGCAAAAGACAAAGGGGTAAAGGGAGGCAGGGTGACGGTCCGGTTGTTGACGGAGGCGGGAAAACCGGGAGTGGCCCGAGAGGTGGCTGAAGTGGTGCGCTCGGATAAAGAGTGGGCGTTGCGATTGACCGTGGAGCAGTTTCGGGTGGGGCGAACGGCAGGGACGGAGCGAGCTTTTTGCGGTGTTTTTCACGACAATCATAAGAAAGGGATTTATTTTTGCGCGGGGTGCGGCCTGCCTCTTTTTCAATCGGGGGATAAATTTGATTCGGGGACGGGCTGGCCGAGTTTTTTCCAGCCCTTTGCGGATGAGAATATTGGGGAGGAGAGCGATTCCGCTTTGGGGATGAGTCGGACGGAAGTGCATTGTGTGCGGTGCAAGATGCATTTGGGGCATGTTTTTCCAGATGGGCCGAAGCCGACGGGATTGCGCTACTGCATTAATTCGGCAGTGCTTAATTTCGAGGAGTCGGGAGAGGTGCCGAGCACGGAAACGATTTTTCTTGGGGCGGGCTGTTTCTGGGGGGTGGAGGAGGCTTTTTCGAAGTTTGCCGGGGTTAAAAATGTGGAGGTGGGCTACGCGGGTGGGTCGACAAAAAATCCAACGTATGAGGATATTTGTCGGCATGGCACGGGGCACGCCGAGGTGGTGAAGGTGGAGTACGACCCCAAAAAAGTGAGCACCGAAAAACTTCTGCAGCGGTTTTTTACGATGCACGATTCGACCACTCTGAATCGGCAGGGGCCTGATGTGGGAGACCAGTATCGCTCGGCGATTTTTTTTACGCGGCCTGAGCAGGAGGCGGTGGCGTGGGATGTGATCGATAAACTTTCCGCTGCGAAAAAGTTTTCTGGCCCGATTGTCACCCAAGTGGAGTTAGCCGGTCCCTACACTCGCGGGGAAGAGTACCATCAAAAATATTTTGAGAAGCATGGTGGAGGTGGGTGTCACGTGCCCGCGGAGTAGAAATACCGAAGGTTGGATTGGGTTGAAATGGGCAGGCAGGGTGGGGAAGTTTCGAGGGTAAATGTGAATAAGTGGAATGGACATGAGATGGAGTCCCGAGGGAAAAACGGTCTATCCGCCTTTATTGCAAGCCTATGAGCATAGTCGGAATTTATTTTTAAAAGTCAGTTGACACGTAAAAGACTTGTACTACATCTAGTCTTCTTGAACACGCACACCACAAGTCAATGGGTAACGGCAGTAAGCGGTAAAATTACGCTAAAAAGCGTAAAAACAGCTAAAACTGGGTCTTTTGCCTTGGGTGTTTGCTCCCTTAACCAGGAGTAAAAAGGAGAACAAAAGTCATGATGCAAACAGAATTCGTGGTGGGGGGACGGAAATTCGTCCTCGATAAGAAGAAAGCGGAAGCGGCCTTTGCGGGTAAAAAAGTTATTTTGGGCAAGGAGACGATGACCTTTAACCTCCTGCCGTTAAAGTACAGCTGGGCGTATGACCTTTATCGGAAGATGAAAGCCAATCATTGGGAGCCCGAGGACATCGGGATGGGCAAAGATATTGAGCAGTGGAAAGACAGCAAGGTAGTGACGGATGTCGAGCGATGGATCATTCGAATGGGGATCGGATACTTTTCTGCAGCCGAAGGGATCGTGGGGGACAACATCCAGCACGTGGTGCGAGAAATGGTCACAGCGCCGGAATTAAAACTAGTGCTGGGTCGGCATGCGCATGAGGAAAACATTCATGCGGATTCGCTCCTTTATATGATCAGCTCATTGGGCATCAACCCGCATGAGTGTGAAGCGATGTTTGAGGACGTGCAGTCGATTGTTAAAAAGAATGAGTTCGTCACGGGGATTTCCAAGCAGCTACGAAGGGACTTGGATTTAACAAAGTTGGAAAATAAGCGGCTCCTAGCGAAAAACATCTTTGTTTTTGGCCAGTGCATGGAAGGGACGCAGTTTTACGGACTCTTCGGGATGATCTTGTCGCTTTATCGGCAGAACAAGTTTCCCGGAATTGGGGCGATGTTCCGCTATACCTTGCGGGATGAGTCGAACCACATTGAGGTTTTCCGCAATTTGTTCATGGATCTAGTCGAAGAAAACCGTGAGATCTGGAATGAGGAGTTTAAGGAAGAGTTGCGCCAGACGATGGCGACAGCGGTGGCGCTGGAGAAGACCTTCATTCGGGATTGCCTCCCCGTCAATGCAGTGGGACTGAGTTTGGAGGATTTCCTCTCTTATATTGATTACATTGCCGATCGCCGATTGGAAGGGGTGGGATTGAAGCCGCTTTGTGCGGAGGTGGTCAATCCCCTGCCTTGGTTGGCGGAGATGATGGACATTAAGAAAGAGCAGAACTTTTTTGAGGGTCGGGTGACCGAGTATCAGAAATCGTCGGCCTTGGCGTCGGTGCACGACGACGAGCTCTGATTTTTTAAGAAACGAAGCAGGAGGAGAGCGAATTATGAAGATGGACCGTCGTGATGTGGATGTGGATTTGGCAATGAAGCAATTTCTCAACCTGCCTGAGGGGAAGGCGGTAGCTTGGGGAACCTCGGTGGATGATCTGCAGATAGATCTGCCGGAGATTGAGGTGATTGATGGAGAGGCGCGGCGGGCTTTCTGTCTGGCCGAGGTGGCGGAAATGGTGGGTCGCAGTTTGTCGCGCTGGCTGAAGGCGAAAGGGCAGGAGACGGTTTTCACCGAACCGAACCGCAGGTGGGTGGCGAGGATTTGTACAGAAGTTGGTCGCAATTTAGCGCGGCAAGCTCTTGCCGAACGTCCACTTCGTCTCAGAATTCAAGATCTTGAAAGTCTTGTGGAGAAAACTTTAGTGGACAACAACGCCTATGATGTAGCCCGGAGTTTAGTGGGGGAGCGTAGGGAGCGTCCGCTCGCGGTGCCTGGACCAGGGGAGCCTGCGGCGTCGACTTTGCGGCTGATTCGGCGGCAAGGGCAAATTGTGCCGTGGAATGAAGCCAAAATTGAGATTGCGGTGCGCCAAGCTTTTCTCGCTTTGCGGATGGATTCTCTTTGTGCGCCGGAGATTGCGCGGGCGGTGACAGCAAGGGTAACGGAGCTTTCGCAACCGACGATCCACATCGAAGAGTTGCAGGATTTGGTCCAAGAGGAGTTGATGCGGGCTGGGCACTATAAAGTGGCGGAACGCTACATTCTTTATCGGGCGACGAGAACGGATCGACGGGAGCGCAAGGAGCGTGGTGAAGAGCCTGAGGCGGTTGGGGTCCCTGCCGAGGGAATGGTGGTGGTGACAAACCCAGATGGCACAACCATGTTGTGGGATGGAGCGGATTTGCGGGCGCGGATCGAGTTTGCCTCGATCGGCCTAGATCTTTGTTTAGGAGCGGCTGAGATTGAGAAAGAGCTGCGCCGTTCTCTTTTCGACGAGATCAAGAGAGTGGATTTAAATAATACGATCAGCTTGAATGCCAAAACCCTCATCGAAAAAGATGCGGATTTCGCAAAGTTTGCCGGACGAATTCAGCTCTCCTTTATTTATGAAGAGGTGTTGGGCTGGGATATCGTGCGGGACGGGGTAGGCGCACTGCATGACTTCCATCGAAAGAATTTCCGCGATGCGATTACCCGAGGGATTGAGATTAATCGTTTTAGCGTAGATCTGCAAAAGTATGATCTACAGAAGATGGCGGATGCGCTGGATCCGTTGGCGGATCTAGAACTAGATTTTTTGGGAGTTCAGACGCTTTATGACCGGTACTTGATTGTCGACAAAAAGGCGGAGGTGACGCGTCGTTTGGAGACACCCCAGTTCTTTTGGATGCGGGTGGCAATGGGACTTTTTCATGCAGAACCGAAGGACCGGGAAACAAAGGCGCTGGAGTTGTACAACCTTTACAAGAGCCGGCGTTTTTGTTCATCGACCCCCACCTTGTTCAATGCGGGGACGAAGCATAGTCAGCTTTCCTCCTGTTACCTTTACTGGGTCGATGATTCGATTGAGGGAATCATGCAGCGGGGGGTGGCGGAGAATGCCAGCCTATCGAAGTGGGCGGGCGGGTTGGGTGGTTCGTGGACAAGCGTCCGTGGAACGGGCAGTTACATTGGGGGTACGAATGGAGAAAGCCAGGGGGTGATCCCATTCTTGAAATTGCACAACGATCTTTTGGTGGCGGTGAATCAAGGGGGCAAGCGAAAGGGATCCGGTTGTGCGTACCTCGAGACTTGGCATAACGACTTATTTGATTTCTTGGAGCTGAGGAAGAACACGGGGGATGATCGGCGTCGTTGTCATGATATGAATACGGCGAACTGGATTCCTGACTTATTCATGAAGCGGATGGAGGCACGAGAGGATTGGTCTTTCTTCCGAGCCAGTGACACACCTGATTTGCATCATTTGTATGGGAAAAAGTTTGAAGAGGCGTACGTGGAATATGAGAAGCGGGCAGCGAAGGGTGAGATTTGGGGTCAAAAAATTCCGGCGATTGAAGTCTGGAAGAGGATGCTGGCGATGTTGTTTGAAACAGGGCATCCGTGGATCACCTTCAAAGATGCCTGTAACGTGCGTAGTCCTCAGGACCACACTGGGGTCATTCATAGTTCCAACTTGTGTACCGAGATCACCTTGAATACGGGCAAGGACGAGACGGCGGTTTGTAATTTGGGCTCGATTATTTTGGACACCCATTTGACACCCGAGGGGGCATTGGACCTGCCCAAGTTGCGGGAAACGGTGCGAGTGGCGGTGCGGGCTTTAGACAACGTGATCGATATTAACTTTTATCCTACGGAGGCGGCGCGGACGGCGAATTCGCGTCATCGGCCGATTGGGCTGGGGGTAATGGGACTACAAAACGCGCTGTATTTGAAGGGCCTGTCCTTTGAGTCGGAAGCGGCGGTGGAGTTTAACGATGAGATGATGGAAGCGATTGCTTACTACGCCTACGAAGCTTCGAGCGATCTTGCCGAAGAAAAGGGAACGTACTCCACCTATCGTGGCTCCAAGTGGGATCGCGGTCTGATGCCTCAGGATACGATTGATTTGTTGGAACAAGAGCGTGGTGTGCCGGTAGAAGTGCCACGGGGCGGACGGATGGATTGGGCGCCACTGCGGGCAAAGATTCGGGCTCACGGAATGAGAAACTCCAATGTTTTGGCGATAGCGCCGACGGCGACGATTTCCAATATTATGGGGACCTCTCCCTGTATCGAGCCCACTTATAAAAATCTGTTCGTAAAAAGTAATCTATCGGGAGAGTTCATTGTGCTGAATCCGTTTCTGGTGCAGGACTTGAAGAAAGCGGGTTTGTGGAATCAGGAGATGGTGGATCAGTTGAAATACTTCGACGGAGAGCTAGGGCCAGTGGAGGGGATGCCAGAAGAGTTGAAAAAGCGGTATCTGACGGCATTTGCGATCGGTTTTGAATGGATTATGGCGGCGGCGGCACGGCGTCAAAAATGGATCGATCAAGCGCAATCGTTGAACTTGTTTCTTGGACAAGCTGATTTGAAGGTGCTCTCGCGAATGTATCGGCTGGCTTGGCATCAAGGTTTGAAGACGACGTACTATTTGAGGACCTTAGGGGCTTCCAATATTGAAAAGGCCACGGTGAAGCACAAGAAGGAGCTGAGGGCGGGGATGCAGGACTCTGCCGTGGTGGTGGAGGAAGCGGGGAAGACATTCACCGAAGAGGAAAAGACGGCCTGCTCAATTGAGGCGATGCGTAACGGGGGCGAGTGCGAGGCGTGTCAGTAGGGCACTGGCATTTGGCTCGGCGCATGGACTTTTTTTATTCGAGGGAATTGCCTTGAAAGAATTGGGGCTGTGCTTAGATTCCACCTATGAATAAACAACAAATTGCGTTTTTGAGTAACTTATGTTTTGCGCTCGGTTTTCTTTCGATCATCGCCTCGGTAATGATCTGGTTTTCCGCTGGTGGGCAATTTGGGGCGCCAGGAACTGGAGACGTGATAGCGGAAGCCAAGCGGG
>SESD01000810.1_pt1 | contig 18559 bp, 8 predicted proteins | sample 3171411 | NCBI WGS metagenome assembly SESD01 (sample SAMN06051880, study PRJNA518727) | freshwater metagenome | biome: subpolar coniferous forest; feature: holomictic lake; material: water; isolation source: holomictic Lake 442, 16.5 m depth | place: Canada: near Kenora, Ontario | collected...
AATTAATCTCGTCAAACCTCTACCGCTCACCCATCTATATAATGAAAAAGTGCGTAGAGAACGAGAGTCAATGGCTAATATGGGGATTGGTCTATCAAACAAACTCTCCCCGCTCATCAGTGAAGGTAAAGTACGCGTGATGCAAAACAATCGTGGCATCCGCATCGACATTAATGACAGTCTATTATTTAGCCAAGGTTCAGCAGAATTAGCCGTAACCGCAACTCATGTCATTAATGAAATTGCCGAAATGCTAAAAGATAATCAACGCCACATTCAAGTTGAAGGTCACACTGATAATATCGCCATTCACAATGCTACATTTTTCTCAAACTGGGAGCTTTCAGCAACCCGCGCGAGCAGTGTAGTCAGGATGCTAAGTGACACAGGCATTGCAGAAAAAAGGCTAAGTGCTCTAGGGTTTGGTTCAGCACAACCTATTTCTGACAATGAAACGGCCGTGGGGCGTGCTAGAAATCGTCGCGTCTCGATTATGATTCTCTATGAGACGGATAATCAAGACAACGCCTCAGTAGAAATTATACCGAACACGAACAACGCTACCATTAGCCAAAACAAGTAATATTTACCCTAGATCAAACGCCTCACACAACTGACTTAATAACTGCCCAAATAGTGGCGCCACTTCGTCTTTGTCGTGCGGACTTTCATCATCGGTGCCGGCAATCACAAATGCCACTGTCAGCTTGTCTAGATTTTCTCTAAATTCCGCCCAATGCTCAGCTTCGGCATCGCCTATCAATTGAAATTTATGAAAGCCAGATTCAATAATCTCAAGCAACTCTGCATCTGGCAAACCAGCAAACAAAGTTTTAGCAATGGTAATTTGCGCCACAGGTAGATTTGGCGCAATATTTTCTTGCGCTAAGGGTGTGGTAAAGAATGCATAGGCCAATAATGCATAAGCTTGATAAACACTCAACATATCAAAGTTTTCGCTACGCTCCGCCAGTGGCGAACGCTCAGCGGCTTGAATTGCTTTAAAAGTAATATAGCAACTTAAATAATCGGCTGCAGCTAGAGCATCGTAGTCATTGAGATTAGTTTTTGGTTTAGCTTCATCGTCACGCAGCGTTTCCGCTAAACACAAGGCATGCATCAGTTTGATGCGTTTTGAGTATTGAATTTCCATATCGAGTCCTAAATTATTAATCTAATTTGCATTAAAAATGTCTACGCCAATTAAAAAGTATGACGTTAATCTATCGCAGGTATCGCTTCGAGTAGCTCATGCAATTCTAACCATCGTTCTTCTGCTACTTCTATGTGTATCGCCAACTCCGCCTGCTTTTTGAGTAATTGCTGCAGCTCTGTTTTATCACTCGCGACATAAAGCGCACTATCATTCAAGCGTTCATCACATAACTTTTTGTCAGCTTGCCACTTAGCAATATTATGTTCTAAATGCTCGGCCTCTTTCACTAATGGTCTTCGTTCAGCGATTCTAGCTTGCCGTTCGGCTTTATTGACGGCACGATCATTCTTGCTTGGCTTTTCATCCACCATCGCTTGAACCGCTTGCTTATCTTTTAAGCGCTGTTCGTTTAGCCACTGACTGTAACCTTCTAAATCGCTCTCAAACGGTTCTGCTTTGCTATCAGCCACTAATATAAATTCATCACAAGTAGCACGTAGCAAGGCCCTGTCGTGCGAAACCAAAATAACGCCCCCTTGGTAATCTTGCAGTGCCAGCGTTAAGGCGTGGCGCATTTCTAAATCCAAATGGTTGGTTGGTTCGTCTAACAACAGTAAGTTCGGACGCGTCCAAATCAATAAAGCTAAGGCTAAACGTGATTTTTCACCGCCTGAAAAATTAGCGCAAGGTGAACGGGCCATCTCACCCTTAAAATCAAATCCCCCTAAGAAATTCAGGTGTTCCTGCTCACGGGTCAGCGGATCCAGCTTCAGCATATGTTGCAAGGGCGACTCATCTGGGCGAAGCTGCTCAAGCTGATGTTGGGCAAAATACCCTATATTTAAGTCTTTACCTTCTACGCGTTTACCACTCAAGGGCTTTAATTCATTAGCCAGCAATTTAATGAGTGTCGTTTTACCTGCCCCATTACGCCCTAACAGGCCAATACGTTCACCCGGCCTGATAGCTAACACAATATTTTTAATCAAAGCCACATTATTGTAACCAACAGACATCTCATCTAATACTAATAAAGGGTCTGGGGCAGCAATCGGCGCTCTAAATTCAAAGTTAAATTGTGAATCCACATGGGCTGCAGAAATCATTTCCATACGCTCAAGCGCTTTTATGCGGCTTTGCGCTTGACGTGCTTTGGTGGCTTGCGCCCGAAAGCGGTCAATATAACTATGGAGATGCGCTACCTTACGTTGCTGTTTTTCAAACATCGCCTGTTGCAAGGCTAGTTTTTCTGCACGTTGTCGCTCAAAATCTGAATAGCCCCCACGATACAGCGTGAGCGTTTGCTGCTCGATATGTGCAATATGATTCACAATCGCGTCTAAAAAATCTCTATCATGCGAAATTAATAAAAGCGTACCACGATAGCTTTGCAACCACCCTTCTAGCCAAATCACTGCGTCTAAATCTAAATGGTTAGTTGGCTCATCTAGCAATAGCAAATCAGATCTACACATTAAAGCACGTGCTAAATTCAAACGCACTCGCCAACCACCAGAAAAAGTAGAAACAGCTTGCTGCAAATTGGCTTGGCTAAAACCTAAGCCACTTAACAGCTCTGCCGCACGAGCTTTAGCACTATATCCATCAATATCCATCAACCGATGGTGAAGTTCAGCAATTAACTCACCTTGATGATTAGCTTCTGCAACAGCCAATGCGGTCTCCACCTGACGTAGTTCCGCATCTCCATCTAACACAAACTCAATAGCGGGCATGGCGAGTGCTGGGGTTTCTTGTGCCACGTGTGCAATCACCCAGGTTGCTGGCATTTCTAAATCACCCGCTTCTAATTGCATCTCGCCCCGCAATAATGCAAAAAGAGATGACTTTCCTGCGCCATTTGCACCGGTTAAGCCAACCTTATGTCCAGGATGGAGTTGCAGCGAAGCGCCCTGAATAAGCACTTTCAAGCCGCGGACTAAGGTGAGTTGTTTGAATTGAATCAAGTGATAACCGGTTTAATATGAGTGAGCTGTCAGAAAAATATCAAGCCAGTATTTGGCTTGCCCGTGGAATATACCAACTAAAGTTGCTTATTCACACGTCAAGTGCGCTATTCTAAATGACAAGTGCACTATTCTAAAATAATTTCACGTCAAAACCTTCAGCATTCAAACGTCTAGCGATTTGTTTGTTATGATTGATATTGCGGTAAAATGCTGTATTAATTCATGCAATCAAATTAAAGCCGAAACAAGCTAATATGGTCAAAAAATCACTGCTTTTGGGTTACCGAATCGCGCTCGTGCTTTTTGGCATTACTGCCGCCACCTTAGTACTCGGCGCGCTAGCAATACAGTTTTTTATATTCCCTAATATTGATCAATACAAAGACAATATTGCCAATTTCGCAAGCACTGCCGCTAAGCAAAAAATAGTTATTGGTAATATCAAGGTTGACTGGCAAGGGATTAATCCGCATTTAGCGATATCAAACATTGATATTTACGACGTGCAAAACCGCCCGGCGCTCCAACTTAAAAATACAGACGTAACATTCTCCTGGTTAAGCATTCCATTGCTGGAGGCTCGTTTAGCCAATCTAACGATACGCTCACCAGAACTTACTATTCGCCGCACCAGTAATGGCGATATTTTTGTGGCAGGCATCAGTATGCAAGGCCCCTCTAAACCAGATTTACCGAATTGGTTATTGCGCCAAACACAATTTGAAGTGCTGAATGCCAAAGTCATCTGGCTAGATGAAATGCGTGCAGCCCCTGCCTTAAGTTTAGATAAGCTCAATTTACAGGTCATGAGCCCACCATGGAAGAGCTTACTTAAAAATCATCGCTTCATCATCAGCGCCATCCCTTCTACCGGCACAATTGAACCCATACTGATAAGCGGCAATGTCTATGGCAACGACATTACACAATTATCACAATGGCATGGCAGTGTCGATGCCACCTTAAACAAAGCGAACCTCGTCGCTTTTAAACCATGGGTTGACTATTCAGTTTTAATGCATTCAGTTGATTTGCAGTCAGGGGTTGGCAGTGCCAATGTAAAAATTCAATTTGCAAAAAGTCAGGTTCAATCAATTGCCAGTAAGGTGGCTTTAGATAATGTACAGATGCAATTTGTGGCCAATACTGACCCCGTAACATTGAATAAGCTTGCGGGTGAACTGAATTTGGAAAATACAGCGCTACAACAAACATTTACTGTGAATCATCTAACGCTCAGTACCAATAACGACTTGCACTTAGACGACAGCTCATTAAATTACGTTAAAACCCAGAATGGCCATGACTCACTTAACATTCATCTGACGCACATCGATTTAGCCTTTATTAAGCCCTATTTAGGGCAATTGCCATTGCCTGCAGATGCTATGCAAAAAATTATCAACTTATCCCCTACAGGTAGCCTGGATAACTTAACATTCAATTGGCAGAGACAGCAAGGAACTACAAAATCCTATCAAGTTCATGCCAAATTCAATGAATTAAGCATATTCGCCTACGAAAAAATACCTGGCTTTAAAAACTTATCCGGCGAAATTAATGCCGACCAAAATGCCGGGAAAATTACCCTCAATACTTTAAATGCCGCCTTGGATTTTAAAGATACCCTTCGCTGGCCTATCCCTATCGATCAATTAGAGGGAAACGTTAGCTGGAGCATCAACGCCCAAGAAACTAAAATTAAAGCCAGTCAAGTCAATGTTAGCAACCCCCACCTAACAGGCACGGTTAACGCTGAATATGTCATTAATGCTAGCAAAGGTGACTCGCTAGATTTAAGCGCTAAACTGAATAAAGCCGATGCTAAATATGCGCTTTTTTATTACCCAATTAAATTGGGCGAAATCACCTTACATTGGCTAGATACCTCAATACTGTCAGGCCGTCTTGAAAACGTTAATGTGTCGGTGAATGGCCGCCTGGCTGATTTCCCATTTGTGGATAACAAAAATAATCCTGACCCTAAATTAGGCTTATTTAAAGTAACAGGGAAATTGAGTGATAGTGAAATTGAATATGGCACTGGCTGGCCTAACGTTCAAGGCTTAGGCTTAGATATGCTATTTGAAGGCAAGCGCATGGAGCTCAATGCTAATGCTGGACATGTATTCGGCAATCAACTCATTAAAAGTAAAATCACCATTGCTCAACTAGATGCTGCCGAGCCAATACTCAACATCACCAGTGAGTTTAAGGGCCCTGTCGCAGATGGCATTAAGTTTATCAATAAAAGCCCTGTACTTGAAGTCACCCAAGGTTTTACCGAAGATTTAAACACGGGCGGTCAGGGTAAATTAAATTTAAATTTAATGATTCCAATGCAAAATATTGATTTAGCCAAGTATAAAGGCGCTTACCAAATTACAAATGGCATAATGGACTCTCAATCCATTCCAATGCTCACTGGTATTAATGGTTTATTAGAGTTTACTGAAAGTAGTTTAACGGCAAAGAATATCAATGCCAGCGCATTTGGCACGCCACTAGTATTTAGTCTCACTTCGGGTAAAGATAAGATTATACGAATAGCCGCCAAAGGGAAAATTAATGATGCCACAATCAAGAAAATCTTAGCCTCTCAAAGCACTGACCCAAAAAATGCTAGCCAGATCGCCAAAAACGCTAATTACACTACAGGTAGCGCTAACTGGACAAGTGACATTAGCATTCAAAAACCACTGGTGAATATCACCATCAATTCAGATTTAGTGGGCTTAAATTCACGCTTACCTATCCCATTCAAAAAATCAGCTAATGAGCTTGTCAATTTACGTATTAATAAAACCCAAACAACCAACAGCGACGTCATTAGCCTGACGCTAGGCAATCGATTTTCAGCAAAAATTATGCGTACTGCTGAAAATGGTCAAATGAAGCTTGATCGCGGCAGCATTCGATTTAGTACTATCTCAACTAACGGCAACACTTCCAATCCTAATAACCTCAACGGCAATCTTGAACTTGGAAAAACTAAAGGCTTACAAGTCTATGGCAATATAGACTACCTTGATGCGGATGCCTGGCGCCGTGTGTTGCATGATTTTTCTAGCGGCGTTACACAAGAGCCCATACCCATCCAAAAACTCGCACTTAAAATCAATATGTTAGATATTTTTGATAGGCGAATTAATCAATTAAGAATCACCAATAATGCTGATAAAGATGGCTTGCGAGCAACAGTAGAAAGCCGCGAATTCTCGGGTGACTTACAGTGGCTGAATCAGAATAACGGTAAATTTATTGCACGCTTAAGTCATTTAAGCTTACCAGAGGCCGCCCCTAACAAATTTAAACTGGCCACTAATGATGTGGTAGAAAAAGAAGTCTCTAATCAGGAGCAAGAATATCCTGCATTGGATATCATCGCTGAAAACTTCGAGTTTAATAAGAAAAATTTAGGTACTTTAGAGTTAATCGCCTACCCTCAAAACAATAATTGGAGCATCCCAAAACTCAAGCTCAGCAACGCTGACAGCGTCATCAGCGCCGATGGCCAATGGAATAACTGGAAGAAAAATCCAAGCACCTACCTTAATGTTAGTTGGGAAATTAAGAATCTAGGTAAAACACTTAAAAACGTTGGCTACCCTGACGTCATTAAAAATGGTGAGGGGTTGCTTACCGGCCAACTTCAATGGCTAGGTGGGCCACATCAATTTAACCCTGTAGAGTTAAATGGTAACCTGCAACTGAGTATGAAAAAAGGTCAGGTTTTAAAAGTTCAACCAGGTGTGGGTAGATTATTAGGGCTACTTAGCTTGCAAAGCTTACCACGAAGATTATCATTAGATTTTAGAGATTTGTTTAGTAACGGCTTTGCCTTTGATAAAATCAATGCCAGTGCGAAAATTAATGACGGCATCATGACTAGCGATGACTTCATCATGGCAGGCCCAGCAGCAGAGGTGACCATTAAAGGCGAGACTAACTTACAAAAAGAAACCCAACATTTAACCGTTAAAGTGTTACCGCGTATCAGCGACAGCCTATCACTCGCGGCCCTTGCTGGCGGACCTCTGGTGGGAGCGGTGGCATTTTTAGCACAAAAAATATTGAAAGATCCACTCAATAAAATTGCTTCTACAGAATATGAAATTATCGGCACTTGGGATAACCCTCAAGAAGTAAAAGCAAATAAAAATAATGACGAAAACATCAATGTATCACCGCTTAATTACTAGCACTTATTATCAATAATATTTGGATTAGATATGGCCATTACCTCACGCTTAAAAACCACTACCGCTAAACTAAGCAACCTAGGTGGCAATCAAGACATTATTAAAATTGCAGCCATCCAAATGGCTTCAGGGCCTTACGTTTCTGCCAATTTAAGTGAAGCCGAGCGACTGATTGAAATTGCGGCAGCTCAGGGCGCAAAACTGGTTGTACTGCCTGAATACTTTGCCATTATGGGATTTAAAGAAACCGATAAAGTTGCTGTTCGTGAAGAGGAAGGCAAAGGTCCTATTCAAACATTTTTGAAGACGATGGCTAAAAAACATAAGATATGGCTGATTGGCGGCTCTATACCGCTCGTCAGTAATTTCCCCAATAAAGTGCGTAATAGTTGCTTAGTCTATGATGACAAAGGTCAACAAGTGGCGCGTTATGACAAAATTCACTTATTTGGCCTAGACTTGGGCAATGAACATTACCATGAAGAAAAAACCATAGAATCTGGCGATGCCATTCAAGTGGTTGACACACCATTTGGTAAAATAGGCTTATCTATTTGCTACGATTTACGCTTCCCCGAGCTTTACCGGGCCATGGGTGAAGTTAACATGATTGTGATACCGTCTGCCTTTACGGACACCACAGGCAAAGCCCATTGGGAAACATTAATTCGTGCACGTGCTATAGAGAACCTAAGTTATGTGATTGCCCCTGCGCAAGGTGGCTACCACTTATCTGGCCGTGAAACACACGGCAACAGCATGATTGTAGACCCTTGGGGCGTCATTTTAGACAGGTTACCACGCGGTTCTGGCGTTGTGATTGCTACGATGAATCCAAAATATCAGCAAAGTTTAAGAAAAAGCTTGCCCGCGCTCAAACATCGCACCATTACCTCCATTTAAGCCATCAAAATAAGAAAAATAAAACGAAATTCAAATGAAAAATGAACCAACCTCGACTGACCATCCCCTGTCATTAACCACTCACTTTGATGCCGCCACTGAAACGCTACTTGCGCCCGCTAGCTTAAATATTGCAAATCTACAGAATGTCCTTGGCGATATGATGTCGCACAAGATTGACTATGCCGATTTATATTTTCAATACAGTAGAAGTGAAAGTTGGGGGCTTGAAGAAGGCCAAGTTAAATCAGGTAATTTTTCTATTGATCAAGGTGTGGGTGTACGTGCGGTCAGCGGCGAGAAAACAGCTTTCGCCTACTCAGATGATATTACCTTAAGCGCATTACAAGAAGCTGCAAAAGCGACTAAAGCCATTGCCAGCTTAGGCGGAGAGCAAAGTGTAGGCAAAGTCATCAAACGACAAGCCTCTCAACTTTACTTAGCACAAGATCCAATTGCTTCGCTCTCTGCTGATGCAAAAGTAAAACTGTTAGAACGATTGGAATCTTACGCCAGGAAAATTGACCCGCGTATTTCACAAGTGACCGCATCTATTGCCGGCGAATATGAAGTTGTCATGGTGGCGCGCTTTGACGGCGTCATGGCGGCAGATGTGCGCCCCTTAGTACGTCTATCGATCAATGTAATTGCTGAAAGTAATGGCCGCCGTGAACAAGGCTCAAGTGGCGGTGGCGGTCGCTATGATTACAGCTACTTTACCGACGAAGTATTGCACGATTACGCCCAAAAAGCCGTTCATCAAGCACTGGTTAACTTAGATGCGCGTCCTGCGCCTGCCGGCAGCATGACTGTCGTGCTAGGTGCTGGCTGGCCTGGCATTTTGCTACATGAAGCGATTGGTCACGGCTTAGAAGGTGATTTTAATCGTAAAGGTAGCTCTGCTTTTAGCAATATGATAGGCCAACAAGTAGCGGCACGTGGTATTACCATTGTCGATGATGGCACCATTGCCAATCGGCGCGGCTCATTGAGCATGGATGATGAGGGCAACCCAACGAACCGAACTGTCTTGATTGAAGATGGTATTTTACGTGGTTATATTCAAGATACTCTTAATGCGCGCTTGATGAACATGCCGGTCACGGGCAATGCTAGACGTGAGAGCTATGCCCATATCCCGATGCCACGTATGACCAACACCTATATGCTCAATGGCACCATGCCTCCCGAGGAAATTATTAAATCGGTTAAAAGAGGCTTGTATGCGGCTAATTTTGGCGGTGGCCAAGTGGATATTACCAGTGGCAAATTTGTGTTTAGTGCGGCAGAAGCCTACATGATAGAGGATGGCAAAATTACCTACCCCGTTAAAGGCGCTACCCTCATAGGTAATGGGCCAGATGTCTTAAAACGCGTATCTATGATAGGTAATGATATGCAACTTGATAGTGGCGTTGGCACTTGTGGCAAAGAAGGACAAAGCGTGCCTGTGGGCGTAGGTCAGCCAACATTAAAAATTGACGCGCTCACCGTCGGTGGAACAGCTTAGGCCTGTATCACGCAAATATCGTAATTATCAAGCTTTAACACTTCACTTATGACGCAAACGCAGCTCACCATTCCAAAATCAGGCCTATCCTCGCGTGTTGAATTATCAACCCATGGCGAAGATGGGTTGGCGTTGGCAGAATTAGGACTTAAACTAAAAAGTGACAGCCCGTCTAGACCGCTGGTAATCATTACCGCCAACGGCTTTGATGCACAGCGCTTATTAGAAGAAATTCCTTACTTTGCACCGACGCTGAGCGTACATCTGTTGCCCGATTGGGAAACACTGCCCTACGACCAGTTTTCACCGCATCCTGATTTAATTTCTGAGCGCTTAACCACCTTATACCAAATTGCACAAAATGCTTGTGACGTGATTATTGTGCCGCTCTCGACGGCACTTATCCGTTTAAGCCCTAAAGCCTATTTAAGCGCCAATACTTTTATGCTTAAAAAAGGTCAAACCCTTGATACAGAAGCGCTACGCTTGCAGTGTGCGGAAGCGGGCTACCATCATGTTAGCCAAGTCATCAGCCATGGTGAGTTTAGTGTACGTGGCGGTTTAGTTGACTTATTCCCTATGGGCTCAGCACTGCCCTATCGGCTTGATTTATTCGGCGATGAAATTGAAACCATACGCACTTTTGATGTGGATACGCAACGCAGTTTGTATCCTGTGCCAGAAATCAGATTACTGCCTGCACGGGAGTTTCCACTAGATGAAGCAGGTATCGCATTATTCCGCGGCCAGTTTAGAGAGACCTTTGAAGGTGATCCGCAACGGGCAAAAATCTACAAAGACGTCAGTAAGGGCGTAGCGTCCGGTGGGATTGAATGGTATTTACCCTTGTTCTTTGAACAAACCGCCACGTTTTTAGATTACCTGCCGAGCAATTGTTTGCTTTGCTTACATGGTGACTTAGACCATAGCGCACAGCAATTTTGGCGCGAGGCACAATCACGTTATAAAACGCTGGCGCATGATACTGAGCGACCCTTGTTAACCCCTGAAAAACTACTCATTAAGACAGAAGATTTTTTTAGCGCTACGCATCCATTTACGCGCTTGTCGTTAAGCATTAATAGCAAGTCAAATGGCTTGCCTGCAGTAGATATTGAGCGCCGCGCCGAGCAACCTTTACACAAACTTCAAGAATTTATTGCTGACTTTTCAGGGCGTATACTGATTGCGGCTGAAAGTTTAGGCCGCCGCGAAACAATCTCGCAATTACTTGCAGAACACAGTTTACAACCCACCCTGATTGAAACGTGGGCAGATTTTATCAACACAAAAGACAAGGTCATGCTCGGTGTTGCGCCGCTACATCATGGCTTTGCAAATGCATCAAAACGCGACAACATCGCCATTATCACCGAAGCCGAGCTCTACGCTGCAACCGTGCGTCAACAACGACGTCGTGAAAAAGAAAAAGCACGTAGCACCGAAGGCATGCTGAAAGACTTATCTGAGCTTCGCATGGATGACCCAGTGGTGCATGAACAACATGGGGTTGGGCGCTACAAAGGCCTCGTCAGTATAGATTTTGGCGAAGGCGAAACCGAACTTTTATTATTGGAATACTTTGGCGACGATAAGCTTTATGTACCTGTATCGCAATTATTCTTAATTTCTCGTTATTCTGGTGGCCCGCCAGAATCTGCACCCTTACACCGCTTAGGCAGTGGTAATTGGGAAAAAGCCAAGAAAAAAGCCCTTAAGCAAATCCGTGATACTGCGGCAGAATTACTCAACTTATATGCGCAGCGTGCGTCGCGTCGCGGCCATGCGTTTACTTTAAGCCTGCATGATTATGAATCATTCTGCGAAGGCTTCCCGTTCGAAGAAACGCCAGATCAGTTAGAAGCCATTGAAAACGTCATTAAAGATATGCAATCCGGCCGACCTATGGATAGGCTGGTGTGCGGCGATGTCGGCTTTGGTAAAACCGAAGTGGCGCTACGTGCCGCTTTTGTGGCGGTCATGGGCGGCAGGCAAGTCGCGGTATTAGTGCCAACCACCCTGTTAGCTGAGCAACACTTCAATAACTTTAAAGATCGTTTTGCCCAGTGGCCGATTAAGATTGCGGAAATATCACGCTTTAGAACTGCAAAAGAACAAAAAGAAGCACTGGCGGGTTTAGAAGCCGGTCAGATTGACATCATTATCGGTACCCACCGGCTAATTCAGAAAGATGTTAAGTTTAAAAACCTAGGCTTAGTCGTGTTAGATGAAGAACACCGTTTTGGCGTGCGTCAAAAAGAACAGCTTAAAGCCTTACGTGCGGAAGTTGATGTACTGACACTTACCGCCACCCCAATTCCACGCACACTAAGCATGGCGATGGAAGGCTTACGTGAGTTTTCTATTATCAGCACCCCGCCGCAAAAACGCTTGAGCATTAAAACTTTCCATACCGATTACTCTGAAGGCATTATTCGCGAAGCCGCCATGCGTGAATTTAAACGCGGTGGCCAAGTGTATTTTCTGCACAATGAAGTCGACACCATACACTCCATGCGCGAGAAACTAGAACGCATACTGCCCGATGCGCGTATTGCTGTGGCCCATGGCCAGTTACGTGAGCGTGAGCTAGAGCATGTTATGCGTGACTTTTACAATCAGCGCTACAACCTATTGCTTTGCACTACCATTATTGAAACGGGCATTGATGTACCCACCGCCAACACCATTATCTTAAATAAAGCCGACATGTTTGGCTTAGCACAAATGCATCAATTACGCGGACGTGTAGGTCGGTCTCATCACCAAGCTTATGCTTATTTACTCACCGACCCAGACCGTAAAATTACCGTACAAGCACAAAAGCGTTTAGATGCGATTCAACTAATGGAAGACTTAGGCGCTGGCTTTCACTTAGCCATGCATGACTTAGAAATTCGCGGTGCGGGTGAATTATTAGGCGATAGTCAAAGTGGGGAGATGCAAGAAATTGGCTTTCACTTGTATTCTGATATGCTCAATCATGCCGTGAAGCAGCTTAAAGCAGGTAAAGAACCCGATTTAAATGCACCGCTTGGCGTCACCACAGAGATTAATCTGCACACCCCTGCACTACTTACCAATAAATACTGTCCTGACGTACATGAGCGCTTGGTGATTTATAAGCGCCTAGCCAACTGCGTGAATGATGACGATTTAGATAATATGCAAGAAGAACTGATTGATCGCTTTGGCTTACTACCAGAACAAGGGGAAGCACTGATTGCCTGCCACAGATTACGCATTGCCGCTAAAGCGATTGGCATCGTTAAAATTGATGCGAGCAGCGACGCCATTCAATTGCAATTTAACCCCAAGGCAGATATCGACCCAACTAAGCTAATTGCATTACTGCAGCGTGATCGTCGCTGTCGTATGAATGGGCCAGATAAACTCAGGGTATCAGTGGGCATGGAAGATATTAATCTGCGTGCTGACTTTGTGAAGCAATTATTAAAAGAGTTTGTTTAGGAAGCCAAATGCTAGAAAAAATAATTACTATTGTTGCCACATGGATTATGAGCGTTATCTTAAGTATGGGTTACGGCGGCATTGTTTTACTCATGGCAATCGAGTCTGCCTGCATTCCCCTACCGTCTGAAATCATTATGCCGTTTGCTGGCTTTTTGGTATTTAAAGGCACAATGAACTTATGGTGGGTGGCCTTAGCTGGCGCAATAGGCTGTGTAGTGGGCTCTATCCCAGCTTATTACGTGGGCATGCTGGGCGGTAGACCGCTGGCTGAAAAATATGGCAAATACATATTGCTATCAAAGCACGACCTAAACTTAGCCGACCATTTATTTGAGAAACACGGCGAGATTATTATCTTAATTGCGCGCATGTTGCCCGCTGTACGCACTTTTATCGCTTTTCCAGCGGGTGTGGTGCGTATGAATATGCCTAAATTTATTAGCTACACCTTTATTGGCTCATTTATTTGGTGCTGGTTACTGGCCTATGCGGGCATGAAGTTTGGCGAAAATTGGGTAAGCCTAAAGGTCTATTTTCACCAATTTCATTATTTGATTGTTGCAGCTGGGCTTGTGTTTGTCGCGTGGTATGTACGGCGCCATTTTAAGCATTAACCGTTAAGCGACAACTCCACCAACTGGCCTGTACTTAAAAACAATACCGCCGTTTTAATCGGCAAACCTTCACTGGTAAACAAGCTAGCATAGCGCGCCAATTGCGGGCGATGCACCTCTGCCGCCTGCTTGAGCTCAAGGCCTAGCTCTAAATTTGTGAGTTTGTAATCCACAATCCAGCGCGTACCATTTTCAACAAAGGTACGGTCTATCACATGGTTTTTAACCTCCCCCTCTGTTGCCTGCATCAGGCTTAACTCACTAACCGCCTGGCTGTGGTTGTTGAGCACCCACTGCCCGACTTCACTATTGAGCGTAACCTTTAAGGCCGCTTGTACTTCTATTGCACCTTGTTCGGCAAGCTTGGTCGCATAACCTTGCTGCATCAGCCATTTCTGCATCGCTGGTTGGCATTGTGTCAGTCTTTGCTGAGTCCAGCTTTGTGTAGGTTTTGCCATTAATTCCATGTACAAGTGAGCAAGTATGCCGCAATGTCGATGAAAATCCATCTCGGTCAACATGCCAGTAAAACCTGCTGGGGCGTTTACTTGGTCATCAAATGCAGGATGATGAGGCTGTTTTTTTGCCGCATGCTGAGTAATACCCTGTAAAAAATCACCCGCAAACTCACTGCTGTCTAGGCGCTGTAACTGTGGCTTAAATAGCTTGATGTCTAATGCCGATGAAGAGGGATTGCAAGACTGTGGCGTAGCCTGCTTAAACTTCGCCTCTACTGCTGGCCATAAAGTCTGCAACAAGGTATTTGCCGCAGGCTTGATTTCACCGTCTTTATTCGCTTGCACACTGGCAATGAGATGCAATTGGCGCTCTGTCCGTGTGGCTGCCACATACAATAAACGCACCAACTCATTACTTTCACGGATTTTTTCTAATGATTTAATGTAACTATAAATATTGGCGGTAGCATTTTTTTTACCCACGCCCTTTACGTAATGGGGTGCGGCAATTAAACGCGTTTGATGATCAACTACCACCTCTTGCCATAACACCAACTCATTGTCCGACGGCCTAGGTGGACGATTGAGCGCCGGTAAAATGACCGTATCAAACTCTAAGCCCTTAGATTTATGTATGGTTAAAAACTGCACACTACCATCGGCCTCTATATCGGGTTTAGCGTAGAGTTTTTGCATAGCCAATTCTAGTGCTGCAATATCTAAATGACCGCTACGACTGGTTTTTTCTACTAAATCAAAAAATACCTGCACATCACGATTGTCCCCCGCATCGACCAAGCACTTGCCCCCACCAAGTTGCAACCAAGTGCTTTCTAGCCAACGCCGCACGGGTAGCCTGCCCTGCCCCTCAAATGCGCTGGTTAACACAGTCTTCACATGATTTAATCGCAATAGTCCATCTGCACTCATATGTTGCAAACGTACTTCGTCATGCATCGCCGACCAAACGGTATCGCGGTGGTTATTTGCCGCTAAGACGTGTAAATCTGCCAAGGTCAGCCCACACCATGGTGCACGCAACAAATTAAGCCAATGTGTCCTATCCGCACGATGATGCAACGCGCATACCAGCGATAAGGCATCTTGTACTGTTTGCCGTTCATTTAACTGCTCAATTTCTACGGCTTGAAAATTCAAGTGTGCGTGATTGCGCCTAATTTCAGAAACCAACTCTTTTAAATGGTTGCGACTGCGCACTAACACTGCAATTTTTTGTGGCGCGGTATTTTGCGCATGTAATTGAGTAATTAAGTCTGCGACATAATTGGCTTCTAGCTGTTTGGTATTGCTATTTGAACTTGGGGAATCAGTAGTATCTTCATCCTCTACATTTTTAATAGCGGCATCTAAAATAAGTGGATGTACAACAACCCCTTCATCGGCAATGCTACTGCGGGTTGCGGTAAATGCTCGATAACTAATTGCCCCTTGATTAATATTGTCAGCCGCCGGAAAGACTTGCTCAAAGGCTTTGTTGATCCAATCAACCACCGCAGGCTGAGAGCGATTATTTCGGCTTAATTGCAAACGCGTCAGTGGCAAATGGCCAATGCCAAATTCACTGGCCTGTAAAAATAGGCTCACATCCGCTTTACGAAAACGATAAATCGACTGCATGGGATCGCCCACGCAAAATAAGGTACGGCCATCATTGGCTTGCCAACCTTCAATCAGCTTTTCTATCAAAGCCATTTGCACCGGGCTGGTGTCTTGAAACTCATCAATTAATAAATGAGAAATCTTATAATCTAGCTGCAACGCTAAGTCGGTTACGCCCTGCTCATTTTCCAAGGCCTGCTGCGCACTTTGCGCAATCGCAACAAAATCAACCTCACCCGCCGCTTGAAACACCAACCACAAATGCGTGTTAGCCTTTACCAGTAACTGGGTCAATGCCAGTATCACTTGCTGACTATCTGCCAGTGTGGCAATGGCGGGTAGGCTCAATATATTAGCCACCGCCTCATGATTTTCTAAACAATTGACTATGGCAGTAAAATCGTCTTTTTTGCTTTTATGTTCTTTATCCGCAGGAAATCCGTTATTTTTATTGGGACTTTTACGATAAGTTTGCTCTGTTTTAGTCAGTAAAAAATTAGCCAGTGCCTGCCACGCGATTAAGTCATCTGCATCTGCGCTTAAGGTGGACTGCCAATCTAATAATGGCGCAATATCAGCATCGCTCTCTAAATTGCTGGCAGCAAAGCGGGCTAACGGCATTAAGGCTTGCTGCACATTAGCTGGCAATACTTGTAAGGCAGTTTTTAAATCATCGGCTATTAAACTTCTAAGGGCATGTTCGGTACTGGCCAGCATGGCTTCAGGTTCAAGGCCGTGTAACTGCATAGCCATGGGCAACCATTGGTCACGCCTAGCCAGCATTTTGGCCAACAACTCAGTTAATTTTTCAGCATTATTATCCATGTAACGCAAGGCTGTTGTGACCGTATCGTCCATCTTTGTTTCATGCATAATTTCGGCAATGGCACGGCGCGCCGCATCGTTATAATGCGTATCGGTATCATCGCTCACCATGGGTTGCCCGCCAAACCGACTGAGTAAAGGCATTTGCCGCGTTAAACTACTACACAAAGCGTCGATGGTTAAAATGCGTAAGCGGCTAGGCTGGCTCAAAATCTGCCACTGCTTCATATTCGATTGATCAAGTGCCGCCTCTGCTAACCCGCGTGTGACTAATTTATGCGCTTTGGTTTCAGGGGTTTGCTGCTCGGCATGCGCCAAGCTTAATAAAATGCGATTGCGCATTTCTGTGGCGGCTTTATTGGTAAAGGTCAGCGCGATAATTTCTTCTGGCTCTTCTACTTTCGCCAATAGCTTTAAATACCGCTGGGTCAGCAGCTCAGTTTTACCGGCGCCTGCAGGGGCTTCAACAATAAATGAGGCATGCTCATCTAGTGCGCGAGTGCGATTTGCAGCATCCTGTGCATTGAGGTCAATCACACATTCAACCCCGCATCCTTTAAGGCTGCTTGCCTGAGTTCAAACTGCAATAAGCGCTCTGGTAGCCGCAACAAAGGTTTAACGTCACAATAAACCAAATCCGTTTCTTTGCTAATTGTGACGCTTGCCTCCCCCGCTTTAATTTCTTGTGCAATATTGCTTAGACTCAAGTACCAATGTTCAAGCAATGCATCCCAATCACTAAAGCGTTGAAAAGCTGAATGAGCGCTGACTTTTGACAAGGCCGTAACCGCTGGCAACACCCCCGCTTCGGCAGATAACCCAATAAATTTGCTCTCATCACTGCGTATTTTGGCAAAGCATACCGCGGCCACTTCTTCATGCATTAAAGCCAGCACGGTATAAATGGGGAGTTGCGGTTCTGCAATACGCTCATCTGCCCAGCTCTTGTTGGCTACGCTACTGCCTGTTTTGTAATCGATAACCACCAAACCGCCATCGGCCAAAGTGTCGATGCGATCTATCGTTAAATTTAAGGCTAAACCATCCACTTCTAGTGCATATTTTTTCTCACATTCTGTCACGGTAAAATCGGCTCGCACCAACTCTAAATCTAACCAAACGTCTAATAACTGCTGCAACCTTTGCTGCTCAATCTGCATCACTTGCGCTGGAATATGAAAATCACTTTCATGGCCTAAAGCCGCTACACTTTTTTCAATGGCCAACTGAATCGCCAACACACGCTGCTCACTATTCATGGCTTTTAAATTGCTTAAACTTTGACAATCTTGCCAAAAAAATTGCAACACTTTATGTAGCAAACTACCGCGCGATATATTATCTAAACCATCAATCGGCACGTCTAATTTACCCGCACCCAAGCGATATTGGTAAAACGCCCAAGCGGGGCAAATGGCTTGTGTGGCAAATAACTTCACGCCACCACGTACTTTTTCTTCAGGCAATACGGGAGGCGCCATAAAGTCATCTAACATCTGCATGGTGGCAGGCTTGGCTAAGCTTTCTGCCAACGTCTGCATCGTATCGGCTTGCTTAGGCGATAACACTTGATTAGCTAAAAGTGGCGATGGCCGTAGTTCTCTATCGTCTTCTTTCAGTGCGTATGAAAAAACCACTTCGGTTGCGCAAGTGACTAAACGTTGTTGCACCAATGCGGCAAATTGACTCTGTACCGAAGCGCTGGCATTAGGCGTGCCACGATTGCGTTGCAACTCAGCCGGCAATAAAGGGTTGAGTCTAACGGCTGGCGGCCAGTGCTGATCATTCATATTTAATGCCCAGACGGCATCTAAAGCCGCCGCTGGT
>SESD01000811.1_pt1 | contig 18550 bp, 18 predicted proteins | sample 3171411 | NCBI WGS metagenome assembly SESD01 (sample SAMN06051880, study PRJNA518727) | freshwater metagenome | biome: subpolar coniferous forest; feature: holomictic lake; material: water; isolation source: holomictic Lake 442, 16.5 m depth | place: Canada: near Kenora, Ontario | collected...
AATCCGATGCCATGCTGCGTTTAAGTACGATAGCAAGTAGCCTTGATGAAGTGTAACGCAATCAAGGAATAAATTATTTCGATAATCTTCGATTGAACTGCGCTACACCAAGGCTACTTGTTTTCAACCTCCAAGATTCAAAGTCTTGCCGACTGCTCTCAAGCCCCGTTACGCTTCGTTCATATACCCAATTGCTTTCTGATAAGTTGACAAAGGGTATCCTTAATTTCGGAGTGCCTTGGAATGGGAGTTTGTTTACCATTTGCCGGATTAGCATAAATATCGTGTTTGTTGCCATGACGTTTAAGATAACATCCTGAATCAACTAGTTCTTTAATGAAAGTACCCCGTTTCACGCCACTTCAACCAACACTTCTTTCATCTGAGAAACAGGATGGATCGTTGGTAACTCCTCTTCCATCAGCAATTTATAGGCATCTTCAATATTTTCTTCCAATTCTTGTAATGTTTCGCCTTGGCTAAATACTCCGGGAACTTCCCTAAGTTTACCAACATACCAGCCATCATCCTGCCAATATTCAAGCGTAAATGCACGTTTCATTTTTATACCTCATCTATTTGTGTGTCAGCAAAATCAATCGAGTCTGACCCCATCGATCAGCTACATCAAGTGCAGTTTCCCCGCTCTCATTTTTACACAGCGGATTTGCACCGTATTTTAATAACAAATCAACAATTGCAATATCTCCGCCACTCAGGGCAGACATTAATGGTGTTGTTCCATCTTGTGTAGCGACATCGGGATTTGCCCCACTTTTTAACAACAATTCTACAATTTCTGTCTGGCCTTCTATTACTGCATTATGGAGTGCGTACCATCCTAAGCTAGTCATATCATTAATTGGTGCGCCAGCCAACAATAGCCGCTCAACCCCTTGAATATTATTAGTTCCCGCCGCAGAGCAAAGTGCATCAGCATTAGGCACTACTCCTGAATCAAGCAACAGATTAAGTATATCGTTATGCTCTCGCACGGTAGCAACACCTAATGATGCGGCATCTAACTCAACACCAATAGACAATAAATAAGCAACTGCATTAATTGCGCCTTCTTCCGCAGCACGAACCAAAGCATTGCCTTTTGAATACTCTGAATAGTCGTCATTTGGATTAACGCCATTTGATAGGTATATTTTCATACCTTCGACATCATCATTATCAATGCAATACTTAAATGAACAGTCATCATAAAAATTGTCTTTGATGTAATTGCTCGTTTGTTGTTCCCATTCTTCGGAAGATAAGCTGCGTAAAAATAAATCAACCAGCCTAATCACACCATGATCGTCAGCCCATTCGATGTCATCTTTAACTCTCATTCTTTTCCCCCAGGGCTCGCATTCGATAGCGGCGAGAATTAACGGCAATGGAGCTGTTCTTTCGCGCCCTTCTTTGGTTAAATCTTCTGGCAGCATTTTCCAAAGCTCTTGCCATTTGTCGGCTATAGGACAAATCCGCTTATCGGCGGCACAATATTCAATCAATGATACTGCGGATTTTGATAATTGATTCATGGCGTACGATATTTAAGCAATTTAATTAGGATTTTTATAGCGAGTAGGATGGGTAGAGCAACGCGAAACCCATCGTATTCGTGAATGATGGGTTTCGGCTATCGCCTCTACCCATCCTACCTATTTTCGTGCCTTTCGTGGACGGTATTTTACCCCTTCAACACCTTCAAAACCGCCTGCATGGTTACATTGGCATCACCAAACAACATGCGGGTGTTTTCCAGTACAAACAAGGGATTACCCACGCCGGCATAACCCGATGCCATGCTGCGTTTAAGCACGATGGTGGTTTCGCCTTTCCAGCATTCGATTACCGGCATACCGGCAATCGGGCTGTTGGGATCATTAAGTGCCGACGGATTAACAATATCATTGGCACCGATAACGATGGACACGTCTACATTGGCAAAATCATCATTGATTTCATCCATTTCAAAAACGATGTCGTAAGGCACTTTGGCTTCGGCCAACAAGACATTCATGTGACCGGGCATACGGCCGGCAACCGGATGGATGCCAAAGCGTACTTTTTTGCCTTTATCCCGCAACAGTTTGGTGATTTCATAAACGGTATGTTGAGCCTGTGCAACCGCCATGCCGTAGCCTGGGATAATCATGATGTTTTTTGCAGCTTGCAGCAGTTTCGCAGTTTCTTCGGCATCAATAGGTTGTACGTCACCTTCAATCGCGGCGGCTACTCCACCTGAAGCCGAACCAAAGCCACCGGCAATCACGCTGATAAAGTTGCGGTTCATGGCGCGGCACATGATGTAACTCAAGATGGCACCGCTGCTGCCGACCAAAGCGCCGGTAACAATCAACAAATCGTTGCTTAACATAAAGCCCGTTGCCGCTGCTGCCCAGCCTGAATAACTGTTGAGCATGGAGATAACCACCGGCATATCCGCACCACCAATCGCCATGACCATGTGGACGCCAAAAATCAAGGCAATAGCGGTCATAATAGCCAACGGAATGAGCGCATTACCACCGAGTTCAACTTGTTGTAAAAACACCGAACCCAGGATGAGTGTTGCAATCAACAGGCATAAATTAAACCAGTGGCGGCCAGGTAATAATAGCGGTTTGCCGCTGATTTTTTCGCTGAGCTTGCCAAAGGCAATCACTGAACCCGAAAAAGTAACGGCACCAATGAGAATGCCAATATAAATTTCCAGTTCGTGGATGGTTTTCTCCACACCGCCGATGGTAATGGTGCTATCCATAAAATTGGCATAACCGACCAACACCGCCGCCATACCGACCAAGCTGTGCATAATGGCAACCAGTTCCGGCATTTGCGTCATTTCAACTTTTAACGCCGCTCTGGCACCGATACTTCCGCCGATTAATAAAGCCACGATTAAAATGCCGTAAACCGTGAATGATCCGCTTAATGCCGTACCGAAAACGGTAATTTCCAGCGCTGATTTGCCGGAAACCGATCCCCCTAATATGGTGGCGATAATGGCAATCGCCATACCTAACATGCCGTAATAATTGCCTTTGCGTGAAGTTTCCTGATTGCTTAAACCGCTCAGGCTAAGAATGAACAGAATGGCGGCAACGATGTAAGACATCGTAACTAAACTGTGGGACATGGTGATCTCCTGTTATTTTCTGAACATTTCCAACATACGGCGGGTAACTAAAAAGCCACCGACAATATTGATAGAGGCTAAAAGTATTGCCACGCCCGCAAGTAGGGTGACGGTGGAGTTAGTGGTGGAGATCTGCACTAATGCGCCAATGACGATAATGCTGCTAATGGCATTGGTGACGCTCATTAACGGGGTGTGTAGTGAATGCGAGACATTCCAGATCACTTGATAGCCCACAAAACAGGCCAGCACAAAGACGGTAAAATGCGCCATGAATGATTCAGGCGCGACAGCGCCCAGGCTAAATAAAATCAGCCCGGCAATCATTGCCGGCAGTAGTTGTTTAACCGCCGGGGGAATAAACGATTTTTTTTGTTGCTCCACTACTGACTGATAAGCCGGCGCTTCGGTTTGCGGAGCGGCGGCGGCAGATAGCTTCGGTGCGGGTGGCGGCCAAGTGATATTGCCTTCTTTTATCACGGTAGTGCCGCGTATCACCTCATCATCCATATTAACATTGATGACGCCATTTTTTTCAGGAGTCAGTTCGGTTAATAAATGCCGCAGGTTGGTTGCATAGAGTTGGCTGGACTGGTTGGCCAAGCGACTGGGTAAGTTGGTATAACCAATCAACGTGACATCATGCTTGACGACGACTTGGTCTTTTTCAGTCAGCTCGCAATTACCGCCTTGTTCAGCTGCCAAATCCACAATCACACTGCCCGGTTTCATTGACTCAACCATCGCGGCGGTGATAAGTTTTGGCGCGGGTCGTCCGGGAATAAGCGCAGTGGTGACAATAATGTCGACTTCTTTTGCTTGCTCGGCAAATAATGCCATCTCGGCATCAATGAATTCTTTGGACATGGTTTTTGCATAACCACCCGTTCCTCCGCCTTCTTCCTTAAAATCCAACATCAAAAATTCAGCGTCCATGCTTTCTATTTGCTCTTTTACTTCGGGTCTGGTGTCAAATGATCGGACAATTGCCCCCATGCCTTTTGCCGTGCCAATAGCGGCAAGACCAGCAACGCCGGCACCAATGACCAATACTTTTGCGGGCGGTATTTTACCGGCTGCAGTAATTTGGCCGGTAAAAAAACGCCCAAAATATTGTGCGGCTTCAACGATGGCGCGGTAACCGGCAATATTAGCCATGGAGCTTAACGCATCCAGTTTTTGCGCTCGGGACATGCGGGGTACACTGTCCATGGCCAGCACGGTAACGTGTCTAGCCGCCAGTTTTTGCATTAACGCTTCATTTTGTGCCGGCCAGATAAAGCTGATTAAACAGGCGCCTGAAGATAGCAGGTCGGTTTCTTCCAGTGCCAGTTTAACATTGTGCTCGGGAGCACGCACTTTCATGATGATATCCGATTGCTTCCAAAGCGTTTTGGTATCCGTTACGATTTCAACACCGGCCTCCTTGTAAGCCTCATCAGAAATATTGGCACCGAGACCCGCACCGCTTTCAACGCTAACGGAAAATCCCAGCTTCATAATTTGTGCGGCAGCCTCTGGTGTAGTGGCAACACGCATTTCACCTTGGTGAATTTCTTTAGGTATACCAATCTTCATACAGTCTCCTGTGGGTGTGATTTAGGGCATAATAAGCAAGAAGGTTTTGGTGAGAGCTAAAACCCAAGTGGTTGAGCATAGGTGATTAGGCGTTGAAATTCAATAAAAAAAACAGTCCTTTTGTTAGGGTCTCTTTTAGGCAGCCCGTTTTTTAAGGTGAGGTTAAATTTTGTGTCATTAGAAACAGTTAAAAACAATGCGTTGTTTAAGGTAAAGATGCATCCGGGCGTTGTAATATTGGGTCAAGGAATCTGATGTTTTTATCAAAAGACTTTATAGAGACTGCCGAAGGCCTTATTTTTGCCGTAGTCGATCAAGCTATTGAAAACGGTAAAGTGCTGTGTTTTTTACGCTATGTAAAAAATAATGGAGATTGGAAAAAGGTAAGCACTGAGCCCGCCAATGCTTTTTTGCAGCAGTATCATCCACTCTATTTGCATTATTCACCGATTTTGGATGCGCATTTACACGCGGTAGCCATAAACCGGATTGTTAAACACCATCAACCTAAGTACCGCTTGCAACAGATTATGCAGACAAATCAGCAAGATGCTATTGAGCGTGATCTGTTTCACTTGTGTATTTTATTGCAGCAATACGGCCTGGATTTAACGCAAATGGGCATTACCGGTTCCGTATTGGTTGGGGTGCAAAACTCGGGTTCTGATATTGATTTGGTCTGTTACGGCAGGGCGGTTTTTCATCAATGCCGAGCCATTACCTGTCAATTGATACAGCAAGATAAGTTGCAAGTGTTGAGTGACTATGACTGGCAGCAATCTTACGAGCGTCGATCTTGTGAATTAAGCTTTGAAGATTATGTCTGGCATGAGCGGCGTAAAATGAACAAAGCGGTTATTAACGGGCGAAAATTTGATTTAAATTTCATTGATGATTCGGCCTCTGCCGAGGTGATGAGTTATCAAAAGTGTGGCGTGATTACGCTACAATGCAGGGTGATTGATGATACCCATGCCTTTGATTATCCGGCTGAATTTAAAATAGCACATGACGAGTTTGATGCCATTGTCAGCTTTACCGCAACGTATACGGGGCAGGCTGTTAAAGGCGAAATCGTGGAAGTGTCAGGGGTAGTGGAACAATCGCAGCAAGGCGTTAAACGGATTGTGGTGGGTTCCAGTCGTGAAGCGCATGGCGAATATATCAAGGTGATTCGTGGGTAAAATAAATAATTTTTCTGCCGTTATTTTTGATATGGACGGTCTGGTTTTGGATACCGAAAGTATTTACTTTGCGGCTTGGAAACAAGCAGCAAAAGTCATGGGCTACTCGCTTTCTGATGCATTTTGTTTGTCGTTGTCAGGGGCGCACTATAAAGAAATAGAGCTAAAGCTGTTGACTTGCTGCGGGGCTGAATTTAATCTGGACACATTTGCTCGCTTAAGCGGTATTTTTTGGCGTGAACAGGTTAATGCACACGGCATCAAGATTAAGCATGGCTTTACCGAGTTGCTGGAATTTATTGTTCAGCAACAAATCCCATATTGTCTGGCAACCAACAGCAGTGCGGTCAATGCTGTTGAATGTCTTGAGTTTGCTGGCATAAGAAATATATTTTCTACTATTATCACCCGCGATGATGTTGAGCGAGGCAAGCCTGCACCGGATATTTTTTTAAAAGCGGCCGAGTTGTTACAAGTGCCGATCAGTCGGTGTTTGGTTCTGGAAGATTCTTATGCGGGTATTGAGGCGGCCTCCAGGGCAGGGGCTTTTTCAGTATTGATACCATCTACTAAGCCGGTCGATCCGATGGCTATAGCGCTATGTGATTGGATGATGATTGATTTGGCACACACGCTCATGGCTTTAAAGGTCGAATATAGGAATGATTAATCTTTCGCCCTTTTGTACTTTTCTGGTCCGATAAATTGAAAAATTGACTCGCTAAGTTCACTCTTTAATCAGTTAATCCTGTATAATCAGTAAATTTTTCCGTAACGCAAAACACCCTCTGTGATAACGCACTATTCTAAAGTATCAGTCATTGCCCCGGCCAGATTACACATGGGGTTTATTGATTTAAGCGGATCATTAGGCCGTCATTTTGGCAGCATCGGTGTTGCACTGAATGAACATGCCACGCGGTTATCAATAACCCGTGCCGAACAGCGCACGATTACCGGCCCTTCTGCAAAACGTGCGGATAAATGTCTGACGCTAATGTGTCAGGCTTTAAATGTCTCCGACAAGTTGAGTATAACCATTGAAGCCGCCATTCCTGAACATGTTGGCTTGGGTTCCGGTACGCAAATGTCGCTGGCAATTGGCTCTGCACTTAATGCATTTTACAACTTGGATCTGACGGTTCGCGAAATTGCTGCGTTGATGGATAGAGGTTTACGATCAGGTATCGGGATCGGCGTATTTGAGCAAGGTGGGTTGGTGGTTGATGGTGGTCGTGGTAAAAAAACCATTACTCCGCCGGTTCTGGTGCATTTGGATATACCCGAAACCTGGCGTTTTATTTTGGTTCTTGATCAGCGCGGACAAGGTTTGCATGGTCAGCAAGAAATACAGGCATTTAAAGAATTACCGCCTTATCCAAAGCAGGAAGCCGAGCGTTTATGTTATTTGTTGCTAATGCAGGGTCTACCCGCAGTAGCCGAAAATGATCTTGCTAAATTTGGTGACGTCATTACTCGCTTACAATGTTCGGTCGGTGAGCATTTTGCCTCTGTTCAAGGTGGCGTTTTTACCAGTCCGGAAGTAGCTGAATCTATGCACTGGCTGGCTGAGCAGGGTGCTGTGGCTATTGGTCAAACCTCATGGGGGCCAACCGGATTCTGTGCGCTTGACGGGGTCGCGTTAGCGGAAGCGATGACACAAGAGGCCAGACATAAATTTGCCCATTTTGATAACCTGAGTTTTGTTACCGCAAGCGCTCGTAATAGCGGTGGGGATGTTTTTGTTGTTTAGAGACGGCCTATTTTGTAATAATCATAAATAAAATGTCGGTCATGTTGGTGCAGGCCGGGTCAATGCAGGGAGTCGTTTTATGGATTACAGCACAAAGAAAGCAAAAAAGATGAACGATCACGAAGACATTCAAGATTATTTGGCTGATGTTATAAGATTGCTAGCCCGACATAAATTGGTGGAAGATTTGGTGCGTCGACAAGACATGCCGCGCCATGATTTGGTTGAGAACCTGGTACACAAACAAAACAGGGTAGAGTTTCAGCGGTTGTTGGATCAACTGGATTTTCAGTCTGTCGCTCGTATCTTGGAGGCTTTGCCTGCCGAAGACCGTCAAATTGTCTGGCAGTTGGTCAGGGATGAGAGAAAAGAGGATATCCGGCGAGAGGTATCGGGCTCTGTTCGTGCGGAACTGGTTGTTGAGGTCAGGTCGCGGAGTCGGAGTACAATCATTCGGGTATTTGATCTTCATGAAGGGCGCTTGCGGCAGATTCCTGTAGAGTCTAACGAGGATCTGGCTGGCGTTAATCCTATCTGGATCGATTTGGTGATGCCCGAAGACGAGCAATTTGCTTGGGCAAGTGATGTTTTTGGTGTCGACTTACCCAATCCAAAGGAATTGACTGATCTGGAGACCAGTGCCCGTTTCTATGTGGAAGATAATGGCGAAGTACATTTGCGCTCGGATTTTTTGCTTGATCGGAAAGACGAGTCTCGCAACGTGGCGGTGGAGTTTATTCTAAGCAAGAACACTTTGTTTTCGGTTCGGAACAGAGAGTTGCCTGTATTCCGCTTGCAGCGGTTACGGGCGAGGGCTGAGTCAGGGTATGTAACGGGTGCAAAGGATGTGTTGTTGGATCTTTACGCCGCCGAGGTTGAATATTCAGCGAATGCGCTTGAAGATGTTTACGCCGAACTGGAGGACGTGGGTAGGCAGGTGTTTAAAGCCCAAATGACCGACGATGACGCGGCCAAAATTCTATCGATTATTGCCGAAGAAGAGGATCTTAACGGACGTATTCGTCGCAACGTACTGGATACCCGTCGAGCCCTGTCCTTTTTAATGCGCGGCAAGTTTCTTTCGGAAACGCAACATACCGATGTCCGTGAAATTCTGCGTGATATTGAATCCTTGGATGGGCATACCGTGTTTCTTTTTAACAAGATTAACTTTTTGATGGATGCCGCGATTGGTTTTATTAACGTCAATCAAAACAAGGATATTAAACGCTTGACGATAATCAGTGTCGTTTTTATGCCGCTTAATGTGTTGGCCGGTATTGGCGGTATGTCTGAATTTACAATGATGACTGAGGGAGTGCCTTGGCCCCTTGCTTACAGTCTGTTCAGCATGGGTTTGGTCATTATCGGCTTTCTGACTTTTGTCGGCTTGCGGTTTTTCGAAAATCGTAAAGTAAAGAAAACGCCTGCCGCCAGTCGACGACTATTGTAAGTTGTGTCAATCATTAACCTTGCACACCCGATCAGCAAGGTATTGGTCGGATTTGACAGGTTATAGAAACACACTCATGACTATAGATTTTCAGATAAATAATTTCGATGCTAACGGATACCATCCCTTTAAGGGATGTTATCCGTATGAGCTAAATCTTCATATAATGGAAGTTAATTTCTGAAAGGCTATATCTCTGAATTTATTCTTATTGTTGCCGGTTCAGGACGAATGCTGGCGCAGGCGGCAAAAAACGCTGGATTAAAGCCGTTGGTGATTGATTTATTTGCTGACCTTGACACGCAATACTACGCCGAAGCTTTTAAGCAAGTCCCTTCGTTGGCTGAACAGGATTTATCAGCAGCCGTGGATTATTTTATTGAGCGTTATGCCGTTGGCCATTTTATTTATGGCAGCGGTTTTGAATATTATCCGGAAAGTCTGCGTTATTTAGCCAGCCGGTTATTGGTGCTGGGTAATTCGGCGGATACCTTTAACGCGATCCATGATAAAGCCGTATTTTTTTCCCGTCTTGAACGCTTGGCTATTCCCTATCCTGAGGTTTGTTTTTGCCCGCCAGAGTCTGCTGATAATTGGCTGGTTAAGCCGATGCAAGGGCAGGGTGGTTTGGGGATAAAGCACTATCAACCTAAAGACGACATTGATTCATCTGTTTATTGGCAAAAATATCAAGCCGGCACGCAACATTCAGTACTGTTTTTAGCGGCGGGACAAAAGGCACAAGTGATTGGCTTTAATACCCAATGGACGGTTGCCTTGAGTGAAGCTCAGCCCTTTATTTTTTCAGGGATTATAAACAGGTGCGAACTGTTGGATGAACACAAAGAACGGATAACGGCTTGGCTGCAACAATTGGTCGGCGAGTTTGGGCTAAAAGGGTTGAGCTCGCTGGATTTTATCCAGACGGGCGATAAGATTTTTGTTTTGGAAATTAATCCGCGACCGTCGGCGAGCCTGCAATTGTATGACGCCGACTTATTAACCCGGCATATCAAGGCGAGTCAGGGTGAGTTAACCGATTATGCCCCTTCTTACGCCGGTTACACGGGTTATCAAATCGTCTATGCACAACAGGATGTCATGATACCTGAGGATTTTGAATGGCCTGAGGGTTGCATGGATTTACCCGGTTTTGGCGTTATCTGTCGCACAGGACAGCCTGTTTGCAGTATTATTGCCCACCAAAAGCAGGCGCATTTAGTGATGAATGCGCTACAGATTAAACAATTTAACTTACAAAAGGTTTTTAACACCCATGGAATATAAAGCTAGCGTTAATAAATTAACCCAACCCTTGGTAAAGCATCTGCTTGATAACGCTGATAAGTTACGCGTCGGTATAGAGATACTGGAAAATGGCTGTACCCTCGTTGATGCGGGTATCAAAGTACCAGGTGGTTTGGAAGCCGGTCGTATTATTGCTGAAATTTGTCTGGGTGGCATGGGAACGGTCACGATTAACCACAGTACTTATACCAATAACTGGCCGTTGTCAGTGACTGTCCATACCGGTAATCCGGTATTGGGCTGCCTGGGCAGTCAGTATGCCGGCTGGAGTTTATCGCATGAGAAATATTATGCACTGGGTTCAGGTCCTGCACGAGCCATGGCCACCAAGCTAAGAGACGGCAAGCAAGAGCCTGTTGAAGAGCTCTATAAAGAATTGGATTATTTGGATACAGCCGATGCTACCGTTTTGGTGATTGAGAATGATGCGCTTCCTCCACTGGCCATTATTGAAAAAGTGGCGGCAGCGTGTAACATTGATCCGTCAAAACTGACCATTATTGTGACACCCACCAGTAGTCTGGCGGGCGGCGTACAAGTCGTGGCACGCGTTTTGGAAGTGGCGATTCACAAGGCACACGCCTTGCATTTCCCTTTGGAAAACATTATCGACGGTAGCGGCAGTGCGCCCGTGTGTCCTCCGCACCCCAACTTCGTTAAAGCCATGGGACGCACCAATGATGCCATTTTATTCGCCGGTCAAGTCCATTTGTTTGTTAAAGGCAGCGATGAAGCGGCAGAAAAATTAGCCAATGAAATGCCAAGTTCAACGTCTAAAGATTATGGCAAACCGTTTGCAGAAGTATTTAAACAATATGGCTACGACTTTTTTAAAATCGATGCCATGTTGTTTAGCCCTGCCAGTGTCATTGTAACAGCGGTTGATTCAGGTAAAAGTTTCCGTGCCGGAAAGCTGGATAACGCTTTGCTGGATCAGTCATTTGGTGCATAAAAACACAGGTAATGCTTTATTACACGATCAAGTTTTGTGTTTCCGCACTCATCATCGTACTGATTTCGGAAATTGCCAAACGCCATAGCGGCTTTGCTGCGCTGCTGGCTTCATTGCCGCTGACGTCGTTGCTGGCGATGATTTGGATGCATGTCGAGGGTGTGGAATCAACTCAAATCGCCACGCTTACCGCTCAAATAGCTTGGTTGGTACTGCCATCGTTGTTGTTTTTTATACTTTTTCCGGTATTGATTAAACAGGGCTTGGGATTTTGGTTTAGCTTGGGACTTTCGGCGACAGCGACCATTACCGGTTACTTATTATTGTTGCCGTTGCTACGACGATTTGGAGTGCAGTTATAAACATGGGACGTATCGCCATTTTTACCGATGATCCGGGTTGGCATGGCAAACAATTAAGCCTTGCTTTTGCCAATCTGGGTTATAGCAGTGATTTTGTTTCCTTAACACAGTGTAGTTTTGCTATTGAACCTGGTCAAAGTCCAATCATTATTCCCGGCTTTGAGCAAGATATGCCAGACGCCGCTTTTGTGCGCGGTGTCCCCGGTGGCTCATTGGAAGAAGTTGTGTTATATCTGGATTTTCTTCATGCTTTAAAGCTGATGGGTATTCCGGTTTACAATGATGGTTATGCGGTAGAGCGTAGTGTTGATAAGGGCATGACCAGCTTTTTGCTACATAATGCAGGACTGCCTACGCCGTTAACCTGGGTTTTACGTAATCGGGATGACGCGTTAAGTATTGCTGAAAGTGAATTGAAAAAAGGCAATTTGCTGATTACCAAGCCCTTGTTTGGCTCGCAAGGTGAAGGTATTCGACGTCTTGAAAAAACAACCGATTTAATCTGGTTGACCGGTAGTCACGGCGTTTATTATTTGCAACGTTTTGTGCATTGTTCCGGAGAGGGCTTTTCAGATAATCGTGTGTTTGTGGTTAATGGTCGTGCTGTTGCGGCTATGCGCAGGCGCGGTAAATCCTGGTTAAATAATGTGGCGCGGGGAGCCAGTTGCGAGCAGATTGAGCTGGATGCCGAAATGGCAGAGTTAGCGGTTAAAGCGACAGCGGCCTTGGCAATGGATTACGCGGGCGTGGATATTATTCAGGATAAAGACGGGTCTTATACGATTATTGAAGTTAACAGTATTCCGGCCTGGAAAGGTTTGGAAAGTGTTTGCGATGTCATCATTGCACAAATTTTGGCAGATGATTTAATCAACCGTTACGTTAACGCGTTATGATTTCTCCACAGCAACTCAGTGAGCTTTATCAACAGGCCTGTGAAGTGGAGTTACAGGCATTTAAGCCGGGTAATGTGAGTGTCTATGCGGACGGGCATGATATGACGGTTGCTGATTTTAGGCTAAGTGCAGAAGTCAGCGCAGCTCCGCTCTGTAATCCGGATTATTCGCTGGGAGAAAAAATATTTTATGCCGTTAAGGCAACACGCGAGGCGGTTTTTTGTAATACCAATTTGGGTATTATTTTACTGTGTGCGCCCTTAATTCAAGCGATCAGCCATATACGGCCGGATTTGACGTTAAGACAGGCATTAAATCAGGTTTTAACGACCACAACCCTGGAAGATGCCGAGTGGGTTTTTAAGGCTATCAGGTTAGCGTCGCCAGGTGGCTTGGGCAGCTCCAACGAGCAGGATGTGGCAGAGAAACCCTCTGTTAATCTGGCTGAAGCCATGCGACTAGCCAGTGCAAAAGACCGTATCGCCCTTCAATACATTACCGCTTATCAAGATATTTTTGATTTTGCCGTCTTGATACATTACAATGCCACGAGCAAATGGGGTGATCAGGAATGGGCCGCTGTGTCCGTTTATGTTGGCTTGTTATGCCAATTTCCTGATAGTCACATTGAAAGAAAATACGGTAATAAGTACTCAGAAATGGTAGTTGCCGAGATGTCTCATCTTGCAGATGAATTGTCTAAAGCTGAAAGGCCTGAACACACACTGCCGTTACTTTATCGTATTGATGACGCTTTTAAATCCAGGGGTATAAATCCCGGTACGATGGCGGATATGACGGTAGCAACGGTATTAACCGTATTTTTAGAAGAGGTTATTAAGTTAACGCTTCGCAATAAAAATCTCCCTACTTAATGGTTGGGAGCGAATAAAAACTCGATATTAGCTCGAATTTTTCATTTTTTCTTCATAAGGTATATTTAACATGGCAAAGATTAATAAAGTATTAATTGGTGAGTCTTTAGTTGGCGAAGGCAACGAGATTGCACATATCGATTTGATGGTAGGACCACGTGGTTCAGCTGCCGAGTCTGCATTTGCAAACGCATTAACAAACAACAAAGACGGTTTTTCTACTTTGTTAGCTGTTGTTGCTCCTAACCTGATGGTTAAGCCTGCAACTATCTTATTCAACAAAGTAACAATCAAAGGTTCTAAACAAGCTGTTCAAATGTTTGGTCCTGCTCAACGTGCTGTTGCTATGGCTGTTGCTGATTGTGTTGAAGACGGTACAATCCCTGCTGATGAAGCTGATGATTTATTCATCTCTGTTGGTGTATTCATTCACTGGCAAGCTGAAGATGACGCGTTAATTGAAAAATTCAACTATCAAGCAACCAAAGAAGCTCTGAAACGCGCTATCGCCGGTTCACCAACTGCTGCTGAAGTTGTAGCTGCAAAATCAACTGCTAAACACCCGTTCGCAGTTAACAACGAAGGTTAATTCCTTGACTTGATGCGTTAACGCATATTGTCTGAGTTGTTAAAAATACCCCGGCTTGCCGGGGTATTTTTTTGTCTATAGTTTTTGAATGTCTTCACGGCTTATCGCGCCAGAATGAAGTGCGCTGGCAATCAGTGCCTGCTTTACGCCGACCTGTTTTAAGGCGTGTAAATCATCGGTGTTTCTTATGCCACCCGCCGCAATAAACTGTTTATCTGGATAGCCTCTGCAAAATCCGTTTAATTTGATCAAATCAGGTCCCTGATGACTGCCGACCCGACTTAAGGTCATAATGATAACGCTATTCGGCCACAAATCCTGCCTGCAAAAAAGACTTTTTGCACCCAGTTCCCCTGTCATCGAATAATCCAGAGAAAGAATAAAACGGGTATTGAAGTCTTTGAGTTCTAAAACAGCTTCATCGCTATAACTTTCACTACCTAATACCGGCAAATAATTTTGAGGATACTTTTTAACGCGTTGATAGCCACTATCTATCCAGAAGGTGAGGTGCGGAAAACAAGTGACCACCGCCGTGATTAAACGCTCATGGTCGCCCTGTTGCGTAATGGCGTTTAAATCAGCAATATAAATTGTGTCAAAATTATAAAATCCCAGAAACGCCTCAATAACCTGATAAATGTCCGAAGACTGACACAATTTGGTATTGATGGGTTGATACTCGTCACGCAGACCTTGTCGGGCATGAACCACAACACCGTCTTTTAAATCAATAACCGGAATTATTTTCATGGGTAAAGCCGCCTGCCGTTGTTCAGATGATAAAATGGTGTAATGAGAATTTTAGTATTTGAGTATATCACTGGTGGCGGCTTTAATAAGCAGGATTTACCGGATTCATTGGCAAGGGAAGGGCGTTTGATGTTGCACGCGCTACTTGACAGCTTGCGTGCCTATGCCAAGGATAAGAGCGGGAGCAAAATAGACGTTGTAGTGATGGTAGATAGTCGGGTTAACGGCTTAATCAATACCGACGGGTTTGATGAGGCCATCATCAATCCGGAACACAATAGCCATGAAGAATTTGTGCGGTTAGCCTTGCTGTGTGATGCGGTCTGGCCGATTGCGCCCGAGTTTGACGGTATTTTACAATCACTGTGTCAAGCTGTTGAATCATTAGGTAAAAAATTACTAACCTCGCCTGCCAGTGCTGTTGCGGTAACCGGGAATAAATTTAAAACGTATCGACACCTAAAACAGCATCATATTACTACGGTGCCCACAAGGCTGTTTGCCGCCGAAATGTGGGCGAGTCAGGATGAGGCCCAGCAGTTGGAAGAAGAGCTGGCCGGTAAAGTTGAAGAATGGTTGGTAAAACCCGTTGATGGTGTAGGCTGTACAGACAGTTATATACTGAAAAATACGGATGATTTTGAGCAAATGCGCTCACGTAAAGGTGACTATGTTATTCAGCCGCATATTCAAGGTAAAAAAACCAGTTTGTCTTGCTTGTTTAAAGACGGCACGGGCTGGTTGTTGTGCGCTAATTTGCAGCATTTCGACATCATCAATCAGCAATACCAGTTGTCAAAAATTATTGTAAATGATGGCGCCGATGTCATTAGTTATCAGGATGTGGTCGATACTATCGCTCACGCGTTACCTGACTTATGGGGTTATGTGGGCATTGATTTAATAACAACGCCGGAACAACTGTTCGTTCTTGAAATAAATCCGCGCCTGACCACCTCGTTTGTAGGCATTAACGCGGCATTAGGTATTAACGTCGCTGAAAATATCCTGCAATTACTGACAGGTGACCCCATCATCAAGCCCTTATGCAACCAACCGATAACCATTAAAGTGACTACACATGACTCAAACTAATACGATAGGCTGGGATATAGGCGGAGCGCATGTTAAGGCGGCTGTTATTAATCCGGCGGGTGACGTTATAGCCGTTTATCAACAGCCTTGTCCGTTATGGAAAGGACTGGATCAACTCCGAAATGCGGTAACGCTGATACTACAGGAAGCATCCGCTAGTCAGTATCAGCAGGCGATTACCATGACGGGCGAGTTGGTTGATTTGTTTGAAGATCGGGATGATGGCGTTAAGCAGATCATTGACACCATGACGACACTGTTACCGCAAACACGCTGCTTGGTATTTGCAGGCCTGACCGGATTTATTGACGCTGAACAGGTTAAAACCAGCGATTATCAGGCTATTGCTTCTGCAAATTGGTTGGCCAGTGCCTCGTTTGCCGCACAAAAAGTGGGTAACGGATTGTTTGTCGATATTGGCAGCACGACCACGGATATTCTAATGCTCCATGACGGCAAAGTATTGGCGCAAGGTTACACCGATTACCAACGTTTAATATCCCAAGAACTCATTTATACCGGTATCGTTAGAACGGCGGTGATGGCAGTAGCCCAGACTGCACTCGATCAAAATCAGGAAATTGGCATCATGGCCGAGTATTTTGCTACCATGGCCGATGTGTACCGCGTTACCGGAGAGCTTAACGAATTACACGACCAAACTGAAACTGCCGATGGTACAGAAAAAACCATCACGGCCAGCGCCAGGCGATTATCGCGCATGATAGGCAGTGATTTTTCCCCTGAAGAATTACCTCGCTGGCGACAATTTGCGGAAAACATTCGCGCCCAACAATTACAAAAAATACAGCGCGGTTGTGAGTGCCGGATTAAAAACGTCGTTTTTTCTAAAAATAACCCATTGATAGGCGCTGGAGTCGGGCGGTTTCTGGTAAAACAAATTGCACAGTCATTAGATTATCCTTATCTTGATTTTTCTGATTTATTTCCGGAAACTACCCATCCAACTGGATTGACTTCAGCAGATTGTGCACCAGCGGTTGCTGTAGCTTGTTTGGCTAGAGAAATTTTCTAAATTGAATTTTCTTTAGCGTGCGCATGAAATAACTTCAGCATCTTGCACCCTCTCCCGATAGGAGAGGGGTGAGGGGAAATACACGGTCATATAAATATCATACAAGGGGTTTATCATGCTTATCGAAAGACTAAACGGAGTTTTTCCTTGTTATTGAATAACACCGATTCCAAAAGGTAAAATCGATCATGCTTGTAGCTATCAATACTTTTTCTGATGAATAAACCGATAACGCCTGTCAAGCCGACAAAGGTCAAAGCTGAGGCGAGCCTTGAGCGTAAGCCCGTAAAGTTCAAGCCCGATATGAGTCCAGAACGTAAGTCGGTAAAGGTCAAACCTGAGGCCAGTCTCGAACGTAAACGCGTAAAGGTGAAACCCGAGGATAGCTCTGAACATGAGCTGGCGAAAGTCAATCCTGATGTTGGTCTTGAACGTAAGCTGACGAATATCAAATCCGAGACGAGTCCGGAGCGTAAGCCGGTGAAAGTCAAGCCTGAGGTTAATTCCGAACGTAAACCCCGAACCCGTTCGCCACGGCAAGCATCAAAAAAAACGATAGCCAAGCCGCCAGCCCGTAACTTGCGGTACAGGCTGATGTTGATTAGTCTTGAGGTGCTGGGTTTGGCGGTTACGGCGGTTTCAGTCATCATGGTTATTTTGGGTTATTCGGCTAATTGGTTTTCAGGCGACCGCTTTTTTTCCAGTTTATTGCCTTTTGCAATCGGCGTGTTGGGGTTGATTGTGGCAACAGCCGGCTTGCTGATAGGCTGGTGGAAATTGCGGAAATGGTTGCAGGGCTGGGCATTATTTTTACCTCCAATCTTGGCTATCAGTCTTGCAGTAGTTATTGGATGGATCTCGATGCAAGATCAATTTGCCCTGGCACGCGGACACTTTCGCACCTTGGTGGGTGGCAAGCACGAGGCTGGCAGGGTAACGCTGGCGCATCAGGTCTATGCAGCTTACCGTCGTTATGATTCGGCGCAATTGCTTATTTTGGTTCAACGCGCACAAGCTTATAATCCAGCCATCAAAGAAGCGGCTAAGGCATTTGATATTGATCTTAATTTGTTGCAAGGTATCGCGGCGGCAGAGTCCTCTTTTTTACCGCGTAACAGTGTCGATGGCGGACGAGGTTTATTTCAAATTACCCAAGTACCAAAAGCTATCATAGAGCAAGCTGGCAAGCGTTTATCAGAGCACCAGCTTTCATTAAACAACCCGAGGCATAATGCGTTTATTGCCGCAGCCACCCTAAAATACTACCTGGCCGAGATGAATGATGACTTGTTTCTGGGTTTGTTGGCCTACAATATCGGCCCTGCCAACGGTGGTCTTAAATTTATCATGCAACAGTATGGCGCGACTGACTTTGTCACCATACAGCCTTATTTGCAGTTGCTGCCGCGTGATTACCCCATTCGGGTTTTATCCTATTCCCTGGCGTTTAGACTGTGGCAAAAAGAAGGCAAGTTGCTGGCTTATGAAGAAGGAAAAAATGCCCAGCATATACAGAATATTGGCATACCTGGATTGCTAATGGATTTTTAATGGTCGTAAACCGTAGTGCGATTTCGCGA
>SESD01000812.1_pt1 | contig 18530 bp, 14 predicted proteins | sample 3171411 | NCBI WGS metagenome assembly SESD01 (sample SAMN06051880, study PRJNA518727) | freshwater metagenome | biome: subpolar coniferous forest; feature: holomictic lake; material: water; isolation source: holomictic Lake 442, 16.5 m depth | place: Canada: near Kenora, Ontario | collected...
TCATTGGGTTATAAATTAGAGCGTAATGTTGCAGGTATTAATAGAGAGAGTATCTCGATAGCCCAGTTGGAAAATCCCGGTCTCAATCTGGCAACAACCAAACGAACTACCCTGAGCCGTCGGGACACAAAATGGTAGTATGCGCGGATTTAAGTTTGGATGCAATTCATCTCATCACGGCAACATGCGTCAGGTTTAGCTTTGTATGAGTCTTGCTGTCCTTAAACTTACATTATTAGCCGACCTTGATAACTTGCCCGACCCTGATGTGTGGGCTAATGACATTATTGAAAATATGGAAGCGGTGATGGCGGCGTTGACTAAGGAATAAAATGTTGTGCTTCAGTAATATTACGGCATTGATATATACTGCCTAGATATATTCAACAGTGAGATATAAATCTTTAAGGTGATATGAGACTAACTTCTGACCAAATTCAAGTGATTAAGGAAACAGCTTATTCCGTGTTGGGTGAAGACTCGCGGGTTATTCTGTTTGGTTCTCGTGTTGATGATGCAAAAAAAGGCGGTGATATTGATTTGTTATTTGAAACTGAGCATATTCTTGATAATCGAGTTAACTCAGTAGGTGCTCTTTATGTCGCATTAATACGTAAGTTGGGTGATAGAAAGATTGATATTTTGTTAAAAGATCCTTCGACTCCAGATGCTACTGTATTGCAAGTTGCTCGACAAACAGGGATTCAGTTATGAGTCTAAGATATCTTCCAGAATATGCACAAGCTGTTAGGTTTTCTCTTGATTTAGCCACTAAAGAGGCAGAACATTTACGCTATAGTGAAAGCACTTTATTTAGTAAGCCTATTGATTTGGAATGGGTTAAATCCCTAAACACACGGCCAGAAGTTGCAGAAAAAGTTGAAGCATTTATAAGTCGTTTTGGTAGGCTTCAAGATCATTTGGGTGAGAAATTATTGCCCCGCTTTGCAAATCTTGTTGGTGAAAATAGTAAGACCTTACTGGATACCTTGGCTTTTGCTGAAAAGGTAGGTGTTTTAAGCAGTGCAGATGCATTTATTGTCGCACGTAAATTAAGGAACACTCTCGTACATGAGTATATGTATGACGCTCAAATATTTCTAGACAGTCTTTTAGCCGCTCAACAAGCCTGTTATCTGTTTTATAGCATTATAGAAAAAACTGAAGCAGAAGTTGATCAATTAGGTGTTCAGAGATAAACGCTCAGAACTCAGTTTTGCAAATGACATTATTGAAAATATGGACGCAGGATTAGAAAGTTTTAGAGCGATTATGGCGGCGTTGTTGAGTAAGAAGTAAAAAGCGGGCAAAACTTGATGGTTTGCCCGGTCAAGTTGTTAACTATTTATGCGGGGAGGAATCTTTCACTCAAGATTTGATTGTCAGGTACGCCATGAGCTCTTGCAGTCGTTTCGGCAGCATCGATCAACTTGGGTGGTCCGCACAGATAGATGTCTGGCATAACAGTCGTACTCATTAGAGCCTGAGTCAAAGCATCCACGGGTGTACCGCAAAAACCGTCCCAATTGTCTTCAGGCTTCCAGACACAATAAATAACTTGAAGCTGAGGCAATTCTGTTTGTAAGGCATTTAATTCGGTTTGGCAAAACAATTCTTCGGCTCTGTTTACGCCAAAATAAAGTCGAGCGGGATGAGATTCCTGAAACTCTGCCATCCGTCTTAACATCGACAGCATAGGGGCAAGACCAGTACCGCCAGCAACAAACCAGCGCGGCTTTAAGCCACTCTCATACAAACCAAATGAACCTTTTGGGCCATGTACCAACAACATCTGTCCAACGGCCGCCTGTTCTTTTAACCAGGTAGAAAATAGTCCTCCAGGCTGAAGACGAATCAAAAACTCCAGCTTTCCTTCCCAGTTTCCGGTATTGGATAGTGAATAAGCGCGTTTAATGTCGTGTCCTGGCACTTCTAATTCCATGAATTGGCCCGGCTCAAACTCGGCCCCGTTACCGCCATTTTCATCCGGTGCTAAACACAGTTCCAAGCGTAAGGTGTTTTCTCCCACCGTTTCGATTGCGATTATTTCGGCGCTTCTGATTTTTATTTCACCGATTAAAACACGGTCGTGATCAAAAGGCAGCGAAATACGTAAATCACTATGGGGAAAGGTACAGCATAAAAGTGTTCCCCCCTTTTTTTTAGCTTCTGCATTGAGTGCGGTGGGATTGTATTTGCCTAATGTATAGTCGCCTTGGGTAACATCAGCATAACAAGTGCCGCAGTTTCCATAACCACATTGGGCAGGCAATACGATCTGTGCATCGGCAGCCGCGGCCAATAGATTCTGGTCGTCTGCGCAGTTAAAACGGAACTGACTACCATCCCGGGTAGTCAACTCAATAGCGTGGGTATTCATGTTTTGTCTGGGCTCCAGAAAGACACGACTGGAAACGTTAATATGATTCCAGTCGTGCGGATAAAAGTTAAGCCGCTTTACGTGATAATGAGGCTTCGATATCGGCTTGCGCAGTCGTATTAGGTAATAAACCAAACTTATCTACCAGTACCTGAACCAGGTTGGGTGTCAGAAAGGCAGGTAGTGTCGGCCCCAAGCGAATATTACGGATACCTAGCGCCAGTAAGGTCAGTAGCACGGCGGCTGCTTTTTGCTCAAACCAGGAGATAATCAAAGACAGTGGGAGTTCATTAACGCCACATTCAAAAGCACCTGCTAATGCAGTCGCAATTTTGATCGCCGAATAGCTATCGTTGCACTGCCCTAAATCTAACAGACGTGGAATGCCGCCAATGTCGCCAAAATCATGTTGATTGAAGCGATATTTGGCACAGCCCAATGTCATAATCACAGTATCTTGTGGGGCTTGTTCTGCAAAGTCGGTGTAATAATTACGACCGGATGCAGCGCCGTCACAACCACCGACTAAAAAGAAATGTTTAATCGCCCCTGACTTAACGGCGTCGATAACTTTGTCCGCTACACCCATGACGGCATCACGACCGAAACCAATAGTAATGGTTTTTGCACTGACTTCAGTTTTAAACCCGGGTAATGCGTTAGCTGCCTGAATCAACGGGGCAAAATTCTTGTCGCCGATATGACGCACACCAGGCCAACCGACGGGGCCTGCCGTAAAAATGCGTTGACGGTATTGGGGTAAAGGTTCAATGATACAGTTAGACGTCATCAAAATAGCACCGGGGAATTCGGCAAACTCTTTTTGCTGGTCTTGCCATGCACCGCCGTAATTTCCAACCAGATGCGGATAAGCCTTTAGTTTTGGATAAGCATGGGCAGGTAACATTTCGCCATGGGTATAAATATTGATACCTGAATCTTTAGTTTGTTCTAGCAAGGCAGCTAAATCGCCTAGATCATGACCCGACACCAGTATAGCTTTGCCTAAAGTAGGGGTAATTAATACCTGAGTGGGTTGTTGAGCGCCAAAACTGCCGGTATTCGCTTCATCCAATAAGGCCATCACTTCAAGGTTTAATGTGCCTAAGGCCATTGATTGATTGAGTAACGCATCGACATCCGTCGGTGCCGTGCTTAAGAAATCCAGTGCATCTTCGATGCCTGCATAGACAGTTGGACTTTCTTTACCCAACGCATAGGCATGGTGAGCATAAGCGCAAACACCTTTCAGGCCATAAAGCACCAGTGAACGCAGACCGATGATATCGGGGCCGACATTCTCAAGTCCCGCATTAATACCCACGTCTGCGGCTTGTTTAAGTAATCCATCCAGATCAGATGCGGGTTGCCATACAGCAGAGCCGGTCAGTTCTTCCGGTGCTTGACCTGCAGCAAGCGAAGCGGTTATATAGCTTGTTTTAACTCGGTCACGTATCTTTGCCGCATCCTGTATCAGAGTACTGAAGCGGGTCGCATTAAAGTTTACATTAGTTAACGTGGTAAACATGCCATAAAGAATAAATTCGTCGGCTGCATTATCTGGTACATTAAGGGCACGGGCACGTTTGGTATATTGGGCTATGCCCTCAATAGCGTGTATCAGTAAATCCTGTAAATCAGAGGTGGTGGCATCTTTGCCGCACATGCCTTTGGCAGTTGCACAGCCACTTTCGATATTGGAACGATCAGTTTGTTCGCATTGGTAGCAAAACATCAAGTACTCTCCTGGAAATTGAATGGACGGTTAGAGATAGATCGATTACGATCTCTCCCCTCTATCCAGGTAATTGCACTTAGTGTGCCAAGCGAAAAGCCTTGCATTTACAGCTACTTTAAAGGTATTGTTGTCTAATTAACATCTTTAGAAGTTGTTTTATTGACAACAGCGTCATCATTATGACTACAAACCTTTTCTTTACCTCATTAATCTCGATAGTGGCCGACTTGTCCATGCATATGTCGGCAGAACAACGTTATCAACGCTTATTACAGCATTTATGCCGCATCTTTCCTTGTGACGCTTCTGCATTACTGAAGTTTGAAAAACACAGTCTGATACCTTTGGCCGTTAATGGTCTATCAGAAGATACCTTGGGACGGCGTTTTGTCATCAGTGAGCATCCGCGTCTGGCCAAGATTTTAGCGTCCAACGAAGCAGTTCGCTTTGCCGCTGATTCTGACTTGCCTGATCCTTATGATGGTCTCATTGAGTCTGAAGGGGATCAATTGCTGGTTCATGATTGCATGGGGGTTACACTGTTTATTGATGGAGAAATATGGGGGCTTTTAACGCTAGATGCATTGACTCCAGGGACTTTTGATCACATCAATCCAATGGAGTTTAGTACCTTTATTAGTCTGACAGCGGCTACCGTTAAGGCGGCCGAACTGATTATCTCCTTAGAACAGCGAGTGCGTTATGCAACGCAAAACTTATTCAAGGAAAATGTTGCTCAGGATATGATGGGTGCAAGCGATTGCATGAAGAAATTGCGTAATGATATTTCTATCGTCGCGCCGTCAGATCTGGCAGTTTTAATTTTGGGTGAAACGGGTGTCGGTAAAGAACTGGTTGCACAGCGTATTCACATGGAGTCAAATCGGGCGGATCAAGTGATGGTGTATGTCAATTGTGCCGCGCTACCAGAGAGTATTGCCGAAAGCGAGCTCTTTGGGCATGTTAAAGGTGCATTTTCCGGTGCTATTGCTGATCGGACAGGTAAGTTTGAATTAGCTGACGGTGGTACCCTTTTTCTGGATGAAATAGGTGAGTTACCGCTGTCGATTCAAGCCAAATTATTGCGTACGCTGCAAAATGGAGATATTCAGCGCGTGGGTAGTGATCGTCAGATTAAGGTTAATGTTCGGGTCATTGCCGCAACCAACCGCAATTTACAACAGGAAGTTTCTGCAGGCTTATTTCGTCCAGATCTTTATCATCGATTAGCGGTTTACCCGATACAAGTGCCTGCTTTGCGGGAGCGAGGCAAAGATGTGTTATTGCTAACGGGTGCGTTTCTGGAAAAAAACCAGCAACGTTTGGGTATTAAAAAATTCCGTCTGGATCAGGAGGCGAAACAAGCTTTATTAGCTTACCACTGGCCGGGAAATATTCGTGAACTTGAGCATTTATTAAGTCGAGCAGCATTAAAATCAGCGACAGCAGAGAATCGTCAGGCAGATTTTATAACCCTATCATCTGCTTATCTGGATATCACGCTTGATCAGTCTAAACCTTTGAGCAATCCACCCTCTGACACGGTAACAAATCCATCTATGCCTATAGATTTTAAAAATGCAGTTGATGATTTTCAGCGTCAATTGATCCAGCAACAGCTTGCCGCTCAGCAGGGCAATATGGCAGCTACTGCTCGCATGTTGGGTATGGATAGAGGGAACTTCCATCGCCTGCTCAAACGATTGGAGCTTGTCTAATTCTTTTTGTCGATCCAGTTTATCCCAGTAACGCTTTAATCTCTGGGATACAAGACCCACAATTAGTTCCGGCTTTTAAACAGTGCCCCACTTCCTGAGGTGTCTTCAACTGCTTATCTTTAATCGCCTTGAGCAATATTTTTTCACCGATATTAAAACAGGCACAGACGGTTTTTCCGGTATCTTCAGTTCCCACTGGTACACGTCCAGTGAGCAGCGCCATGCGTTCTGATAGCTCTAGGCTGTTTTTAGCAAACAAGCCAATCAACCAATGACGTTCGGGCAGATGATGATCAGCCGCAATAAAAATAACCGTCGTTAATACAGCGTCCACAAACAACGCCGCACGGTAAACACCCTGACTCGCATCTTGATACGTTTGCCAATGGTATTCCTCTGTTCGGTCATCGATCAAATACTCCTTGAGCGCCTCCAGCCAACTACTGGCTAAACCTTGCCCCGCCAGTTCGTAACGAACATAATCACCGCCTTTGATTTTAACCACATAATCAACGTCACTTAAGCTTAATTCCTCACGCGATAAAATAAACCCCTGCCACACCGCTTGAAAGGGTTTGATACGAACAGGCGTGTGTTTGCTCTCGGGTTGCTTTGATATCGGATCAACGGCTGGATTAACTAAAGCGCCCATCCGTCCTTGACTGGCATACTGTTCAGTCCAGTGCATAGGGACAAATAAATTGCCTACTTGTTGAGACTCAGTGATGGTGACTCGTGCCAGCATCGTTCCCCATTGAGTTTCGAGTAAAGCTAAGGCATTTGCTTTTAACCCGGTAATTTCTGCATCGTTAGGATGTATTTCAACGAAAGGCTCTGGACTGTGTTGATTTAATTGAACCGCTAAGGCGGTGCGGGTCATGGTATGCCATTGATCTCGCAGGCGACCGGTATTTAATATTAACGGGTAATCGTCATTCGGTAAATTAACGGCACTGCGGGGCGTTACGGCAATAAATTGCGCTTTCCCTGAGGGCGTAAAATACTGGCCATCTCCAAATAAACGCGCGGTTCCCTCAGGCTGACTAGACGTTACCGGCCATTGAATCGGTTCTAATGCTTCATAAGTGGGTTGATCAATTGTGGCTAAAGCGGAGATATTAAAATCTCGTAGTCCGTGTTCAGCGTTATTTTCAAATCCAGATAAGGCCGCATGTTCTCTAAATATGTCAGAGGGCTGTTGATAGTTAAAAGCAGTTCCAAAACCCATGCGTTGTGCAACCTGAGTAATTATCCACCAATCTGCTTTAGCATTGCCAGCGGGTTTAAATAACGCGCGTTGGCGAGAAATGCGCCGTTCAGAATTAGTGACAGTACCGTCTTTTTCACTCCAACCCAGTGCCGGTAATAATACATCCGCATAAGCGGTGGTGTCGGTTTGCGCAATACAATCAGAGACCACCACAAAGTTGCAACGTTCCAAGGCACGTTTGATATGGTCAGCATTTGGTAAACTAACCACAGGGTTGGTACCCATAATCCAAACCGCTTTGATATGACCTTCTGCCATGGCATTAAATAAATCAACCGCAGGCAGTCCGGGTTTGGTGGCAATGTTATCGGTGTTCCAAAACCGTGCGACCCGCCCAATATCGCTTGGATTAGAAAAATCCATGTGTGCCGCCAATTGATGCGCTAACCCTCCAACCTCACGTCCGCCCATGGCATTAGGTTGTCCAGTCAGTGAAAAAGGTCCCATGCCTGGATGCCCAATTCTTCCGGTGGCTAAATGACAATTAATAATCGCGTTAACTTTATCGGTTCCCGAAGAAGATTGATTGATGCCTTGACTGTAAAGGCTCAGCACTTTTTCAGTGTCGCTAAACCAATCATAAAAACACTGTACATCGGCGGCTGTTAAATGGCATTGAGCCGCAACGTCGGCAACACTTGGGGCGCTCAGTCGGGCGCTGTGCAATGCATTCTCAAAACCTTCGGTATGTTGAATTATATAATTCTGATTGAGGATATTTTGTTGGCTTAAATAACACAACAGACCATTGAATAAAGTAGCGTCGCTGCCACTGGCGACCGGTAAATGTAAATCAGCCAGTTCACAAGTAGCGGTACGTCGTGGATCAATAACCACTATTTTTAAGTTAGGATTAGCGAGTTTGGCGGCTCGAATGCGTTGAAAGATCACTGGATGACACCACGCTGCATTAGAGCCAATTAATATCATTAAGTCAGCGTGTTCAAAATCGTCATAACAACCGGGTACGGTATCAGAACCAAAGGCGCGTTTATGACCGGCCACAGACGAGGACATACACAGACGACTATTGGTATCCATGTTGGCACTACCGATAAATCCTTTCATCAGTTTATTGGCTACATAATAGTCTTCGGTTAATAATTGTCCCGAGCCATAGATGGCGATTGAATCAGGGCCATAGCGTTCAAGGGTGTCTTTAAAGGTATTGGCGACGGTATCCAGTGCTGTTGTCCAAGAGACGGGATGACCGTTAATATGCGGGTTTAATAAGCGACTGTTTAAGTCAAGGGTATCACCTAAAGCAGAACCTTTAGAGCATAAGCGTCCGGTATTGGCAGGGTGTGTTTGATCGCCTGCAATTTTAACGGCGTGATGCGCTTCATTCACGGTGGCACTAATGCCACAACCTACGCCGCAATAAGGGCAAGTGGTTTGAATGATTCTGGGTTGATTAAACATACGCTTTTCCAAAGATGAGTCCTGCTCGGATGTCCGCTATCGATTGTTCTGATTCGAGTAACTCTTGGTACCAAAAACTATCACGGGTGTCGCCATATAATACCGCACCGACCAGTTTATTCGCTTTAATGATCAGTTTTTTATAGATGCTTAAGTCAGAGTCGGTAAACTGAATCGTTTCTGAGGATTCATCACCGATAAAGTCACCCATAGAGAATAGGTTAATGCCTGTCACTTTAAGTTTAGTCGCCGTGGGTAACGTTAAGTATTGGGCCACGCCATGTTCGGTTAAATGATTGGCGCAGACTTTAGCTTGCTCGTATAAGGGCGCAACGAGACCAAAGGTTTCGCCTCGATGTTGAATACATTCGCCTACGGCATAAATACGAGGATCATAACTTTGCAGAGTGTCATTGACCACAATGCCTTTTTCACAATACAGACCTGCGGCTTTGGCTAGCTTAATATTAGGTCGCACACCAATCGCCATGATAAATAAATCACAGTCTAAGCTGTCACCGTTAGCAAAATGCACCGCTTTGATATGCCCCATTTCATCACCGACCAACTGTTTAACCTTGGTCGCCATCTTAAATGTTAAACCTTTTTGTTCAAGCTCTTTTTGCAGTATTTTACTGGCGTGTTGATCCATTTGACGATTCAATAACACGGCGTTGTTATGAATCACCGTTACTTCCATGCCTCTTAGCGCTAAGCCATTAGCGGCTTCAAGGCCTAATAAACCACCGCCTAAGATCACCGCCTTTTGATGCGTCTGGCTGTAAGACAACATAGATTGAACATCGGCAATGTCTCTAAAACTAAGCACGCCGGTTAAGGACTTACCGGGTATATCGGCCAACACGGCTTTTGAACCGGTGCTGATTAAGAGTCGATCATACGCTGCCACCGTGCCGTCTTGAGTGACTACCTGTCTTAATTGCCGATCAATAGACACCACGGTTTTATCCGCACCGGTATGAAGCGTAATGTTATGTTGCTGATACCACGCGCGATCATTGATAAAGATGTCTTCCAGGTTCTTTTCACCGCTCAGTACCGAAGACAACATAATGCGGTTGTAATTAGCATGCGGCTCAGCACCAAACACGGTAATCTCATATTTATTCGGGTCGGCTCTTAACACTTCTTCGACGGTCCGCATTCCTGCCATCCCGTTTCCAATCACGACTAGCTTAGTCATAATCAAGATTAATCTGCACGTGTGATTGGTCAATGCGGACCGAATACGCGGGTATCTTAACGGTCTCGTCTTCAAGACAACAGCCGGTTTTTAAGTTGAAATGTTGTTTATAGACAGGGGAGGCCACAATAGGTTCGCCTTTCAGGTCGCCAATAATGCCTCGGGATAATACATTCGCTTTAGCAAAGGGATCATAATTATGCAGTGCAAACACCGATTGCGATTTAGGCATATAAAAGACCGCCACTTGTTGGCCTTCGACTAAAGCGCAGACCCCTGAATTAGCTTGCAAAGCGTCTACTTCACAAATAGTTTGCCAGTGTGACATTACGCAACCTCCACGAGTTTAAAATGTTTTTGGGCTTTGGTTTCAGCCGGACGAAGCTGTCCACGTTCTTCAATAAAGACGATGTTGTCATCGGCTTGGTCGCTATTGATAAAATGTTTAAAGCGTTTTAACTTGGATTCATCTTCAATCGTGGTTTTCCATTCACATTGATAGGTATCAACGACGTGTTGCATTTGCGCTTCTAATTGTTCACACAGCCCCAGGTTATCTTCAATAATCACTGACTTTAAATAATCGAGGCCGCCTTCCATGTTTTCCATCCATACCGAGGTGCGTTGTAAGCGGTCGGCGGTGCGAATATAAAAACTTAAAAAGCGGTCTATGTATTTAATTAAAGTCTCTTTATCCAAATGGGTAGCAAATAAATCAGCGTGACGCGGTTTCATACCGCCATTGCCGCACACATATAAACTCCAACCGTGTTCGGTTGCAATAATACCTACGTCTTTACCTTGGGCTTCTGCACATTCTCGGGTACAGCCTGAGACGGCAAACTTAATTTTATGCGGGGAGCGGAGGCCTTTGTAACGATTTTCAAGTTCGATGGCTAAACCGACACTGTCATCAACCCCATAACGGCACCAATTACTGCCGACACAGGATTTAACGGTACGCAAGGATTTTCCGTAGGCATGACCGGATTCAAAACCCGCATCAATCAGATCTTTCCAGATTAACGGCAATTGTTCCACTCTCGCACCAAATAAATCCACCCGTTGCCCACCGGTTATCTTGGTATAGAGTTGGTATTTTTTACCGACCTGACCTAAGGTAATCAACATATCAGGACTGATTTCCCCACCCGCAATGCGCGGTACTACTGAATAGGTACCGTCTTTTTGAATATTGGCTAAAAAGGCATCATTACTGTCTTGCAAGGGTGCGAGTTCTGGTTTTAAGACAAAGTCATTCCAGTTAGAGGCCAGAATAGAGGCAACGGTAGGTTTGCAAATGTCACACCCTAAACCGTGCCCATGTTTTTCAATCAGATCATCAAAGGTAGTGATCTTTTCGACTTTAATGAGGGTAAACAAATCTTGTCGGGTGTAGGCAAAATGCTCACACAAATCGGTATTAACGGTGATACCTTGTTTAGTCAGTTCTGAGTTTAATACGGATTTAACTAAAGCCGCACAACCGCCACAACCCGAACTAGCTTTAGTGCAGGCTTTTAAGTCACCGACCGTGCTGCAACCGGCTTCAATGGCTTGGCAGATATCGCCTTTACTGACATCATAACAAGAACATATTTGCGCAGACAGTGGTAACGCATCAGGACCGAGTCCGCCGGATTCATCAGAGCGACTGGGTAAAATCAAGGTGTCTGGATGTTCGGGTAATTCTATGCCATTTAAACAGTATTGTAATAAGGTGCTATAACCGGACGCATCACCGACTAAGACCGCGCCTAACAAGTGTTTTTTATCGGCGCTGACCACAATACGTTTATAAACTTCAAGATCACCGTTTTGATAGGTGTAGGTGAGGGCGCCTTGAGACTTCGCATGGGCATCACCGATACTGGCTACATCAACACCCATGAGTTTTAGTTTGGTACTCATATCGGCACCGGTAAAACTGGCGGGTTGGCTAGCAAGATCGGCTACCACAGTGCGAGCCATGGCATAACCGGGCGCGACTAAGCCATAGATCATGCCATTCCAAAGCGCACATTCACCTATCGCATAAATATTCGCATCGGAGGTTTTGCATTGATTGTCGATCACAATCCCGCCTCTAGGCCCGACCTCAAGTCCGCAGGCTCTGGCAATATCATCACGGGGACGAATGCCGGCAGAGAATAAAATGAGGTCTGTTTCCAGTTCTTCACCATCGGCAAAACACATTTTATTAAGGCAGTGTTCGCCGTCTGTAATTAACTGGGTATTTTTTCCGGTATGTACGGTGACACCTAAGTGTTCTATTTTATGTCTTAGCAGGGCGCCACCCGCTTCATCTAATTGCACCGCCATGAGACGGGGGGCAAATTCGACCACGTGAGTTTTTAGACCTAAATCATGTAAGGCTTTAGCGGCTTCTAAGCCTAATAAACCACCGCCCACGACCACGCCCACTTTACTTTTTTGGGCAACCGTGGCAATGGCTTCAAGATCTTCAATGGTTCGATACACTAGGCATTCGGGTCTATCATGACCGGGCACAGGCGGTACAAAGGGAAAAGAGCCGGTGGCTAACACCAAGGTATCATAATGAATGAGAACACCTTTGTCTGAAAGGACTGTTTGCTCTTCTCGATTAATCTGGGCGGCTTTATCCCCGATATGGAGGGTGATGCCGTGTTGCTCAAAGAAGCCCGGTTCGACTAAGGATAAATCGTCTGCGGTTTGTCCTGAGAAAAAAGCAGAGAGGTGAACACGATCATAAGCCGCTCTGGGTTCTTCGCAAAAAGTCACGATGTGATAGGTTTCTTTGATAGGACTATTGACTAGACTGGTTAAAAAATGGTGTCCGACCATGCCATTACCAATGACGACCAGGGTTTTTTTAGGTGTGTTCATGTTCAACCTCAATGCTGATAGAGCTGCAATGTTGATAAGCTAATAGGGATAAAGCTAATAGGCATAAGTGTTCAAGACTTAGAAACTAATATTGCCTTGTAACCATATTTTTTGAGTATCTGTATTAGCAAACGTATCCGCGACAGGGGTATAACTACCTGCACTGTAATAGGCATATTTCGCGAGTATTGAATAATGCTTACCAAATTTCTTAAGTGCTGAAACATCCACTTCCTGACCGTATTGGAGTTGTCCAGTATCATCGGTAAAATCATGGTAAACACCGGTTAAGACAATGTCCCCTTGATCAAAAGTGGAGACGACGGTACCAAACACATCACGAATCCCGTTTTTAGGGGTGACTAAGAATAGATCCGCCCAGCCTTGAAAAGCATGATTGGTGCCTAAAGGCGTATCAAAGGTTTTGTTGGTGCCATTACCATTCAATTGTTCAACCGCGCCTTGAAAGGTAAAGTTATAAGCCGTAAAGCCACCCATGAAGTTATAACGTTCTGCACGATAAGCAACGGTGCCATGTCCATAATCTTCTTGATAACTGTATTCTGCGGTATACACCAGACCATAGTTATCACTGATCTTGAACGTGTCCCCCGGTTTTTGGTAATTGTTCATTCTCAAACCATACGATTGGTTTGATTTGTTGGCATTTTCTGTTTCGGTATAATCCATCCAATAACCATAGCCCACTAAATTGCCGTAATCACCGACTTTATAGTTCAGGTTTAATATCGGTGCATTAATTTTTTCTGTGGTTGAGGTAAATGTATTGACGTTACCGATGTAGCCCACATTAACCGTCAGTCCAAAGATTTGTTGGTTATTGTGGGTAATTAAGACCGAATCAAAAGTGGTTTCCATTTGGCGCCAGCCCACATTACCTATAAAACGATCATCATCTAATTTAATGCGTTGACGTCCGCCTTTGATCACCGTATCGGCAATGCCGTTATAGCTTAACCACAATTGATTGAGTTCACTTTTTTGGGGATCAGGAATCTTGGAATAGGCGGTATTATTATTGCGGGTACTGTTGTAATCATTATCCATTGCCAGATTGCCTTCATATTCTGCAAAGCCTTGTAGACCATGAAATACGGGTGACAGTAGGCCAATGCGTAAACGAGAGGTCACCGCATTGGCTGTTTTGGGATTGGGCTTTCCACCCTGAGCTTGATTCACATCTTCCCAGCGGGTGTTTAAATCAAACTTAATGGCGCCATTTTTACCGTAATGATAAAAGTTAAGGGCATCTTCAATAGCTTGGGTTGTGCCCGCTAAAGCAGCAGGACTTAACACCGATGCCGATAAGATTGCGGCGGGTAATGAGAGGTTTTTATGAAATTTTGGCATAAAGCATCCTAGTCTTCTTAAATAAAGACGATTAATTTTGTGGGTTAAGAGGACGAGAGGGGTGTGCTCGTCCTTATGGGCTGCGTCGGTGTTTTTTGTTAATGTGTATGGTCACATTCCGCTAAAAAGGTCAGTAAACTCTCTCGGTATTTGTAATAATCAGGGTGAGCTAACAAGGCTTTACGGGTTCGAGGTCTAGGTAAATCAATGGTTTCTATCTTGCCAATTTTGGCATGAGGGCCATTAGTCATCATCACCACGCGGTCGGCTAATAAGATAGCTTCATCCACATCATGAGTCACTACAATCGCGGTCACTTGGGTGCGTTCCCACACTTCCATTAAGACTTCCTGTAATTCCCAACGGGTTAAAGAATCTAACATGCCAAAAGGTTCGTCCAATAAAAGCAGTTTAGGTGATAAAGCAAAGGCTCTGGCGATACCGACCCGTTGCTTCATGCCATTGGATAAGGCTTGGGCTTTTTTGTGTAAGACATCGCCTAAACCCACTCGGGTTAGATAATATTCAATAATATCTTTGCGTTCTGCGGCGGTGGCATGGGGGTACACTTTCTCAACCCCTAAGGCCACGTTCTCATACGCGGTTAACCAGGGAAATAAACTGGGTGCTTGAAACACCACGCCTCTATCTGGCCCCGCGCCGTTAATTTCTTTATTGTCTAAAACAATGACGCCTTCAGAAATACTATTTAAACCGGCAGTCATGGATAACACGGTTGATTTACCGCAGCCAGAGTGGCCAATAATAGAAATAAACTCACCTTTTTTAACTTTTAAATCGAAGCCATCCACCACTTTGACGGTACTGTTACCATCGGGTGTTGGATAGATTTTTGAAAGTTGAGAAAACTCCAAATAACGGGGTTTAGCAACGTCGGGATGATTAAGAGCAGAACTACCCACTTGCCAATGATGACTGGTATTGGGTTGAACATTAGGCAAAGTGATTTTATCCGTGCCAACCGCCTGGTTCTTTTCAATACCAATGGCCATTAGATACTGCGTAATTTCAGCGCGTAACTTTTTAAAGGTGTCGTTTTGATTTAACGCGGTTCTGTCCCGTGGGCGCTCTATATCAATAATAAAGTCAGGGCCAAAAGTGGCATCAGGCCCTGGGTTTAAAGCAATCACCCGATCAGCCATATAAATCGCTTCATCCACATCATTGGTAATTAAGATGACAGTTTTCTTTTCTTGCGCCCAGATTTGTAAAATCTCATCTTGCAAGTTCCCCCGCGTTAAAGCGTCCAAGGCACTTAAGGGTTCATCCAGTAATAAAATATCAGGACTGGCTGCTAAGGCTCTGGCGACATTAACCCGTTGCCGCATCCCGCCTGATAATTCAGCGGGTTTTTTAGTCATCGCAGCGCCTAAGTTAACCATACGAATGTATTTTTCGGTATGGGCTTTTCTTTCTGCGGCAGACCAGTCTTTAAAAATGGCATCGACAGCAAGGGCCACATTTTCATAAACGGTTAACCAGGGCATTAAGGAATAGTTTTGAAACACCACACCCCGATCAGGCCCGGGGCCAGTAATCGGAGCACCCTGTTTTAAGACGTCGCCACTATCCGCCTGGATTAAACCCGCAATGGTTGAAATGAGTGTCGTTTTACCACTGCCAGAAAAACCGACAATGGCAATAAATTCACCTTCTTTCACTGTTAAGTTAAGGTTCTTTAAGATAGAGGTTTTAGCGTTGCCTTCACCGTAGCTTTTGCATACATTTTTTAATTCAACTAAAGGCAAGCACGGGTCATTTGACGGGGTATTCATAAACACAGTGCTTTCTTTTAGGTCCGTGTTTTCGTTAGCTGTAACCAGTTTAAGTTTTAAGGCAGACATCACAGACTCCAGATTAAAGGGCGTTACCGAAAGAAAATACTTTTTGAAACGATTGCATGATCCGATCTAAAATAAAGCCGATGATACCGATAGTAAACACGGCAACCATGATGCGTCCCAAGGAGTTTGAGCTGCCATTTTGAAACTCATCCCAGACAAACTTTCCTAGACCGGGGTTTTGCGCCAACATTTCAGCGGCAATTAATACCATCCAGCCCACCCCGAGTGATAAACGCATACCGGTAAAGATATACGGTAAGGCGGACGGTAAAATGATCTTCCTGATTTGCGTAAACCAGTTTAGGCGCAACACTTTTCCGACATTCACTAAATCTTTATCGATGGATGAAACACCGACTGCAGTATTAATTAAAGTCGGCCATAATGAACATAAGGTGACAGTAATGGCTGAGGTTAAAAAGGATTTCTCAAACCAGGAGTCATCAGTGGTCACATACATAGCACTGACGACCAGCGTGACAATCGGCAACCAGGCCAAAGGTGACACGGGTTTAAAGATCTGAATCAATGGGTTAATGGCGGTATTAATCACCGGACTCATGCCACACAGTAGCCCTAACGGGACGGCAATCAGGGTCGCAATTATAAAACCGGCAAATACTGTGTAGAGACTCGTAAAGATTTTATCCAGATAAGTTGCCTGGCCGTTATAAGGTCGTGATTTAATCTCTGCGGCTGGATTTTCTAACAGTGCTTGAGCATGACGGTCTTGCTGACGTTGATAAAATGCGGCTTCTTTTTCTTTTTCAGCAAAGTGTTCGGACAATAAGCCCTTGGCTTCATGCCAAACCGCCGTTGGACCAGGAATTGCGCCTAAGCTGGTATTAACTTGTGAAGCCGAGACACTCCAAACACCCAAGAACACGGTAAAGGCGATAATCGGCACGCCCATGATTAAAAATAATTGCCGAAGTTGTTGGGTGGGGTTTTCACCGGATGCCATTTTTACTAAAGGCACAAACCAGGTTAAGCCGGTGATGTTAAAAAATTTAATGAGTTGGTTATTCATGGATTTTACCTTAAGCAAGTTCAACGGGTTTCTTAGAGTGCTTTAAAGTGATTATTCAACCACTTTGCCACCGACTACTTTTTGTTTGCCTTTCAGACCAATAGCAAATTTATTTAAGTAATCATTCGGTTTCGTGGCATCAAAGACAACGCCGTCAATATAATCAGCATTCGGGGCTTTTATGCCGGTTTCCTGGTCTGAAGGAAAATCACTGGCTTTGGCTTTGCCTTCTTTGATTAAGGCATGAGCGGCGGTCATAAAGATATCAGGGCGGTAAACTTTCTTTGCGGTTTCAAGATACCAGGCATCGGGTTTTTGCTCATTGATTTGTCCCCAACGACGCATTTGGGTCAAGCTCCATATCGCATCACTGTAATAAGGGTAAGAGCCGTTGTAGCGAGAAAACACATTAAAGTCCGTCAAGGGGCGTTTATCACCTTTCTCGTATTCGAAAGTGCCATTCATACTGTTAGCCAGTACTTCATAATCAGCTCCCACATATTGTTTTTGTGAGAGCATTTCGATACCTTCATTACGGTTCTTGTTATTTTCTGCATCTAACCAGAGTGAGGCTCTAATCAGTGCTTTAATAAGGGCTAAGTGCGTATTTGGGTTTTTATCGGCAAAGTCTTTAGTCACCCCGAATATTTTCTCGGGACTGTTTTTCATCAGTTCATAATCGCTAATAACCGGAACGCCTATCCCTTTGAAAACAGCCTGTTGATTCCAGGGTTCGCCCACACAGTAGCCTGCAATAGTGCCTGAATCCATGGTTGCTGGCATTTGGGGTGGCGGTGTGACGGATAACAGGGCTTCCGCATCAATTTGTCCTGAGGTATCTTCGGGTGGCGCATAATAACCGGGCTTAATTCCCCCCGCTGCCAACCAATAGCGCAGTTTCATATTATGGGTACCGACCGGGAAGGTCATTGCCATGTTAAAGGGCTTGCCTGCATTCTTATATTTTTCTAACACCGGTTTTAAGGTATCCGCTTTAATAGGATGCACAGGTTTACCGTCTTTCATGGGTATGTGTGGTTTCATTTGCGCCCAAACATCATTGGAGACGGTAATGGCATCGCCGTTTAAAGTCAGGGTAAAGGCGCTGACAATATCGGCTTTAGTGCCATAACCAATGGCTGTGCCAAAGGGTAGGGTTGCCAACATGTGTGCGCCATCTAATTCGCCATTAATGACGCGATCCAATAAGACTTTCCAGTTGGCCTGGGCTTCCAGTTGTACAGAAAGTCCTTCGTCTTCAAAGTAGCCTTTCTCATAAGCAACCGCTAACGGGGCCATGTCGGTTAACTTAATAAAGCCTAACTTTAGGTTTTCCTTTTCTAATTTTTCCACCGCTTCCGCTGATGAGGCAAAGCTTAAGGCAATAATGGCAACGACAGCGGAAAGGGTTTTAAGACCTTTTTTAAGTGACAGTTTTTCAGGTTGTTTCATGATGATATTGTCCTATACAGAAATTTTTAGCAAAAAAAAACGCCGATTAATCGTGTGTTAAAAAACACAGTGATCAAGTCGACGCCTTTGTCTGGTGCTCTACATTGAGCAATAAATGCTGATTCCCACGTTGGAACCTCTGCTAATTCTATTGCAGGAAGTTTGCCAGTTTTTTCTGTGAGTTGAATTTATTTTAAATAGTTTATTTATTA
>SESD01000816.1_pt1 | contig 18445 bp, 24 predicted proteins | sample 3171411 | NCBI WGS metagenome assembly SESD01 (sample SAMN06051880, study PRJNA518727) | freshwater metagenome | biome: subpolar coniferous forest; feature: holomictic lake; material: water; isolation source: holomictic Lake 442, 16.5 m depth | place: Canada: near Kenora, Ontario | collected...
CCAGATTTAATTTGTACAATGTGAAAACGAATTGTGCAGGATTAAAACCACAAAAAAAAGCCGACCACACAGAGTCGGCTTTTCTCATCTAATACCCTGGTAGGTTACAGGTGCGTTTCTTCTGATTCGCCAGACAGACGTTCACGCAGCGCATAACCTTCCAGTGCCCATATCTTTTGCTTGGCATTGTCGCGGGCAATCTTGCGCCCCAGCTCTGCGTCAAAGTTCTCAGGGCTGGCGCAGGCACTCTCGCCGGTTACGGTGAAACCATTGGCCAGCGTCAAGCAGCAGATCGTCAAAGTGGTGCCAGGAAAGACGTGATAGTCCTGAGCGACAATCACCTGATCGATGCGCTGCGGCGTGATACGTGGGGCAATCAACCCCTTGGCTTGAATTTCCTGCTCTACGGCTTGGTCAGACATGATATTTCCTTTCAGTTCCCCGGATTCAAAAGGAGCCGGGGTGACTCCGTTATGCGAAATAAAACAGGCACACTTTCCAGTTATGCGAAAGTGACCTCACCAGTTGCGGATAATCAACTCCGCTGTCTTGTTCGCCTTACCCTGCCCACCCACGGTATAGGTGATGTCCACGCTCTCCATGTTTAGCCCGGCGAAGGCTTTGCGCATTTCGGGGATGTCGTTCACGCTGATCACCATCTTGCCTTTGATCGTTCTGGCCAGCTCGGCCATGCGGTCGTATTGTTCAAGACCGAAGTCCACGCCATAGCCTTCCGTGCCGTAGTACGGCGGATCGCAATAGAACAAGGTATGTTCACGGTCGTACTTAGTGATGCACTTATCCCAGTCCAGATGCTCAATGAAGGTCTGCGACAGCCGCAGATGCGCCTGGCTCAAATCCTCTTCGAGACGCAGCAGGTTGAGGCGTGGTGCGCTGGTGGTGGCTGTGCCGAAGGTCTGGCGGCTGACCTTGCCGCCGAAGGCGTTCTTCTGCAGGTAGAAAAACCGCGCTGCGCGCTGGATGTCGGTGAGGATTTCTTCCGGCGTGTCCTGTAGCCATTTGTACATCTGGCGACTGGTCAACGACCAGCGGAACTGGCGGACAAACTCGTCCATGTGGTGCTTGACCACGCGGTAGAGGTTCACCAGTTCGCCGTTGATGTCGTTCAGCACCTCGACCTTAGTTTGATCCTTCATGAAGTAGATCGCCGCCGCGCCGCAGAACGGTTCGACATAGCAGGTATGCTCTGGAAACAGCGGAATAATGCGCTTGGCCAGACGGCGTTTTCCGCCGATCCACGGGATGATGGGTGCATAGGTATTTTCTGGACGTCCACGCCATTTGATTCGCATGAAACGCCGCATCACCACAGCACGGTGTATCGGGCTGCTGGAACCATGACAGCCACGGTGGCAGACGGTCGTCGGCCTGCCGGAACAGTGCGAGTACCGGTGCGAGGATCATCGCCAGAATAGTGACGATAATCCCGGCGACGGCGAGGAAAGCCCACTTGATAACGGCGGCGATCATGGCGCAACAGGCCAGTCAATTGCATCAGGAAACCCCACTTGCTTTGTCAGGTCGCGGAGCGCCTGACGGTATGGCTGCCATGCTGCGGCTACAGCATCCGGCACGTCGCGGCATTGCGTCCAGTCGCAGGCGGCAAGGAGCGCGTCACGCTTGGCGCGTAAATCCACCGACCTCGCTGCATTAGGGTCATGTTTTGCAAGCACAGCTTCTATCCTCGCAATCTGTTGCTGGGTAGCGTCTGGCTGGTAGGTTATCGAGCCATCATCACCCCACGTTGCAACAGCGTCCAAAAGTCCTGCTGCGGCGAGTTCATCGCCGAAAGTTGATCCTATTTTCATCTTATTAACTCCCATGATTAACTCCAGACTGAAACACCGCCACTGCCATAGCTGGCTGTACCTACGCTGGTGTTTATAAATGGCGACACCATGTGGAATCCCTCAAGTCCACTGATAGGAACAGGATATACGGAGATGATAGAGTAGTAATTTGCTGTCACTACAGGTGAAATTGACGTCCCGATCCCCACACCTCCTGAGCCATCCCACCCTGCTGTAAAGCCTATGGTCGCTCCAACAGTTGTATTAGCACAGTTAGACGACCCCGATATGTGTACGGACTCGCCAGACCACAATAGGAACTGGCAACGGTCAGCGGCATTGGTTTCAACTACCGTGGTAGATGCGGTCGTTCTTGCCGCCGCCAGAGGGGAGTACCCTTTGATCGGTGCGCGGTTGAACCAACCACGGACGTATTGAGATTGAGGAGTATCTGTGAAAGCACCACCGATACTCATTCCGACCAGTGTTCTGGTTGCATCGCCCGTCTTGATTTCAACGCCCGTAGTTGCGTCAGTTGAATGACTAGTTGCGACAGATTCGATCGCTATAACCCCGGCATTCATATAGGCATAGTGGTAAATCAATGCGCCACCACTGCCCCCGGCTGCTCCAGATGTGACTGTTGTCGTTCCTGAAACAAATGTAAAGACTGTTGCGCTCAGTACGGACGCAACAGTGGAATTAAATGCTAGTTGCGGCGTACCGGCTGGCGCCGAAGCTAACGCCAACCAAACTGAATCACCAACTGCAAGGTTATGAGCCGCTACAGTTGTTATGTTGTACGTTCCGGCAACGGCGGAGAGATTCATTGGCACAAAACCCGTAGCCTTCGCTGGTAGCGATGCTGGAGTGATGGCTATGCCTGCTGATGGGATCTTCTGTGCTTGGCCATTGATGATGAGTTTGTTGCCATTGAACGGCTGTAATAACAGATTGACCCCCGACTTAACCAGGCGGCACTGACCATGTCCAAGCAGCGACGCCGGTCCAGTTAGCATATTGTTCACAGTATCAATTCCGAACACTAGCTGCCAGACAGGTACAGCTCCTGCCGCCCCTATCGGCGCAAACCAGAACTCTTTCGTGCCAGCCACGTCGTGCCATTTCTCCAGCCAGCAGATATCGTTAATATCGCGGCCAGCCCATATGCCGGTTGCCGTATTGATCGCGCAGTTGTAAACCACGCCGATTTCAATGCCGCCCACGGTGGACGCATTGGTGATGTCCACATACTCACGCACCAGACCACCGCCCAGCGCAGTCATGGAACGCGTCAGCCCGGCAAAGTTTTGCAACAGCGCGCTTGTCCCGTTTTTGGACATATATATAGAGTCCAATGCCAGTTTTAGCTGGTTTAGGACGGCTTTATCTGGCGCGATACCAGCCGCCGAGATTACGGCCATGATTTCTTCGACCAGCTGGTGCATCATGTATGGTCCTGGAACAGTCGGCATGGTTCCGGTGCCGGGATTACCCCGCGATGGGAAGCCGGTCGAGGGAACAGCCGGTGGTGTGGGTGCTACGGCAGATGCGCCGGATTCGTAAACTCTATCCATGATGACTCCTATATGTAGGCAAACAAAACTTGTGTGTGGGCAGGCGCATCCTCACGTAGCGCCGCTTCAAAATCGGCATTGCCCCATGAGGCAAACCCATCCATGACGGTATCCAGTACAGTGGCCTGACGGTAATTGGCATTGGCAGCGGCGTTCACGCGCCAGGCGAACAGCCAATCCAGGCTGAACATCGGGTTCATCACATCGGCCAGTATGTCTGCCGGGGTGAATTCATCTATGGTGATGGTGAAGCCCAGACTCTTAGCCAGATCGATGAAGTACTGTTTACTCTGACCGCCTGTTTCATTGAGCTTGCCGACCAGATAGGCGCGACGTGACGGGGTATCGGCATTCGCACTGGCACCAAAGACGCGCTCCCACGCAGGTATCTGTTGCAATGCCGTGCGCGGGTCAGCCTCAGTCAACAGCATGTCAGCCTGCAGGCATGCCGCATCAAGCGCATTGCCTTCAGCCTGCAACATCGCGGCCAGTACTCGGCCATTCGTGTCATAGCTGGCGGGTAAAAGCTGCTTGAGTAAGGTTGCGTGCGTATTCATATCAATTCAGCGTGACTACGCCCAATGAGGCCAGCTGCACGGCATTGGCATTGACCAAGGTTGCGACATTGGCAGCCGGTGCAGTCAGATTGAAGTCCACCACGCCGGTGGTATCGGCGATCAGCGCGGCGATGCGAGTTTTGATGACGCTGTCGCCGGGTTTGAGCTGGGCGAAGTACGTCGCCAGTGCGGCATTGATTGCGGTGGTAGCGGTGGCCAGTGTGGTGCCACTCAAGGTGAGCGTAGCGGTGATCGCCACCGGCACAAGCACCGGACCCAGCACCAGACAGCTCGCCGTAACAGGTTTCACAGCATTGATCGCAGCTTGCGTATCGATAATCAGCTGCGCACTGGGCAGGCTGCCATTCGCGCCCTCAATCACCACGTCCACCGTACCCAGACCACGACGCATCGGATAGACATAGGCTTCAGTCACACCTGGCACAGCTAACGCCCAAGCCAGATAGTCGCTGGCATTACCACCGTGCGGCGGATTACGCAGGCGCGCCAACAACCGGGAAAGCAACGCGGCATCTAATTCGACATCCATACCGCCGGTCATGGCTGTAGCCACGACACAACCGCTGTTTACACCGGCTGGTGCGGCAGTCAGCGTCAGTGCCGTGTTTGCGGCGATATTGCCCGTTATGCCAGGAACAACAGCACATGCCGCCAGCGTCAACGAAGCACCCGCCGTAATCAGCCCACCAGCAGTCGTGACGAAAGCGACGCCATCCGGCGTTTTTGCTTCTGTGCCGATAGCGATTGCGCCATTGGTAGCAGCGGTGAAAGTAATCGTGCCAGAGGCTGATACAGCCACTTTTCGGTTGATGTTAAACAGGCTTGCCCAGCGCTCCAGATAATCTGCATCAGCGGTGTCAGGCAATATCTGCCGGACGATCCATTGCTGATGCTGATACAGACCTTCAAGTGCAGCAGCAACTGCATTGGCACGGATGGCGAAGTCGGAATCGCTACCGGTCGCCGCTTCGGGCAGCTGGTTGGCGATGTCACGCAATAAGGCTGCGCGTAGAGTGGAATAATCAGGTGTCGGGAACATGTGTGCAGATTACGCACGCGCGCGACGCCAGTTAAGCCGGAAATACTTCCGCTCGGTGATTAACCGGCGACTTTTACCGGGTGATGAAAGGTCGCTATTGAGCCGGTATTGGTGGTGACCGTCACGGTCAGCAGCAGACGGCCCGGCTGACGTAACACGCTCACTGAAACACTTTGCGCTCGCAAATCACTGACCAGTGTCGCAAGGGCATCTTCGGCATATTGTTGCGCCAGGCGCGGCACGCGCGCGACATCTTTTTCACGCTGTAATTCATGCAGGCGGCTGCCCAGCTTGGAATCTGCCCAGTAGCTGCCGAGTTGAGTCATCAGGCGCAGATACACGGCATTAGCCAAGCCGCCTGCCGGATCGCGCACCAGCGTGCCGTTGACTAGATCATAGTCGCGTGTGTATGGGTTGATTTGTGCATCCATTACATTGTCGCTCCTGGTACTTGAACGCTGCCGCCTTGCGGATCTTGATGCGTATGGCCGTTATAGACCATCCGCATATTCGACATGCTCTTGTTGCCATGATCGCTAATCTCGCCCTGGGCAACGATGGCGGCACTGGCATTTACGGTTGGCGTGTTAAACGAGACTGAACCGGTAGCATTGCCGGTAATGCTAGGTGCATTCAGCTCAATTGCCGTGGTCGCATTGATGCGGAACGTTTGGGTTGTCACCTCAATGATTCGACCGCGCTTCAAGACAATGCTGTCGCCTTCATCTGAGTACAGCGCAACCTCGCCTGGCTTGAGATTCTTGAGGCGGTAGGTACCGTGTTCAGTGGCGATAATAATGCCGTGTCCCGTGCGGCCACCCAGTGGCAGGACGATGCATTCACTGTCTGGCGGCGGGTTGCTGGTGTAACCATATTGCTGCATCAGTTCCACATTTTGCAGCAGCTCATCGGCAAGACCTGCCGCCTGTGCCAGCTGGATGGGATAGGCACTATTGTTACGGGTCAACTTACCCCTGAATCCCAGCCGGATGCCATTCAAGGCGCGCTCGATGTGGCGTTTCACTTCGCGGATCATGGCTTCTCTCCGGAAGCTGAAGCGGCCAGTTTGGCTTTACGTTGTACGCGATTATGCGGATGCGCATCGATCTGCCACAAGCCGTCCTGGTACAACGTCAGGTCGGTGAGCGTACCGCTGTCGCGTCCACCGCGCAGCGTGCGCGACATCAGCAGCCACACGCCGGTCACACCCAGCGCATCCAACTTGAGTGATACGCGCATTCCAGGTGTCCATAGCAATCCGGCATTAGTACGGTGGCCGCGCACAGTACATTTCACACACTTTGCCTTGAGTAAGCCGTCGGCCAGTTCTTTTTTGGCACGCGACTCGGCGATTTTTGGATTGTCAGACTCATAGTCGGTACTGATTTTGGGACGGTAGCGCGGCGGATTGTCCGCTTTTGCGCTGCCCCATACGCCGTGCATCGCACGCACGCCTTCTGCACCGGCGGCCTGACCGAGAATACGCACCTCGCTGTACACATCGTGCAGGCTGCGCGTGAAGGTCGCATTCAACACATTATTTTGTGTGGGATTGTCACGGCTTAAGACCAGCGTTGCATTGGCTTCTTTGGGAACATCAGGACGACCTAATATCAGCGTGCCGGACGGGTCAAACCACGGCCATAAGCCGTTGGCTTCGGCGGCATTTTGCAACACCTCCCACGAGGTCTGCCCAGGCGTGGTGCTAACCTTGTGGCGCGTCTGGGTAGACACCGCATCGATACGCCAAGGTTTGATTTTTAACGGGTCACAAATAGCTTTTAATATGCGCTCCAGCGAGACCTGGAGTTCATTGAACACCGGCGCTGAACAGTCCAGCAGCTGACCGGCCATATCCCGACCGGATAGGCTGATGCTGTGGCTACGTTTATCCAGCTGCTCGGTGATTTCATCGACGACACCGACCATCACGGTGTCTGCACCATAGCGAATCACACAGTCTGCGCCGGGCTGTATGACATCAGGTAAGGCGTGCGCACCGCCCAAACTGACCCGCCATGCGTCGGCAGGCGTGAGCAGATCGGAGTCGATCTCGTAAGTGATCCAGTCGGCATGGGCGACACCGCCGATGGATAGGCTCAGAGATTCATTGGGCAAAGGCATTCAGTGCGTCCCCTTGCTGGATAAAGTTAGGCTGACGGATAGCGGTATTGAGTCTGGCCAACTCAGGCGCACGGGTATGGTCACCGTACAGCGCATGAGCGATCAGGCGCAGGTTGCCTGTCACCGGAGAGGGGCGCATCGTCAGCGGCGGGCGGGTTTCGATCACCAGCTGGGCGGCCTGCTGGATCAGCAGTGCAGTGTCTTTCAGTGATTCGATGATCGGGCGTGACAATTCCAACGGATACAACGCGGACAACGCATCGATCTGCGTCTGCAACTGACCGCGCACGACAGCAGTCATCGCCTCGATCTGCATGGATGTCGCTTGCGGTTGCGCCAATTCGGACGCCAATACCGCCTGTGCGGCTTGCGTCAATGAAAGAGCGGCCACCAGCTGTGCGTTGACTGTAATCAAGGCTGCATCTTGCTGTATGACAGCGGGTGTTCCAGTTGCCAGGGGCGTAACCGCCGTGGCCACCGCAAACTGGCTTTGCGCAGCAGAAAAGTTCTGTACCGAGACCTGCCCCGTGCTTGTTGCACCAACATGGGGAACCAACGCCCCCATCATGGTGTTCAAGTCGGACATCAGCGAGGCAGGCATATCCAGATAGCTCTGCACAGTGCTTTGCACGGCCTGGCTGATCTGCGCCACTTGCGCCATCGTCTGGCTGATCGTTGCAGCCAACTGCGTCAGACGGTTGTTATTCGCGGCAGCCAGAATTCCGCGCAGGGTTTGTGCGAATGAAACAGAGGATGCCGTGAGGGCTTTATCTGTTGCTGTGGTAATGGCATCAATCTTGGCTTCCGGAATGACCTTGGCAAAAGTCTTAACCGCACGCGGCGAATCCTCAACAAAGGTGATATCGAGGGAAACCGAGTCAGTATTGTCGGCATCAAAGGCCGGGTGATAGCCTTCCACCACCGCATTGAATTTGCCGTAAACAGGATGTGACAGCTCACCCATACCCGGCATGTCCAGGGCCGCTTTTAGCTGCTGCAGGTCATAGTCGGCATTGATGCCGAATAACGTGGCGCGCACCTGGTGGTGAGTGGCCTGTAACCCCAGATCTTCAATCTCCGCACCGTCACGGAATGGATAGCTATGCGCGACGGTGGCGCGTGCCACCTCTTCACCGGTCGATAGGAGATCAAAGGGAATGCCGCGAAAACTCGCTTCTATATAGGAACTAGGCCAGCTCATACTTTATTTTCTAGCTGGCGTTTTTGCATCATTACTAGCCCTATCATTGCAAGTGCAAAACCTTCCCGCTGATCAACACTCAGGGTGAAAAAATATTGCGCCAACTGTGCAGGGCTAACGTTAGCTGCTAGCATACGTTCAATTTCAACCGCTTGATGGGATACATCATTCATGTCTTCACTCTCTTTATATTGTCCGCATTGCCATACTGAAAAAACATATTTTTACAGTGTGAAAAGCATTGCTTATCCAAAAGACAGCCGAAAATTCACTACATTTTTTGTTTGCAATAACTGTAATGGCGGGATTGTGGTTACGGCTATGACCAGCGTAGGACAAAGTCCTCACGATGTTATTGGAGATTTGCACGACACTAATGGAATCGTAATTTCGGACATACACCCGAAGCCCGCTATGCCAGATATCCCAGAGCATGTCCCAAGTAATATTGGCAAGTTTTACTGGCAGGCAGCACGTAATACTCAACAGAGTCATTACGATGCAGCAGGTATGATGTGCCGCAAGGTACTGGAGAGCACCACGCGCGATCTTGGCGAGAATTCCGGAAGTTTGTACCAACGAATTGAGGCATTGGCGGCCGCGCATAAAATTACAGATGCCATGCGAGAGTGGGCACATGCCATACGCTTGGATGGCAATGAAGCGGCACATGAAGATGAACCGGTGGATAAATCCACCGTGCTGGATATGCTTAGCTTTACCGAACTGATGCTGATGTATGCCTACACCTTGCCAGGGATGCTGGCGGCACGACAAGCGAAGAAAACTGAGGGTTGATAACGAGTTCATACGCGCACATTACGCGCGCGCATGAGGGGAGTTAAGGCGGAAGGGTTTCCGCCTTAGTTGCGACGAGAGCTTCTGGCGTTTAAGTCATTAACTGATTGCGCAATGACATTGCCATCAACAATTACATTATTGGTAATACTGATAGGCTGACTGGATTCTTTCTGAGCAAATGCATCGGTGATGGCGGCTCCTATGGTTTCACCCAACGATCCGCCACTCATGCCTCCCGCCAGCATCCCCAGTAGGCCGCCAATTGCAGTTCCAACACCTGGGAAGACGGCAGTACCCAATGCAGCTCCTGCAGCTGCACCGCCCCATGCACCAGCCATGCCGCCTATAGTTCCGCCTGCATTTCCACCCTGCGCAACAGCTTTTTCACGTTCAGATAGTTGACTGCGACTGATCTCATAAGCATTCACGCCCCCCATGCCAATTGCAAGCATATTTCCTAGCAGGGGAAGTTTCTTTGCATAAGGTGCCAATTTTTCTCCCAATGAGATGGGGGCAGGCATTTTTTTTATGCCGAGCATTGCACCAACTGATGGTTTCGTAACGGCAGAAACAGCCGTTTTTTCTGCCAACTTTGCCGAAGCCCATGCTGGTAGTTTTTTTAAACCATAACGACCTAATACCAGTGCTGTTCCCGCTGCCAGCGCTCCGGTCAACAGACCGTGATCGGCAAATTTTTGCGTCAAATTTCCAGCACCGCTAACTGTATTGCCAGCCGAGTCAGAGAGCTGTAATTTTTGCAGCTCGATTTCAGCGACTTTCATTTTAGAGACATTCAGGTCTTTAATGTCGGCTACTTGTTGGCCTATCAAATCATTTTTATAGGCGTCCTCGTTGCGTGTCATAGCTGCCTCAGTAGCGCTGAGCGACATCATGCCCTTCATGGCGGCGTTGCGAGTGTACATTTCGCGAAATCCACCTTCGGATGCCTCAAAAGGATTTTCCATCCCTTTTTTCTTCAAATCTTTCATCAGTCCGATATAACCTTCAACCCCGCCTTCACCTTTCAATACCATGCGCTTTTCCAACTTGCCGGTATCAAAATTTTTCATCTCGCGCCAGGCATAGAATTTTTTAACGTCCACGCCTTTTTTTGTGAGAGCTTTAACGTAGTGCTGATCGGTGATATGGCTGAAAAAATGTTCGAAGAAGGTTGCCACCTCCGCCTTTTCTTTGGGATTGGCCAGCTGCATGTATTGCTGTGAAAGTGCCGAGATTAAATTCACCCCTTTCACTCCCGTCAATCCGGCCTTGGCTCCAGAATTCAATATCTTGGGGGCATTCTGCGCAAAATCCTTCGCCTCAAAACGCCCCTCATAACCTGAGGAGAGCATCATGTTATGCACTTTGGGTAAAGTTTCTGGCGTAATATCACTTTTTTGGATCAGGTCAACGTCCATGCTTGCGACAGTTGATGCATCACCTGCCGTCGGATCGGCGACAAAGAATGCCATTGCGGCACGTGCGCTTTCCTTGTAACTGTTCTGAGCAACCTTAAATTTTTCTCCGGTGAACCCGGCCTTGGTGAATTCCGTTAGGGCCTTTTGTAATTCGACAGGGGTGGCATATAACTCGCGCGCCGCGCCCATAATGTCTTTTTTCACGCCCAACATAGTCTCTTTGGTCATGCCTGCGTTTTGGCGCATTTCCAGCATGGCACGTTCGAATTCCATATTTACACGCATCGTATCGCGCAACAGGCTGCCACCGACCATCGCGCCACCCAATTTCGTCACGGTGGAAAATCCATTCAGTTCATGATTTAATGCCTGTGCACCTTTAACGACGGAAGCGATACTGCTTTGAATGCCATGCATACTCGTGCGTATTGCATCTGCACCTGTCTTGACTGAACGGGCATCCATCAACACTTGCATATAAATGCGCAAATCTTTCATACTATGACCTCACAAAAGGAAAAATCATGGGAATGCTCGCATTGATAGTTGGGTTGCCGTACCTCGCATACCTTATGGTCATGGCGGTTTTGCTCGGCTTGACTATCCTATTGATAGGTACACAGGCAGCGTGGATGGCCGCACGCTGGTTAGTCCTAACCCTGTTGTACTACGCGCTGTGGCCACTGGCTTGGATACAACAAAAACTTACCGCTTGAACCGTCGTGTTGCCTTGAATTTCTTGCTATCTAGCTGCTCCTTCGGTCTGCTTTCCGACTCCAAACCGATAATAAGCAGCATTTGTCCAAATGTTAGATCGACGGCTGGCTTACCAAAGAAACAATAAGCCTTCTCAGCGTAACGCCATTGCAATTGAGCAAGCGGGGAGTCTGCGGCGTTTTTTTTACCGTCTCCAGTAAGGATACAAACTCATCATCTGGCATCATGCCAGCACGCGGTGAGATGTTTCGCTCATGCAGCACGTAGGCGTTCAACAAGTCATGCTTCGATTCTGCCGATAGAGTTTGCTTCAGCACGGCACATGATACGAATACCGGCTTGCGCGTTTCTATATCAACCAATGCCCTTAACAAGACCTGCGAAGCTACTTCCGCCTCGAATGCTTCCACCGTGGTAGCTGAAAGTTCAACTTCCAGTCCCTTGAAGTATGCCGCTGCCGCCAGTTGCGCCGACTCGCGTTCAGACTCACTCAAGACACGGATACCCAAGCGCACATCGCCGACATATACATCACTTACGGCATCGGTTCCCGCCTTCAAACGCTCAAGCAAGTCGCTCATTATTCAACACCCTCTTTCAACGCTGCCATGCTCAAGTCCTGCTTAGCTTCGCCATCTACTGTATATTTCTTGCCGACATCAATGGTAAAACAGTCATAGTAGGCAGTACGCTTGCCGCCTATCGTTTGAGGATAGACAACAATCTTCGCGCCCTCGATTCCTTTCCAGTCGATGTCGCCAGTCAGTGGGATGACGGCAGTGATCTTCAGGTCAATCTCTTCGATGCCGCGCGCAAAACCTTTGGCGCGACCGGTTTTATTCATCGTCTTGACCAGCTTGCGACCCGTCTTAGTAGTGACATCCAGTGATTCGATCTCGACCTCTTGACAGTTCACTTCCATCACGATTGCGCCTAAATACTCTTGAAGTGCCATAATTTTCTCCTCGTTTAACCCACTTCCAGCAGGAGTGGGGTTGCGTCATTACAGAATCAGATCAATGCGTCCGGCAAATACGTGCAGGCCATTCACCACGTTAGTCGGAATCTTGGCATTCAGACGATTCGGGTCTTGCAGGTCACGTTCGACGATCAGTTGCGATTTCCACTGATCGACGTTTTGCACGATCTCCAGCTCTTCCAGCTTGTACAACACGTCCAGCAGCTCCGAGCGCACTTTGTCAGCGGTGCGCGACGACAGCTTGTCGCGCGGGAAACGCAAGGCGATACGCTCGCGGCAGGCTTTGCGCACATAGTCCAGCGTGCGGATTGAGGTCAAATCCAGCAGACTGGTATCCGGTACGCCTTGCGGGTCGAGCGTGTAGGTGGTGATGGCACGCACGATTTGCACTTTGTCACCTGGTCCGACCTCGGTAGGAGTCACGCCGTTGTACAGTGCATTTTCCTGCTCTGTACGGCTTGAGCGGTTCGCCAGCGGATTTGCCATGATGCCGGTAAGCGGCAAGGTGTTGAGCGGACGCGCTGGATCTTCCTCGCTGGCCACCACAGCACCATAGGCTGCAGCGACTTCGCAGCTCTCTTCATAACCACTGGGAACTAACAAGCAGCTGATACGACCACTGTTGATGCTGGCGGCCAGCGTGGTGGATTGTGCCAGCGTGCCGGTATGCGCATAAATACCAATCGCGCCACGTTGCTCCAGTGGTCCGGAAACGCTGTCCAGGTGAGTGCGCAATGCAGTCAGGTTAACCGCATCGTTCCAGGCTGAAATGATGATGTTATGACCAGCTGCAAATACCGTCGCCAACGCCGTAGCGATGGTTGGATCAGTTGCTCCGCCAGCCATTGCTGCTGCTGCGACAGTGACGCTGGCGGCGGTATCCACGCAGCTTATCTTGATGAAGTTACCCAGTGTGCCTTTGTTCTTGGCGGTCAGCGTCACGACACCCACTGCAGCTATCGCAGTCACCGCCAAATCAGGTTGCTTGGCGATCTGCGCAGCAAGTGCGGCAGCGATAATGGTCGGCGTATCTCCGCTGCTGATGGCAATGACAACAGACTGATCTCCTACGTTCAAAGTGGCATTACCGCTGCCAGTTGCCGTGCCCGTAAATGTAACAGCGGCGCTCGCAGCGACCGACGCAACAGCATCATCCAGCGCGATCATAGTCAGCGCCAAATAATTGTTAGCTTGTAATGCGGCACGTGCCATCAAATGCGCAATTGAACCGCGCCCGAAGTAAGTGGCAGCATCCACATCAGAAAACACGTCTATCGGTGTATTGGCCAGAACAGTGCCGGCTGCTAAGCGTTGGCCAACGATCAGTGTTTTTTGCAGATTGCCGGGCAGCGTGCGCACGGCCAGCGAGGTGTTGAACTCGAAGTACTTGCCCGGCTTGCGGATGCTGGATGGAATGTTGCTGAATGAGACGTTAGCGGATGCCATGATTAAACAGCTCCTTTCGTGGTTTTAGCAGAACCGGGAACAGCGATCAGATCGCCATCGCTGATGCGGCGTTGATAGTAGGCAGTGTCCGGAACATCCACGGCGACTGCATCGGTGATGTAGTCGTGGGGCTTATCCTCCATCGGGACTTTCAAACCGGTTGTGGCTTGTACTTGCATGGTTTTCTCCAGTTATAAATGTGTTATCGGGTAGTCAGTTGGTCAGATGCCAGCGTTTTTCCGGAAGGCTCTGCGAGATAGTTCATGCCAATTCTGAGCAGATCGACTGTTGCTTCGGCAGGCGTGCTCACCACGTATTGGGTATGCCACTCCTGGGCAAACACGGCGATGGCACGATCTGTCATCCCGGTGTTAAACAGGGTGCGTTCTGCACCAGGTGTTAATGGGGAAATAGCTAACCCTAAATCCTGACGTATAAGCAGATTGCGTGAGTCTCTAAGCATTTGGTAAACACCTGGCTCAATGACCGTTCCATTCACACTGACACCCTTACGCCGATCTGCCTCACTACGGGTGTTATAGGCTCCAGCCAGCACAACAAAGGTTAGTGAAACAAGCCATTTATCCTTAGATGTCCCAACTGGCGTCGGCCTGCTGCTGCCCGAATAGGTCACCCAGAAAGCTGGAAAACGGCGAACTACCTGAGCTAGGTCACCATCGAATTCACCGCCATAACTTTCAACATCTGGGGTATATCCCAACCCAGCAGCTGATTTCAGCCGGGTGATGATGGCATCTTCAATGGTCGCGATCATGTTCTGGCCGTCCTGGAAAATACCCGGCTGGAAGCTGTTGATATCTTGATCGTCACGGCCTGTGTCACTGGCTTGTTCAAAATATCCAGACCAAGACTGACTTCACGGTTGGCAATTCGATTCAAGAACTTGGTCGCTTCCAGATAACGATTACGCACTTCCTCTGTATCATTCGTCGCCCCTGCACTCAGGCGATACCGGGCAATGTCACATGCGAATCCCACCAATAAGCGCGGGATAGAGGCAAGTGGCAACTGATAATGCCCAGCCAGATATGGGTCGATTTCAGCGTCAGCCTGATCCAGGGCATAACCCAGCACACTGGCATCAATGACGCCCTGGCGAGCGCGGTCAGTCAACATAATGACCTCGCGCTCACCGAAGCGATTAACCATATCTGATTGCGTCGCGTAGCTCATGGCTTAAGCTGCGTTTACCAACACCCAAGCTGCATCGCGTTCTGTGCTGCTGACTGCAAAGCCTACAGCCGCAGCAACGGCTTCAGTTGATGGCTTGCCGTCTTTCAACCACAGATCCTGATTGTTTGGATCGAGTGAGGAAATGGCTGCGGACAATGATGCCATCCGCACCTTGCTGTCTGCAGGCCCCGTAGCTACAGGAGCAACAGCCTTTGGCGTATCCACTGGGCCTTCGACAACGGCTACCAACAGTAATGATTCAACCTGTTTGTCATCGATGTCTACCAACTCACCAATTTCGTAACGATTGTTGTCCAAATCAAGCGGCGAGCGTACGCGATAAGTTTGTTTTGCCATGTTATTTCTCCTTAATTACCCGCCCGGCATTCCGGGCGGATTCAATGAATACAATCGGAATTAGGGGTTAAGCCACACAATTCTGGAAGAAGTAGCCCGCGTCTGAAGATACGATCACTTCCTTCACCGATTCGCCGGAGCGAATGCGAGAACCACCACGCAGACCCGCTTTGGGTTCTGGAATCGTGCCTGCGATGCGGGTAGCAAACTGAGCGGTCCAGCCAAAGGTCGGTTGCCCTAATTGCGCGGCCAGCGAGTCGACGTGCAGCAGTGCGCAATGCTTGCCCCATGCACGGTTGTAAACCGGAGCCTGACCTTTTTTAGCTGTATTGTAGAAACCACGTCCTACCAGAATTTGATCCAGTTCGAGCAAGCCAGCGACTTCCACCAGGCTGGCATTACCACCCAACTGGGCACTCTTACCGATAGCCTGGATAATCTTTGGATGTTGACGAAGCAGCGTCCATGCTTGCTGACCGATTACCATCTTGTTAGGTCGAACCAGAGGAATATCCAGTGCTTGCAGGATCGCATTCAGCGGATTCGAGTTAGCCTGATCAGACCACTGCGATGTACCGGCCAGCGTAGACTGGTTAGCAGCCGAGTAGTTAGCCGCACCAAACACGGTATTAGCCACACGGATTTCACGATCCAGCTGCACCAGACCGGTCAGCATCATGGTCGACAGCGCTTCAGGTGATACCGGGCCACCCACAGCAGGCTTGGCCATTGCGTTATAGGCTTCGATTTCATCGACGGGAACCAGATCGTCCAAGCCATAATCCTGGCACTCATCGGTCACATCAGTACCACCGAAGTCAACCATGTTGGGTTCCGACTTGCGGCCAACCTTGGTTTCCGGAACGGTGTAACCTTGTTCGACGGTGTACTTCGTCCATTTGAATTTTTTGGCGGTAGGGACACGCGGCAAAACTTCATCTGCGATCAGTGCAGACGCCGGGTTCTGGTAGGCGATCGCAATGGCGGTGAGTTCCGGGTTGACCGCGAATGCCGTGGTATTCAGACCGAACAGTACGGCTCCGGCCATTCCACCGTGATCCGGCGTAATCAGGCCGAACAGCATGGCCGCGAAGACCAGCGCGGTTACGATCAACATCGTGCGATTGTTTTGCAAATAGGCTTTCATGTGTGATTTCTCCGTGAAGTTATGGGAATTAGCCTTGGATACGATTGCAAGCCAAGGTGACGCTGCCAACATCGCCCAGCACGCCGGAAACCAGTGCGCGACCGACAACGTTGTTATTGATACCGGCTGCAGGTGCCGCTGTAACTGCCCGTCCACTAGCATCCGTGGTCAGCCAGTCACCACGGGCGACGGTGCCGCCGTAAAGCACATCGGCAACACCCGCCAGAATGACGTCTGTACGCTCCCCCAGCGCTGCGGGAATATCGGTCGTGACACCCATGATCGAATCGGCCACCGCTGCACCGGCTAAAACGTTACCGTCGACAGTTCCGGGCTTGACCAGGGTGAAAGCCGGGATGGCCGCTTCCGCCTTGAAGTTTCTTGCAAGTAATACGTTAGACATTTCTGCTCCTTAATAAACGAGGGTTGGTGGGTTAGTTCGATTGAGAGAGGACGTGCTGTACTGCTTGTGCGGCATTGACTGTGCGACCAGCCGCCAATTCTTCTGCCTGATACTTGCGAGCCAGCATTGAGATGGCGACAGAATCATTAGGGTCAGCTTGAGCGACAGGAGCCTTGCCACCGGTTTGCGTACCCGTCAGGGCAGCCAATGGCTGAGCACCCTCGATCATTTTGTTGAGCGCTGCCAAATTGGATTTACCAAGCTCGATGGCTGCATCCTTTTGCGCGGGGAACAACCGGCCAGCAGTCAGCGCTGCTTCGACGATGCCTGATACTTCCGCATCCGCTTTCTCAGCTTTGAATGCAGCCAGCTCATTCTGAATCGCGGTGAGTTTGGCAACTGCTACAAACTTGGCCTCGTCTGGTTCGGCTGATTTGAGCGCAGCAATTTGGGCGGATTGCGCAGCGATCAAGCCAGCGATACCAGAATTAGCTGCGATGGCTTCACCTTGAGTGGCCTTAATTGCGTCCAAAGCCTTTTGCAGCTCATTCGCAATATCTTCTGCAGTGGCCAGTCTCGGCAGATTGAGCATCCAACGCAGGTTCTCCAACAAATCTTCGATATCCATACTTAATTTCTCCTTTTGATTAACTTCCGCTGAAAGACGTGCGACGACCTCGGCCATGCCATCAATGGCAGGGTTATTGGTCAGCGCTGCATTGATGATTTTTTTGATTGCGCCGGTGGCCTTGTCATAGGAGATCACCGGGCTAATAAATTTGTACTCGCCCGCATCGATGTGAGCGATGGCACGTTCTGTCCATTCGACAGTTGAAAACAGGCCAACGCCTTCTTCCCAACGCAATGCAGAGAACCAGCCTGCTGCGGGTGCAGGCTGACCATTCTCGGAAGACAGGAGCGTTTGATGTTCGTAATCAATTACGAGGGGGTTGGCACGGGCAGCGATATCAGCGATGAGCTTTTCCGCGATTTCGGCATTGGTCAGCCAGCACGGCGCATCATTTGGACGGCCATCTACCGAATGGAACTCGCCAGCTGGCAACAACTGAATCTCGCCACTGGCGCTCAACGTATAGCTGCACACCGCAAATGCGACTGCATTGCCATTCGGGTGATTCGGATTTTGCTTTTTGATTTTCATGGCCGCCATTGTGGCGACCAGTGCGATGGCAGTTAAGCCGGAAACGTTTCCTATATAAGAAATGGCGACCGAAGTCGCCAGTGGGAAAGTAATACGAGAAGCCTGAAAGGTACTTTTTTAAGTTACCACACAATCTGCGTTTGTGAACACCCTTGTTGATGCCGCAAAAACCGATTTATAAACGCGCTGTCTGGATTTTGGTGGGGCAAGTTATATCCTTGCCTAACTTTTGCAGCAAAAGGCCTAGAACAGGCTGCCGGTCGGACATTCTTCTGGAAGGTTATATTCGATATTGCGGATCTGTCTTGGGGTCAATCCAGTCAACATAGCCACTTCAGTTTGCGAATAGCCCGTCGAGCGAAGTTTGATTACATTCTTGTGGCGGATTTTAGTCAGAGCGAACTTGCAGTTAGGCAGTGTCAGCATTTCACCGCCATAATTTTTTACTAAAAGTGCAAAGGTATGCATCCCAATGGTTTTTGCCAGCGCAT
>SESD01000817.1_pt1 | contig 18440 bp, 11 predicted proteins | sample 3171411 | NCBI WGS metagenome assembly SESD01 (sample SAMN06051880, study PRJNA518727) | freshwater metagenome | biome: subpolar coniferous forest; feature: holomictic lake; material: water; isolation source: holomictic Lake 442, 16.5 m depth | place: Canada: near Kenora, Ontario | collected...
ATTTTGTGATGCTATACTTTTAAGCTTCATTTCAGCTTAATACGATAGAGTAAGCCATACACTATTCACAGGGGTACAAAATGAAGTCACAAGCGTTAGTCAAAGTGTGGGATCTCCCGCTCAGAATTTTTCACTGGTTGCTGGTTGTAGGATTCGTGGTTGCTTACCTGACCGAAGATGACTTATTAACCGTTCATGTTTGGGCGGGTTATCTGGTATTCGGCTTGTTGCTATTCAGATTGGTCTGGGGTTTTATCGGTAATAATTATGCCCGATTCTCAAATTTTCTATGCAGCCCAGTTCAGTCAATTGCCTATATAAAAGATCTGACCACCTTTAAATCCAAGCGTTACGTTGGCCATAACCCGGCGGGTGCGGCCATGATTGTACTATTATTGCTGACCTTATTAATGACTGTAATCACCGGATTTGCTGTTTATGGTGCTGATAAAGCGGCCGGCCCTTTAGCTTTTATAGGTTCCAGTAACGAAAAAATGTGGGAAGAAGTACATGAGTTTTTTGCCAACGTTACCGTCATACTAGTGATTGCGCATATTATCGGTGTCGCGATTGAAAGCTTTATACATCGTGAAAACCTGGCAAAATCGATGTGGCATGGCTTCAAAAAACCCGAAGAAAAATAACTACGACAAAGCCCCAATACCGTTAATTTAACCGCAAGTTGTTAAAAAAACTGGAGTGCAATCGCTTCAGCTTTTGCCTGTAAAAACAGCTAAAGCTGTTTTACTCCATTAACTTAACGACAATGGATAAAAGCCCTGTTACGCTAACCCAACAACACAAAAAAGATGACTAACACGGATAAAACCAGGCAATCGGCTACCACTTCAACCTACGAAAACAGCATTGCCATTATAAGCATCCTCGGCATCAGCGGCTATCTGGTGCTGCGGTATGCCTTTGACACCGGCCATGAAGCTTATACCCTGAGCATTAATGCCGCCTTAACTTCAGCAATTGTCCACATTTACCAAGGACAAACCAGCTTTTCAACGACGCTGGTACAACTGCCCCTGCTTGCCGTTTTGGTGTTGGGTGGGTTACCTTTGGTTTATCAACTGATTATAAAATTATTTCGGGGCGATTTTGGTGCCGATTTACTGGCCGGCTTATCCATTATTACCGCCGTAATTCTGGATGAATATCTGGCAGGAAGTCTGGTGGTATTAATGCTTTCGGGTGGTGCAGCGCTGGAACATTACGCCGTGCGCAAAGCCTCTTCCGTACTGGAGGCATTAGCCAAGCGTATGCCGTCAGTGGCGCATAGAAAATCAGCGGAGGCCTTAACCGACATTACCACCGAGCAGGTTGTTATCGGTGATACCTTATTGATATTACCTCACGAAATTTGCCCGGTTGATGGCACGGTACTGGAAGGATCAGGCACAATGGATGAATCCTATTTGACTGGCGAACCTTACATGATGTCAAAAACCATCGGTTCTGTAGTTATCTCCGGTGCAATTAATGGTGATTCCGCGTTAACAATTCGCGCTGACAAACTCTCTGTTGATTCCCGCTATGCCAAAATCATGGAAGTCATGCGCTCTTCCGAGCAATATCGACCCAACATCAGACGGCTAGGCGACCAATTGGGCGCATTATATACACCGTTAGCCGTAATCATTGCTCTGGCTGCCTGGATGATAAGCGACGATGTCATTCGTTTTCTGGCGGTTCTGGTTGTTGCTACACCCTGCCCTTTACTAATAGGCATACCCGTCACTATTATCAGCTCAATTTCGCTGGCAGCGCGGCGGGAAATTATCATCAAAAATCCGGCCATACTGGAAACCATTGGCACCTGTCGAACTGCAATTTTTGATAAAACCGGCACCCTGACTTATGGTCGTCCCTCGCTGACAGCTTTGATTCCGGCAAAAGATCAGCATGAACAGGAAGTGTTAACCTTAATTGCCAGTCTGGAGCGATATTCCAAACATCCGCTATCCACCGCGATTATTAAAGCAGCGGAAAAATCCGGATTAACTTTATTAAATGTGACCCGTATCGCCGAATTACCCGGTAAAGGCCTGACCGGTAATGTGCAGGGTAAACAGGTACAAATTACCAGCCGTAAAAACTTTACCGAAACAAACCCTGCCGGTATTGAAGAATTACCCCCTATCACTGGCGGCCTGGAATGTGTGGTATTGATTGATGATCACTATGCAGCAACCCTGCAATTTCGGGATGAAGTGCGTACTGACAGCTCATCATTTATTAATCACTTGCAACCTAATCACTTGTTTGAACGAGTGATGCTGGTGTCCGGTGACCGAGAATCCGAGGTCCGTTATTTAGCCGAACAAGTGGGTATTGAGCATGTTTACTTTAGTCAAAGTCCTGAACAAAAACTGGAAATAGTACGCCAAGAAACCCAAATGGCAAAAACCATTTTTCTGGGTGATGGTATCAACGATGCTCCCTCCTTAACGGCTGCGACCATTGGCATAGCCTTTGGTCAAAACAGTGATATTACCGGCGAATCGGCCGATGCAGTCATCATGGACAGCTCATTGTTAAAAGTGGATGAACTTTTTCATATTGGTGAACGAATGCGTAAAATTGCCCTGCAAAGCGCAGTCGGCGGCATGGCGCTAAGTTTGATCGGTATGGTATTTGCCGGATTAGGTTATCTGTCACCGGTAGCCGGTGCTGTTACCCAAGAAATCATTGATGTTCTGGCGGTTTTAAATGCGTTAAGAGCCGCTATTCCGCCCAAAACACTTTCAGATTATTGATAGAGCAAGATACGCACACCCTGCCCTGCCAAACCTGTATTCAAAGCTTAAAATGCACCAGCACCGATCTAAAGGTATCCTGTGAAATCGTGACCGATCCGGTAAACGGGAAATCAAGGGTCATAATGGTAAACAGTGACAAAGCCACCAGCATAGATAACATCGATGACATAATCAATTGGGCTCCAAAATTCTCTGTCCCAAAAAATATCGTAAAGAGTATCGTAATCATTCCACCGCATACCAATACGGTCCAGAGAATCGATGGAATCCCCGGCCCGGCAGCCAATATCCGCTCACGCCGGAGTTCAGCTGCTTCATTCAATTTCTCCACGGACTCCTGAAAAAATATTCTCTGATTCTCGTTTTCAGGCTGAAAAGAAGTATAGAGATTCCAAATTGTCTCAGAAGCGGCTTGTGCCTTTTCGCTACGTTTCCCACTGGCCAAGGTCATCCATTCATCATTAACAATAGCGAAGGCATAGTCACTTAGCGCGGTTCTTACAGCCTCCTTAAAAACAGGCGGAAAACCGGTAGAATCGCGGTAAAGATCTTCAATGCAAATCGCTTCACTTGCTGCATTTCTGCCTGCCCTGTCAAAGTTTTGCCATGAGACAATAACCATAAACGCAAGTAATACCGCATAGATAACCCCTATCGTTGAAAAGATAAATCCAGCGACATCGTTATGAGTTTTAAGTCTGTGGAAGGGAATAAAGCGCCTAACCAGAAAAAGCGATCCTATGGTTATCCCAAGGAATAAGCCAATCAATAAAATCGCTAACAGGGTACTCGGAACGTAAAACAACAACCATTGATTTAGAGGCATTTGTTTCTCCTTTACTAAAGGTAAGTATTCAAGCCCCTCGCTTTACTACCTCACTTTAAAAAAGGAGGACTGAAGGGGGATTTATTTAAAAATCGCCCAGTCTCACCTCTTTTTCAAAGAGGGGGGACTGAATAATTACCCATATTTTTGCTTACAAGACCGAAAGGGTTAAAGCAAAAACAAAGGCAATAATCAAAAAAATAGTAAATATCGCTTTTTTTGAAAGTCCTGCTTTTATCTGATTCAGTTCGTCCCTTAACGCTTGCTTGCTGTCATCGGCGTTAAGTATTCGTTTGCATCGCCCACGAAACGAATGCTTTTCTTCATTAGCCTCATCTTCCGCAATAAGCTCTGCCAGGGTCGGATAAAAATTGCCGCATTCAGGACACCTTACATCAAAATCCTTACGTTCATAACCACAAGCCTGACATGGGTTCATTTTGCAATCCTTAAATTATTTTTTGAATTAAACAAATTTTATACTCATCACATCTACAAGATAAGCACTTCTGTGTGACTTTTTAAAATCAGTGCTTAAAGATGTTAGCTACACACTTAAGCCGGGACAATGGCCGAGGATTAACCGTTCGCCCTGAGCTTGCCGAAGGTTAGCGGTTAAGCCGTTCATGGTTCGCAAGCTCTCTCAAGAACGGCTTAACCTTAAACAGTCCCGTCTTAAGTGGGTAGAGCGTAGGATGGGTAGAGGCAATAGCCGAAACCCATCATAATTGATTCTTTAGGCGATGGGTGATCAACATAAACCTACCATTAGCCATGTCGGGTTACGACTATCGTCTAATCCGACCTACTGTGCTACCAATTTAAAGCGGGACAGATAAATAAAGCTGGCCTATTGATTCCGAGAGCGCTGAGCCCCAGTTCGGCGTAGTCATCAATCAGCTTGATTATCCCGTGCCGATCTGGGGCTCGGCATTACCAGAAAGTTATCTGTCCCGGCTTAAGTTGGTAGCCAAGATGTTGAATTATACAATTGATACGCCTTCTTTTGTCGGCATATCCTACGTGCTAATGTGGTTGACGCACTTGATCAGTCGGGCAAAGCCTGACTTCCACAAATTAAACGACAGGCTATTAATGCGTTAGCTATACATTGCCCCTTGTATTAGCTTACCATGCAATAAAATCCCAACACATTGCCCCTTGTATTTTTAACTCTCTAATTTCATCTATTTTTCAATGAGTTGAAGACGAAATTTTATTCGTTGGTAAGCGCATACCAAACAGTTTGTGCAGGTTAGCAAACAATTTACACGGACTACCAAGCAATGTGAAGCGAATATTAGGGAGGAATAGATGCTTTTTAACGCGTGGTAAGATTTGCACTGGCCTGGGTATGGAGTTTTTATGTCCGGATAAATAGTTTTTATTCAGGCACATTTGTTTTTTTATAAAATCATAAGCCGTTTTTTTATGACAATTTTGTATAAAAACCCGGTTTTGTTAATCGCACTAACCGATATGGCATTCATTTTTCAACACGGTTTGATTATTTTGCTATCATGGTAACCGGTTTTTTGATTTTAGTACCCAATTGTAGTCCTTGTGCTAAAGGGCTGAGTAGTATTTTCGGGTCTTAATGGTGCGACTTATTTTTACCCAAAAACAATCGAACGTGTGAAGACAACGATTAAAGAGAACATTTTTAATGCGCACAAGGCTATGTATCGCCATTTCTCCGATTTTATATCGTTGATTAGGACGCTCAATAAAGCCTGTTCACTCTACAAGTTATCCATTTTAAATAATCTCTAAGGAGTTAGTCATGCTAGAACAATACCGCAAACATGTTGAAGAACGCGCCGCTGAAGGCGTCGTGCCTAAACCGCTTGATGCAGGGCAAATGGCTGCTTTGGTTGATTTGCTTAAAAATCCGCCTAAAGGCGAAGAAGAATTTATTCTTAATCTGTTGGCTAATCGGGTTCCTGCCGGTGTTGATGAAGCCGCTTACATTAAAGCGGGCTTTCTGGCAGCTATTGCCAAAGGTGAAGTCAGTTCACCTATTTTAACCGCCGCTGATGCGACAGAATTATTGGGCACCATGCTGGGCGGTTATAACATTACCCCCTTGATTGAGTTACTAGATAACCCTGCCCTGGCACCTATTGCCGTTAAAGGTTTGTCTCATACCTTATTGGTATTTGATGCGTTTCATGATGTTCAGGAAAAAGCCGATGCCGGTAATGACTTTGCCAAACAAGTGATTCAATCTTGGGCAGATGCCGAATGGTTTACCAGCAAACCCCGCACGCCCGAAAAATTAACGGTGACCGTTTTTAAAGTAACCGGCGAAACCAATACGGACGATTTGTCGCCAGCACCGGATGCATGGTCCAGACCAGATATTCCGTTACATGCCAAAGCCATGTTAAAAATGCCCAGAGAAGGCATTACCAATGCAGAACTTCAAATTGAAGAACTGCAAACCAAAGGCTTTCCCGTTGCTTATGTGGGCGATGTGGTGGGCACTGGATCTTCCCGCAAATCAGCGACCAATTCCGTATTATGGTTTATCGGCAATGACATTCCCTTTATACCCAATAAACGTGATGGCGGTGTTTGTATCGGTAGCAAAATCGCACCTATCTTCTTTAACACGATGGAAGATTCTGGCGCCTTACCGTTTGAATGTGATGTGACTCACTTGGCGATGGGTGATGTGATTGATATTTATGTCTATGAAGGCGTTATTAAGCGCCACGATAGCGATGAGGTGATCTGCACATTTGCCTTAAAAACGGATGTTATTCTTGATGAAGTCCGTGCCGGTGGACGCATTCCTTTAATTATAGGACGGGGTCTGACTGACCGTGCACGAAAAGCCTTAGGTCTGGAGGCGTCTACTGTTTTCCTGCGTCCTGTTGATGAAAAAGACAGCGGCAAAGGGTTTACCCTGGCGCAAAAAATTGTGGGCAAAGCCTGTGGTGTTAGCGGCGTTCGTCCCAATACGTACTGTGAACCGCACATGACCACGGTTGGCTCGCAGGATACAACCGGCCCCATGACCCGTGACGAATTGAAAGATTTGGCCTGTTTAGGTTTTTCAGCGGATTTGGTGTTGCAATCTTTTTGTCACACTGCCGCTTACCCAAAGCCGATTGATGTCGTTATGCAACATACCTTGCCGGATTTTATAATGAATCGCGGTGGAGTGTCCTTGCGCCCAGGTGACGGTATTATTCATTCCTGGTTAAACCGGATGTTATTGCCTGATACCGTCGGCACTGGTGGTGATTCGCATACCCGCTTTCCATTGGGTATTTCTTTTCCCGCCGGATCAGGTTTGGTGGCTTTTGCAGCTGCTACCGGAGTTATGCCACTAGATATGCCTGAATCGGTTTTGGTTCGTTTTACCGGTGAAATGCAGCCGGGTATTACGCTGCGTGATATGGTTAATGCAATCCCCTACGCTGCGATACAACGTGGTTTGCTGACGATTGATAAAACCGGTAAGAAAAATGTGTTTTCCGGACGTATTTTGGAAATTGAAGGTTTGCCCAATTTAAAGGTAGAGCAAGCGTTTGAATTATCTGATGCTTCAGCGGAACGTTCAGCCGGTGGTTGTACGATTCGTTTAAGTGAAGCACCGATACGGGAATATCTAAATTCCAATATGACCCTGCTGAAATGGATGATTGCTGAAGGTTATGGCGATGTTCGCACTCTTGAGCTACGCATTAAAAGTATGAAAGAATGGCTGGCTAATCCGGTATTACTGGAACCGGATGCTGATGCGGAATACTTTGAAATCATCGAAATTAACATGAGTGACATCAAGGAACCGCTGTTGGCGTGTCCTAATGACCCCGATGATATAAAAACCCTTTCCGCTGTCGCCGGAACCAAGATTGACGAGGTGTTCTTGGGTTCTTGTATGACCAACATTGGTCATTTCCGCGCTGCCGGTAAGTTACTTGAGAAACAGAAAGGTGAACTGCCCACGCGCTTATGGGTTGCCCCCCCGACTAAAATGGATCAAACCCAATTAACCGAAGAAGGTTATTACAGCACCTTTGGTAAAGCAGGCGCAAGAATGGAAATGCCGGGGTGTTCGTTATGTATGGGTAATCAGGCGCGAGTGGCAGAAAATTCTACGGTAGTATCTACCTCTACAAGAAACTTCCCTAACCGTCTGGGCAATGGTGCCAATGTCTATCTGTCTTCTGCCGAACTGGCGGCCGTGTGTTCAATTATGGGTAAAATCCCCACGTTTGAAGAATATATGCACTACGCCGAACAAATCAGCGAAACAGCGGAAGATACTTATCGGTATTTAAATTTTAATCAGATGGAAGCTTATACAGCCTAAGGAACGTGCATGAAATAATTTGAGCATTTATATCCCCTCACCCCAACCCTCTCCCGGAGGGAGAGGGAGCAAGATGCCTAAGTTTTTTCATGAGCATTTCTAAGTCATTTTAAAAGCATGGCATAGCGACTTTATTTAGCGCTCCTAAATAAGCGTTATGCCCTATAACGTAAAGCATCATTTCTTTTAACCAAAATATCTGGAGCCGACTATGTCTATTTCAATGTACCAATCTTCTATTCCAGTCTTTATCCATCAACTGGAAAATCTTTCAAAAATTCTCGACAAGGCCAGTGTACATGCCGAATCCAAAAAAATTGATCCGGCCGTATTTATCAATGCACGTTTGGCACCTGATATGTATCCACTTTCCCGTCAGGTGCAAATTGCCTCGGATGTTGTAAAAGGCTGTGCTGCACGCCTTTCAGGGATTGAAGTACCCAGCTATAAAGATGATGAAACTACTTTTTCAGACTTGCAGGCTCGTATCGCCAAAACCATCGACTTTTTAAAAAGTGTCAATGCAGCGCAAATTGATGGCAGTGAAGAACGCACTGTTACCCTAAAAATGCATGGTAAAGAAACCCACTTTGCAGGACAACCTTATCTACTTTATTTTGTGCTGCCTAATTTCTATTTTCACATCAGCATGGCTTATGCAATTTTAAGGCATAACGGTGTCGAAATAGGCAAAACGGATTTTATTGGGAGTTAGTAATAAGTGATCAATCAACATAGAACCAAGATCTTTAAACGTTAATCCCTAACAGGTTAACTCTGGTTTTTCGTGAGCTTTGATGATGGTAATATTTTTAATTCAACACCGATGATCGCAGTGTTTAATAGGCCCAGATTTTTTTCTTCACTGATTTGCATACCCATCACATAGAAAATAGGCATCCAAAACGGATTGATTAAAATACCGCCCATCACACTTTTCCAGGTTCGCTTCCAATTTTTTAAGGGATTAAAAGAGTCGGCAAGCGAATCCATGGGATTGTTGACAAAAACAGCGGTAATCGGCTGTAACACCGCTTTTTCATGCCTATCAAGCTGAGCCATGGATGCTAAGAGCTTTTTCTCCATTTTATGATAATTCATGCGGGCAAAGCTTGCAGAAACGGCAAACGTAAGCGCGACTAAAGGCAGAATAACAGTGGGTGGCGCTATAGGTGCAAAAGTTGAGGACAACATAACTACACCAAGACCTAAGATGAGCGCGTCTTCGCCTCTCTCTACATCCCGATCAATACCCTTTAAAATATCTACGATAGCATTTTCAAACGGATGGTTTAAATAACTTTTATTTTTTATCATAGCAATCAATTCACTTCTGGATATACTTTATTTATATATCCTCGCACTAAAAAATGTCAAGTTTGCGAATAAATAATGATGGGCTAAAAACCATAAGATTTATATTAAATTACTTTTTATTTGCTTTTTATTTACTTTTTTTATAGCCTAAAACACCAAACATAATCCATGGTAACTATTCACTTTCCTCTGTAACTATTAAGTCTCTCTCTTTAAAAATAAGGTTAGGGGAGATTTTATTAGATAAAGCCACCGTAGCCCCAATGCCGTTAAGTTAAGCGCAAGTTATTTAAAAAATTGGAATGCAATCGCTTCAGCTATTGCCTGTAAAAACAGCTAAAGCGGTTTTACTCCAGTGGGTTGCTTAAATTAACAATCGCGCTCCTAAAACCGCATCCACTAAACGGTTTTAGGTGCACTAAAATCTATTATTTTTTCTACCTGTAGCGTAATTAGGGTTCTTTCTCTGGCATAGTTGTGGTGCGCGATGCACACCCTCAGCTAAACAGTAATATTGCGAAACTTGGCGGGTGTTATTTATTGCGAGTTACCTAACATCTCCAATTGTTTAACCTAAACGTCATTTCGTAGTGCAAATTATTATCTTGTACCAGTCATAAATAACAACTATCTGCATTTTTCAGTATTGTCTGAAACCATTGATTTTATGAAGAGCAGATTTTTCTGTTAATTCTAAAAAAAATCACTTGAGCTTAGCGCTGACAAAAATAGTAAGAATATCCTTGATAAGTTATTTCTGATTATTGCCTGTGAAGGTGTTGATTCCAATCGACCTAAATTGCTCCTAACCATAGGCTTACCACAAAAAAATTAACTGAAAGTGGTCAATAGGCTGCCATAACTTCTGAACCGGCGGCAAAATTGGACTAACGGTGAGAGATGGTAGGCGGGTGTCATTTTCTAAATTGGTATCAGAGGGGCATTTGGGAGATGAGGCTAAAACTCAAAAAATAATATCGTAAAAGTGGGCATCCTTAACAGAAGCCCAAAAGTAGTTTGACCATTAATAAACACCCTACAAAAGTTATTGGATGTACTGCGAATATCAATAGCTATTCGGCAACTCTTATTAAGCGTCTGATACTGACTCAAAAATAACTCATAATTATTTTTTTTCGCCTATTCATACTTAAACGTCACCTAATAAATGCTGCCAGACAGCTAAAAATAACAGCTAGATAACGATAAACAACTGTTCAATAATAATTTTTGATAAACCGATGCGTAAAAATAATGGCTGGTATTTTAATAAATCCTCAATAGTAATCTTATTAAGGCCTATGTATGATTACCCTTATTATCGACAGGTTACAGGTTTTATTGAAACGGTTTGCGTATAATGTCATAAACTCATTAAGTCTGGTAGAGTAGTTTCCCGTCCCAGAGGTACTGAGCTAATAAAAAATTAAATTCGTCACCCAAGGACATCATGCTTCTGTTATCACTTTGTAGTGTGTCCAAGAAACCCGCTTTAAGTGCCGCTAAACAAAGCCTAACAGGGCATACAACCTTACTAACCCACACATAACACAATGACACTAACTACACGTTTTGCCCCCAGCCCAACCGGTTATTTGCATGTCGGCGGTGCCCGTACCGCTTTATTCTCATGGCTTTATGCTCGCAAACATGGCGGAAAGTTTATTTTACGGATTGAAGATACCGACTTGGAACGTTCAACGCAAGAATCGGTTAATGCCATTCTGGAAGGCATGTCGTGGCTGGGTCTGGATTATGATGCCGGGCCTTTTTATCAAACCCATCATTTTGATCGGTATAAAGAAATTATCCAGCAGTTATTGGTGCAGGGTGATGCCTATTATTGCTACTGTAGCAAAGAGGAACTGGAGCAATTACGTACCGAGCAAATGGCTAATAAAGAAAAGCCGCGCTATAACGGTAAGTGCAGGGGATCAGACGAGTCACAACTTGACAGAGAACCTGTGATTCGCTTTAAAAATCCGGTTGATGGCGTAGTTACCATTACTGACTTGGTTAAAGGCGATATTGTGGTTGCCAATAAAGAACTGGATGATTTGATTATCGCCAGGGCTGACGGCACACCCACCTATAATTTAACAGTTGTTGTCGATGATATGGATATGGAGGTCACTCATGTTATTCGTGGCGATGATCATATTAACAATACTCCCAGACAGATGAATATTCTTAAAGCGCTGGGTGCCGAGCTTCCAAAATATGCGCATTTACCCATGATTCTGGGTGCTGACGGCGCACGCCTGTCAAAACGTCACGGAGCTGTCAGTGTGATGCAATTTCGTGATGACGGCTATTTACCGGAAGCATTGCTTAATTATTTGGTGCGTTTGGGCTGGTCTCATGGCGATCAAGAAATATTCTCTATCGATGAGATGGTTGAGTATTTTGAACTGGATGATGTCAATGTATCCGCATCGACTTTTAACATGGAAAAATTATTGTGGTTAAACCATCAATATATTATGAACGGTGACCCTGCCCATGTCGCGCGTCATTTAAGTTGGCATATCGGGCAATTAGGTATTGATCCTGCTGATGGCCCTGACTTGATTGATGTGGTAAAAGCGCAAAGAGAGCGCAGCAAGACGCTGGTTGAGATGGCCGCTGCCAGTGTTTATTTTTATAAAGACTTTGATTCCTACGATGAAAAAGCCGTTAAAAAGAATTTTACGCAAGGATCAGATCACGTTTTAGCGTCTTTACACGACGAACTGGTTGCAGTGACTGATTGGAATGGTGAAGCAGTGCATCAAATTATTATCGATCTTGCCGAAACCTTGGGACTTAACATGGGCAAAGTGGCGCAGCCTTTACGAGTTGCGGTTTGCGGATCGGCTGTTTCACCCGCTATTGACGTTACTTTATCACTATTGGGACAAGAAAAAACCCTAACTAGAATAGAAAAAGCCATCAATTACATAAGAACCTTAAATTAGTGTTGGACTTTACCGGTAGTTTCTATATAATACCGGTTCTTGACTTGGGGCCATAGCTCAATTGGTAGAGCGCAACACTGGCAGTGTTGAGGTCAGCGGTTCGATTCCGCTTGGCTCCACCAAAAAAGAAAACGTTAAGTAAAGTTTAAAAATCGCTAGTCCCCATCGTCTAGCGGCCTAGGACACTGCCCTTTCACGGCGGTAACAGGGGTTCGAACCCCCTTGGGGACGCCATTTTTTGGCTCATGATTTACACCGGTTTTTTATGTCAAGCATAACAAATCGTTAGTTTAAAATATTAAGTCTCATCCTTTGCGGATTGATTTATTATTAGGCCAGACTAAACCAGTTTTAGTCCCCATCGTCTAGCGGCCTAGGACACTGCCCTTTCACGGCGGTAACAGGGGTTCGAACCCCCTTGGGGACGCCATAAAATTAAAAGCTTATCATTAATTTGATAAGCTTTTTTTTTGCCTTGCATTTATGTTGTCTTGGGTCGATTCACTAATTTGGTTATCAATTTAAACCGGTCTATTGATCTCGGGAACGCTGAGCCCGAGCTCGGCGTTCGCGGAAAGTCATAGTGTTTGACTGATGACGACATTTTAAAAACCAGTCTATCAAAGGATATTATCTGTCCCATCTTAAGATGGATAACCCAAGAAATCTATTGATAAATAAACAGACTACGTTATCTTATTAGCGCTTGGTGAACATAAAGTAATGCACAACTAATTAAACACCACCAATTCACAGAGTAAACCTGTTTATAATCTGTGAATCTTGGGCAACTGTTACAGTGGGTATTTTTTAAATTAAAAAATGCAAGACATCCACTCTTTACCCTTTCAAAAGGAAATAAAATGAGCATCACAAAAATACTCACAGGGCTTTGCTTAGCGGCAATTATATTACCGGTGACAGCAGCGGAAGAAAAATTTAAAGTCTGTGCTGATCCACTGAACCCGCCTTATTCAACTAAAAATAAAGACGGTTTTGAAAACAAAATTGCCGAATTATTTGCCAAGGAATTGGGACAAAAAGTTGAATACACTTGGTTTGCCCAACGCCTTGGCTTTATTCGCAACACCTTGACGGCTCCGGTAAACGACTGGGCCGCAGACAGTAACGAGTTTAAGTGTGACATTGTTATGGGTGTTCCGGCGGGTTATGATTTGACGCTAACCACTGAACCCTACTATAAATCAACTTACGTATTGTTGATTGCGAAAGGACGTGGCTGGGACGATATAAAAGATGCCACTCAATTAACCGGACTCCCTTTACAAAAACAGGAAGCGTTAAAAATTGCCATGTTTGATCGAGGACCAGGAACAACTTGGTTGCAACAAAATGGGTTACTGGATCAAGGTATTTCTTATCAATCAATGTCTGGAGATAGTGAAAATAATACGGCCATGCAGATAGAGAAGGATCTTAAAGCCAAGAAAATTGATATGGTTATTTTGTGGGGCCCCATGGCCGCTTACGTAACCGCTCAAAGCCCCAAGAACAGCTACGAGATGATTCCGATGAAATCAACACCGGGCATCAAGTTTGATTTTGCGATGGCAATGGGTGTTCGTAATGGCGATAAAGCAAGAAAAGCAGTACTTGATAAGTTGATTGTGACTAACGCAGATAAAATCAAGGCGATTATAGCGAGCTATCATATTCCGTTACTACCGATTACCAAAGACGTTGCACATGATGCTAATTGAATAAAGCATGAAAAAAGGTTCAAGGAGCTGGGTTGTTAAATCCTGAACCTTAAACCCTGCCCTCAATTTAATTTCGGTTAAACAATGCTATCAAATGAGTAAGCCGGCTGACTTGATCGCTTGACAATTGATGCCACTGAAAACGCCACTTCCAATTGCCTACAGTCGTACCGGGTGTATTCATACGTGCCTCGGTACCCAACTCAAGAATATCCTGCATAGGGATTACAGCAAGATTGGCAACCGATCCCAAGGCGGCCTGTATTAATGCGCAGTGCAGAGATAGTGACGGGTTACCCAGATATTCGTAAACGTAGTTTTTTTCATAATCATTGATACTGTTTGACCAACCTATCGTGGTATCGTTATCATGCGTACCCGTATAAACAACACAGTTCCTTTCATAATTATCGGGTAAATAGGGATTATCAGGACCACTGCCAAAAGCAAATTGTAAAATTTTCATGCCAGGCAAGTTGAATTCATCGCGTAATACTTCAACTTCATCGGTAATGATACCCAAGTCTTCAGCGACCAAAGGAATCGAACCCAATTTGGATTTTATGGCATTCAATAAATCCTTTCCGGGCGCTGTAACCCACGCACCCTTTTGTGCGGTAGGCTCATCTGCCGGAATCTCCCACGCCGCTTCCAGTCCACGAAAATGATCAATACGCAAAATATCAAATTGCTCCAATTGCGTTTGCATTCGCTCAATCCACCACGTAAATCCGGTTTTATTTAGATAGTTCCAGTCATAATGCGGATTACCCCAACGTTGGCCTGTTTCTGAAAAATAATCAGGGGGTACGCCTGCAACAACCGACATTTCGCCTACTTCATCCAACTTGAATACTTTGCGATTAGCCCAGACATCCGCACTGTCATAGGATACAAAAATAGGAATATCACCAAACAAAAGTACCCCACGCTCATTGGCGTAAACTTTTAACGCCATCCATTGCCGAAAAAAGATATATTGTTCAAACTTAATCTCTTCTATTGCTTTTGATAAGCGGTGACGCGCTTCTTTAAGGGCACCAATGTCCATTTCCTTAAAAGGCTTTGGCCATTGATTCCAGCATTGTTGATTAAACATATTTCTAAGTGCCAGAAATAAGGCAAAATCATCAAGCCAAAAGGCTTTTTCCCGACAAAAATGCTCAAAGTCATCCCTATCATGTTGATTAGCGTTTTCTAAAAAACCTTCAAAAACTTTTGCTATCAAACAACTTTTGTTAAATGCAGAAGACCCGTGACATTCTCCGCAGTGCTCGGACAATGTCAACCAACCCAGACTTACCAAGCTATCAATATTAATTAATATTGGATTGCCAGCGTGAGCCGATAAGCATTGATAAGGCGATCCATCCGCATGAGTCATGCCTAAGGGCAACGTTTGCCAGACACTAACCCCGGTATCGTGTAGGAAATTAACAAAATTATAGGATTCCTGCCCCAAATCACCTTGTTTATCAGTGCCGGGTAAAGAAGTAATATGCAGTAGAACGCCGGCCCGGCGCTTGTTTAAAATATTATTCACTAATAAGGGTCTCTGGTTAATGTTCAACACCTGGCCGCATTGCTCCACCCATAGAGGGATCACCAAAACCCTGAGTGAATGACAGTGCCAGATAAGCGGGAGGCTCTTCGCCTAATAATCGATACAAATTAGTTAAATTAAGCCGGAATTGTTTTTCAAAACTACTAACCGCTTCACCAGGATTATAATCACCAAACCACCAGAACCAATCAGAACCTTCGCAAACAGACAATTGAAATTCAGCTTGCTGAACTTGTATATCCGTTAAGTGGCCGCTTGCCAATGCTTTATCAAAAGCACATTTTACATCACCCAGCATTTCCCACCCACGATTTTTATCCGGCGATCCTATCCAGGTTGAAAAGGTTCCATAGACCCAGCTACCTGCAACTATAGTCGATAAGGGTTTAACGACTGTTTTATTTTTTAAACATTCCGAGAAAGTGGTTAATTCAATAGCCGGATGACTCGCCAATTGTCTATATAAAGCACTCAAGAAATGATAGCCATTATCCGGAAAATATTCCCAGGCATTCTCGCCATCCATGATAATTGAAACCACTTTATCACCAGGCTCGTGAGCTGAAATATTTTCCAAGTGTTGAATAAAATCGCCAACAGCATCATCTGCGTGCCATTTTGAATATTCAAAACCAATAAGATCCGATAACCCATCATCCCTAAAAAAACAAGCTATTTTGGTTTTTTTTAATTTAAACGGATGATGTATGCCTGTTAATTCATTATCTTCAGACAAATGTAAACTATTATGCAGAACCATGCCGCCACTTGCCGTCCAATTAAAACCAAAATCACTCAGTATTTTTAGGGTCTCTTGACTGATACTGCCTTCTGATGGCCAACATCCTTTAGGTTTTGCACCAAAAAAACGCTTAAAGGTCTGCGCACCTTTTTCAAGATGCCATCTTACTCGCTCTTCTCCGCCCGGATAAGGCGCCATCTCCGGCAAAGGCGCGTCGGGCATTGCCTCACTTGTTGTATTTAAGTCCAGCAACAGTGGCATAATGGGGTGCGCATAAGGCGTTACCGAAAGCTCAATTTGACCTTTTCTGGCTAATACCTTATAGCGGCGAAGTACATTTGACAGCAACTCGCCTATAATCTGCACTATTTCAACCCGATCACGCAGACTATAACCTGAACCTTTTTCTATTAAATATTTTACCCGGCTATCGCTTAGCTTTACCGTTTCCCCCATCCATGCCAGATGATACCAGACCAGTAAATCATTAATAAATTGCGCATTGATATAACACAGAGAATCGTAATGCTGCTCAAGCCACTCGGTCATTTCAACCAATTTTTTAAAGGCAGGATAGCGATTGATTTGCCTCTCCCTATTTGCCCGCAAACAATCTTTAATCAACTGCCAGCGATCTTCTGTATCTTCTGAAACAGATGAGGCAACTAAAGCCGCCAACAAAGGATCCTTGATAGCATTGCCATTATTTAAATAACTATTAACCTGGTTGGCATATTCTTCAATTTGTTCCAATAAAATAGGCGCAAAATTAATAACGGCCTTAGCTTCCGGCACCGCTTCCAAATGAGCAACCATATCGACATAGTCTTTGATGACATGAAGATAGGTCCAAGGTAACTTAAATTCGCCAGTGTGTAAATCCCTATACTCCGGCTGATGCATGTGCCAGCACAAGACTACTTTCAACTTTTTTTTGTCGGACATAGTTTTCTATTCTCGCCAATTAGAGTTATGCAGGGAAGGGATTTTTCAAACGTACCGCTTAGGAACGTGCACGAAATAACTTGACCATTTATATTCCTTCACCCCCCGCCCTCTCCCAGTGGGAAAGGGCGCAAGATGCCGAAGTTATTTCATGTACATTTCTTAGGCGATGGAACCCTGGACTGGTTTTGCATGGCGCTCCACCCATCCGGTCATTGCGGGTTATCGGACGTAATGCAATTTTTGTCCCAGCATATCGGGTGTCACTAAAACAACGCCGCCGGGGCTGACAAAAAACCGTCTTTCGTCGTCTGCCCTGTTCTCGCCGATAATAGTGCCTTCGGGAACTTCACAGCCTTTTTCTATAATCGCTTTGGTAATACGGCAATGACGCGCAATATTAACTTGAGGCAACACGATAGAGTCTTGCACTGAGCTAAACGAATTAACACGGACATTTGAGAACAACAAGGAATGCCTGATTTTTGCTCCGGAAATAACGCAGCCGCCTGAAACCATGGAGTCAACAGCCTGTCCACGCCTTTCATCATCATCAAAAACAAATTTGGCGGGCGGGGTTTGTTCCTGGTTAGTCCATATTGGCCAAGTATTATCATATAGATTTAAGCCCGGATTTACGCCGATTAACTCCATATTAGCCGCCCAGTAAGCGTCAATGGTACCTACGTCACGCCAATAACTTTGGTCGCCGGTTTGCAAGTCTAAAAACGGGTAAGCATTAACGTTGTATTTATCAATAACAGCAGGAATAATATCTTTGCCAAAATCGTTGGTAGAACCTTTAGTATCTGCATCTTTAAGCAATTGCTCAAAAAGAAAGCCTGCATTAAAAATATAAATACCCATGGACGCCAAAGCGGTATCAGTTCTACCCGGCATGACCGGTGGGTGTTCAGGTTTCTCTACAAATGCTTTGACACGGCGATTTTCATCAACATCCATCACTCCAAAGGCGGATGCTTCTTCCAGCGATACTTCCAAACAACCAATGGTTAGATCTGCCTTTTTTTCAACATGATCAGCCAACATTGCACCATAATCCATTTTGTAAATGTGATCACCGGCCAATACCAAAATATGTTCGGGATTGCGACTGCGGAGAATATCGATGTTTTGAAAAATAGCGTCAGCGGTGCCTTTATACCAAGAATCTTCATCGTGTCGTTGTTGTGCAGGCATTAAATCTACATATTCACCAAATTCACCGCGCAAAAACCCCCAGCCTTGCTGGATATGGCGAATAAGAGAATCT
>SESD01000819.1_pt1 | contig 18417 bp, 19 predicted proteins | sample 3171411 | NCBI WGS metagenome assembly SESD01 (sample SAMN06051880, study PRJNA518727) | freshwater metagenome | biome: subpolar coniferous forest; feature: holomictic lake; material: water; isolation source: holomictic Lake 442, 16.5 m depth | place: Canada: near Kenora, Ontario | collected...
TACGCAGATCTTCGGGTGAGATGTGATAGCAAGGCGAAAAGCTTAGAAAACATTCTTTTTACCACGAAGCCGCCGCGTGGCGCAGCCACGCGGCGGCTTCGTGGTGAGAATTCTCGACCGCTTCAGGAAAAGACCATGGCAGGGAATCGCGGGCGTATCCCTGTTTGCTTGACATTGCGCTGTTGTACTGTAGGCCGCAATCGGAGTTGCGGCCCACTTCCGTTGTGCACGCCACGCCTGAAGTAGGCCGGATTTCCATATCCGGCCTCCCTGGCGTCTCCCGGGCCGGAACCGGAGTTCCGGCCCACCGAACTCAAGCCTGTAATGAAACAGGGATGCGCCCGGGAATCGCTGAATACGCCGCGTAATTGACTTCATGTCTCGCCGCTGTTAGCATCCTCGCACGTATCTTGGATTTGAATCGTGCCACTAGATGCTGAGGAACCGACCCGGAGCGAATCATTTTCCCCGCCGAACATGACGGAACCGCGGAAAGAGGCACGCTTCAATGTGGCGCTCATTTTTTCGATCCTGATGTGTGTACCGGACGTGTTAACAAAAAGGAGCAGGCTATGAAGGGTAATGACAAGGTGATTCGGCAGCTGAACGAGCGTTTGGCGGACGAGCTGACGGCCATCAACCAGTATATTGTGCATGCCGAGCTGTGTGAGAACTGGGGGTACAAGAAGCTGCACGACGCCATCCAGAAGCGCGCCATCGGCGAGATGAAGCATGCCGAGAAGCTGATTGCACGCATCGTCTTTCTCGAGGGGAAGCCCGTGGTCTCCGAGCTGCGCAAGGTTCACATCGGACCGGACGTCGAAAAGCAGCACAAGAACGACTGGCAGGCGGAGCGCGATGCCATCACGGCTTACAATCAGGACATTCGCATTTGCGTCGAGCAGGCCGACAACGGCACCCGCGAAATCCTCGAGTCCATTCTTCGCGACGAGGAAGATCACATTGACTGGCTCGAGGCTCAGCTCGACCAGATCAAGCAAATGGGCATCCAGAACTACCTCGTGGAACAGACCTCCTGATCCGGTCGCTGGCGCAGGCGGTGGTTCGCTTCAGCGCGGCTGGAAGCCCATCTCCAGCGCCACGACGTGCAGTGCCTCCCGCTGGCCGGCCAGAAAATCCACCTTGGCGTCCAGGATGCCGCGCGCGACATCTTCCGGCGTTTCATCCGCAAAGCTGCGGATGAACGCGGCCGCCAGGGAGCGCGCTTCAGTTCGGGCGGACTCGAGCACCAGAATCCCGTTCGCCTGGATTTGGAACAGGAACTCCTCCGGCGTCAGTCCGCTGCTGAACGAACGATCGTGCCCGTTGACCAGGGCCTTCCGGATGGCCAGCGCGCGGGCAGGGGCCAGCGCGGCTACGCCAAAGCGCTGCAAGAGCACCCGGACTTGCGGGTTGGTGCGCGCCAGGTCGCCCAGGTACGTCGCCACCTCAACCGCAAACAGGTCTGTGCCGTCCACCAGCAGATAGAGCTCCAGCCCGCATTTCCCGTAGACCGCGGTCCCCAGGCGTCCCAGCGATCCGCCCAGGAAGAGCGCCCAGCGCCCCACCACACCTCTGGATTGCAAGACATGCGCCCCTGCACGGGTCAGTATTTGCCCCAGGGTTGCGGCCAGAGCTTGCTTGTCTTGTGAGCGCACCATGTGCACGCCGGAGGCCTCATCCCGCCGGGCCACCAGTTCCATCTCGTGTTCGACGGAAGAACCATCCAGCACGGAGACGACCTCATCCGGGGAAAGATTCTGTGACGCCAGCGACCGGGTCTGCAGCAGCGTATAGGTGTCGACGTCCCCGTCGGCACCGAGCGGCTGATCAAGCGAGAGCGTCCGGCGATAACGCGTGCTGCGCTCCAGATAATAATCAATGCGCGCCCGGCGCAATCCGACCGCCAGCGCCCGCTGAAAATGGCCGAGGATGTGCCCTTCGATCTCCGGGGCGTGAAAGGCGTCGAGCAGCAGGTCATCCCCGCGGCGGATCAAGTGCTCCAGCAGGTCTGACTTGACGCCCGACGGGTCGATCTCCTCGCGCAAATCACTTTCAATTATAAACCGGACCAGCGGCCGCGTGCGGACCATCAGCTCTTCGGCGGCCTCCGGATCATCCGCGCGGCCACGTTGCCAGAGGATCTGCGCCTCATCCCGGGTCAACAGCTTTGTCTCGGACATCCGGTTCAGGTATACGACCAGCCAATTGGCGGCTTCGGGTCTGGCCTGCGGCAGCGGCACATGGAGCTGATGACAGGCGCGCAGCAGACCACTATCCCCGCCATTTTCAAGCGAACAGGACAGGGCGGAGGCCGTATTGCAGTCATCCCGGCCGTACAGGGCCCGCCGCTCCTGCAGGCGGCGATGGACGCTTGCGACATCGGGGAACCTGGCGGCGATCGTGCTTTCATTCACCGAAGCGCCAATTCGGCCGCGCAGCTCCTCGTCGCGGGCCCGGATGCGGGAAACGGTGCTGGGATCCACACCTGCGCGGCCGGCTACGGTGCCCAGGGTTACCGGCACGCCTTCGGATGCCAGCGATTCCACGGCCTGACGGACCTTTTCCACGGCGGAAAAAGCCAGCCCGTTCCGGATCAGGTCGCCAACGACCGGCAGTTTCTTGTATGCCGAGATGGAGGCCTCGCTCACGTCGAGCTGGCCGGCGAGATAGGCCTGCGTAACCTCCACGCCATCACGGTTCGCTTCCGCCATCGCACGTTCCAGCGCCCGGCACAGGGACCCTGCGAAGCAGTCGTCAATTCGTCCGGCCAGGTCCGCATCCCAACTCGCAGCTTCTTTCAACGCGGCCACGGTCATGCCGGCGCGCCGGGCCAGATCAGCCGGATTAAATACGGACGATTCCTTTTCATACGCCTGCAGGATGTCGGCGATGCGCCGGCTCATGGCGCCACGGTAATGCGCGACGGACCGTGCGATGGCTTCGTCCAGCCGGCAGGCAAAATCATCATGGCGCCGCTTGCAGGCAATCAGCGTGGCTTCGTCCAGACCGGCCTTTACGGCCACCTGTTTCTGCTCCACGATGAGATGATTGCGCAGGGCCTCCTGTTCGACAGATGCCAGGGCTGCAGTCAGGCGATCCCGCGTCGTCAACGGCAGAACATCCATCACGGCCCGGTCGACCCGGGGATGCCGGCGGTAATAATTCAACGTGGCCGGATCCATCCCGCACGAGACCGCCAGCGCGCGCAATGTCAGCCGTTGCTGACGTTGCTGAGCCGCGGCACACTGGTTCAGAATATCCCGGCCTCTGGGCGGAATTTCTGCCAGGTGGCGGCGGCAAACCGCAAGTTCGTCGGTCAGCCCGAATTCCCGGCAATGCACATGCTCGTGATCCAAAACAAAACCCGGATTCTGCAGATAGCGGAAGGCATCATGAAGCAGAATGCTCGCATAGAGCGGGTGGAATGTATAAAAGACCGGCGCGGGCTCGGACCCTGTCCGGCGCATGACACAGGCGATCGTCAGCGCATTGACGTTGTCGGGGAGTGCCAGCCCCTGTTCGGCATGCCAGAGCGAGTACGCCTGGTGGATATCCTCACCGGCGCTGCGGCTGGCTTGCGCTTCTTCCGCCAGCCCCTCACGCGCGAACATGTCCGCCGCCTGCAGGCAGAGTTCCGCCGTAAGCGTGCGCACCGGTGCGCGGCAGGAAGCAGCATAGAGCAGCAACTTCACAGTGGCAAACATGCCAGAAAAAAATGGGGATGTCCATCTCCTGTCCACGAATAACATTCGACATTTGGCGCTTCGTGCCCGATATTTTGACCTGCCTGACCCCTGAACCCTGAATCCCATAGGTGTTACGCTCAGAGCCATCGAGCCTGTCCAACGCCCAACGCCCAACGCCCAATGGAAATGTAGCCGCAACCGGCCTGTCTCTCATTGGTTGGACGTTGGGCGTTGGATGTTGGTTGTTGGATGTTGAAATCTGGCATAACACGCGCTTTATCAAGGACACAAAAAACTCCATTGCGATTCTTAGCTTAACACCTATGCTCTGACCCCTGAACCCTGCCCCCTGAACCCTGAAACCTCTCCCCCCCCCTCATGCACTCCTACCTTGCCGATCTGCATATTCATTCGCGCTATTCGCGCGCCACCAGTTGCGACTGCACGCTCGAAGGCCTTTGTCGCTGGGCGCAGTGCAAGGGCGTGCGCGTGGTCGGCACCGGCGACTTTACGCACCCCGGCTGGTTTCAGGAGCTTTCCGCCAGGCTCGTGCCGGCGGAACCGGGGCTTTATCAACTGCGCCCCGCGGACGCTGCCGCCGCCAGCCGGGACGTGCCGGACACCTGCCACGCGCCGGTGCGCTTTCTGCTGACCGGCGAGATCAGCAGCATCTACAAGCGTGACGGCCGCGTGCGCAAGGTGCACAGCCTCGTGCTGGCGCCGGACCTGGAGACCGTGTCGAAGATCAATGCCCGCCTCGGCGCCATCGGCAACATCCGTTCCGACGGGCGGCCAATCCTGGGCTTGGACCCGCGCGACCTGCTGGAGATTCTGCTGGAGGCAAGCCCCGCCTGTGCGCTGATCCCTGCGCACATTTGGACGCCGTGGTTTGCCATGCTTGGCTCGCGCTCCGGCTTCGATTCACCGGCGGCCTGTTTTGGCGACCTGACGCGGCACATCTTTGCCGTGGAGACCGGCCTCTCCTCTGATCCGCCCATGAACTGGCGCGTGCGCGCACTCGATGCGTTCGCGCTGGTTTCCAACTCAGATCTGCACTCGCCTGCCAATCTCGGCCGCAACGCTAATGTCTTCTTCGGCCAGCCGGATTACTTCCGCATGTTGGACGGACTGCGGCGCAAGGACCCGGCGATTTGCGGCGGCACGATTGATCTCTTCCCGGAGGAGGGAAAATATCATCTGGACGGGCACCGGGCTTGCGGCTTTGTGTGCACGCCAGAGGAGAGTCTCCAGCGCGACAACCGGTGTCCGCAGTGCGGCGAATCCCTGACCCTTGGCGTACTGCACCGCGTGCTGGCCCTGGCCGATCGTCCGGAGGGGCAGCCCCCGCCCGGCGCGCTCCCCTGCCAGCACATCATTCCGCTCCCGGAACTGCTGGGCGAATTGCTGGGTGTCGGCGCTGGCAGCAAGAAGGTGCAGGCGGCCTATCAAAAACTGCTGGTCGCCTGCGGCCCGGAGCTGGAGATCCTGCTCCGGGTGCCGGCGGAACAACTCGCCCCGCACGCCCCCCCGCGCTTCGCCGAAGCCATCCGGCGCCTGCGGGCCGAAGAAGTGCTCCGCCGCAGTGGGTATGACGGGAAATTTGGCGTGGTGACGGTATTCGCCTAGGAACCTGTCGGACGTAGGCCTTGGATCGTTCCGGTGCCTTCTGCCGGCAGGTTCCTAGTTGTGCAACCCGCGGATAGCGGGTTGCAAGACCTCAAAAAACAGGGATGCGCCCAGTCTGTACGAAGTTCCGTTGGGCGTTGGAAGTTGGACGTTGGGCGTTGGACGTTGGACGTTGAAAACTTGCGGCTTTGGCTGGTTGCTTTCGTTGAAAGAAAGCCTTAAGGCCGACCAGGCTGCCCATACCGCTCTAGCCCATACCACGAGCTCCCGGACCCGTCGCCCGTCGCCACAACAGGAAATGGTAATTTTCGCGTTTTCCGGTTTCCTCTTGATTGCCGTACGCTGGCTGGCGTAGTATCACGGGTAGCCGGCATTTTGCAATGCGCGCCTGGAGAGGTGGCTGAGTGGCTGAAAGCAGTGGTTTGCTAAACCGCCGTACCGGTTTAAAGCTGGTACCGAGGGTTCGAATCCCTCCCTCTCCGCCAATTTCACCTTTTATTTCACCTACCCGATTTCGGCGGCGGCTACGGGAGTCTCCGGGGCCGGCGGAGCGGAAGTCGCTGGCGTGGCTGGCGGAGCGTCCAGCTCCACCGCCGCCCGATCCGCTTGCGGCCGGCGACCACGCCGGCCCCGCTTTCGCTTGAGGAACCTGTCGTTCGCCATCGATACCAATCCCGCCCGATCGATCAGTGCCTTCAGCTCCGGGGTGATGTCGGCGAAGTAGGTCGGGGATGCCAGGATGATGCCATCGGCCTGCCGCATCTTGGCGATGCAGTCGTTCGCGATGTTGTCGGCCTGCACACACCGTCCGTCCTTGGTCTTGTAGCCTGGTAACAGGCCGTGCATCCGGGAATCAGGTTGCCGCCCAGTTGCACCAGTTCGGTCTCGATGCCTTCCCGGTTCAGCGCCGTGAAGACGTGCTGGATGAGCCGGAAGCGACCGTCTTTGCCTCGCACTTCCTCATGCCTGACGACCAGTTTCAAGAGGAATGGTCCAACAACATGGGCCTCCATTGGGTCGACCGCATCCTTAAGACCAAGCGGACGTTCCGCGTGAGTTGGATGACGGTGTTGTACAGGCTTCGGGACAACGGCGATGCGGACATAAATACGCTTTTCAAGCAGTTCCAGTCGGAATACGAACGCAAGACGGGGCAGGAACTGTCCTTCGTGAAGGAACCTGACTCCACGAACGCCCCAGCCTCAGCCCTGCGGAAGAGCCAGGAGCCCGCAAGGCTGACCGAGTTCGACTTCTGCGAGGACCGATTTGAGCGGCTGGTGCGACAGGCATTGGAGGCGGACGAGATTAGCGTTAGCCGTACCGCGGAGATGCTGGGTAAGAGCGTCGCAGAGGTGAGGGATCTGCTGCTCGACTGGGAGGCTCACAAATGACCTCCCCGCAGCCGGCCTTGCTAATTTCGAATGCCTGCGTCCACTTGCGGCGTCGTGCAAGCTTGCCTGTCATCTCCAATTGGCGGCCCAGACGTTCCTGACCCTCTGGCGAAGGGCGTTGGGCACGCCAACAATGGTCAGGGAGGCGCCGTGGCTCTTCCGGGTGGCCTGGATGCACGCTACTTCGAGGCCGTTGGTCCGGGTCAGCTCAGCAAGATCGGCAAGGAGCGTGGCCGGCACCGTCCCACGCTTGGCTACAGCTCGACCGTGCTCGATGAGGACGGTGGCGTCCCCAAGGGGCAGGCAGGAGGCGAGCTTAATCCAGAACAGCTTCATGTGGGTGCTCGGCCGGAACGCCGCTTCTCCTCAATGTAAAAGTATGTGCTTCCGAGGTCGGCGAATCGAGTCGGTCCCACAGCGGAACGACTGGATCGCATGCTGGCGTACTGCATCAATCTCTTCGAGTGTCATTCTTGATCCCGCCCCGAATTGGAATCTGCTACCGACCGGCACGCGGTTGCTTACCTTTTGCCGGGCGCCCGTCCGCCTACCCCAGGTCCCCGTTCCAAGTCCTTCATCATCTCCTTGTCCAGACTGGCCAGCCTTTCAGGACATCCACATTCTCTGCAGTCGTCACAAATATTCGCGAATCGCCTTTTTGCCAATGGGGAACCACGCACGACGCTTCGTCGCCTGCGACCAACAAGCCGGCGTATGTCAGCAACATGGGCAACACAAGCGAAAAGAAGCCGCTTTTCAACCTGCGTCGCCCCGCATGTGCCCAAATCATGCCCACACAGGTAATAGATAGCGATGTCATGGCGAGAATTCTGCCAGAAAACGATGGAAAGGTCCAATACGCTGATACAACGCATCGCAGGCAGGCCGCTCGCGATTGGAACATCGGGCAGGCCTTTTTACCTGAGTAAAAGCCGCCAACGGCCTACTTCTTCCAAGTCCACTTGGTCGATGGCGTAGGTTCTGGTTTTCATAGTCTTGCTTTCTGCCAGCCAAGCCTGTCGTGTGAGCCGATTCATTGAAGAACTCTTGCGGGATGAACCCCAGCCAAACCGTGCCCCCATCATACGCCTTCCTGCGGCGGAGGCAATAGTCGTAACAGGTGGCCACATGTTGGTACCATGGTCTTTTCCTGAAGCGGTCGGGAATTCTCACCACGAAGGACTCGAAGAGCACGAAGTCCAAAAAATTCGACAGTTTCGGTCATTCCCAGCGTCCCATGAGCGAAGTCGAATGGCATTCCGGTCGTTTTCTGATAAATCGCAACCCGCTATCCGCGGGTTGCACAACTAGGAACCTGTCGGACTTAACCTTCTGGAGGTACAAACCGGCTGCCGATCAGGCTGCTGAACCGCAGAATATCGAATAAGGAATCATAAATCATGAAGTGAAGATCATTTGCTGGCCTCTTGCCTTCATGATTCATGATTCCTTATTCGATATTTCTCCCGAAAGTCCGACAGTCACCTAGGGTCATTCCACCGACAGGACCGTAAAGGCGTGGGTGGCCTTTCCGGTTGTGATTTCAAACGTGTCGCCCATACGTTTGCCCAGTACGACCAGTCCCAGAGGCGAGCCGGCGCTCACGACGCTGATCTCTTCTCCGTCGACGATCAAAGCCTCGCCGCCCGGACCCGTGCCCAGAAACAAGGCCAGGGGCTTGCCGTCGTCACACTTCAGTCGAACCAGAGCGCCAGCCTGCACAGGACTGGTGCGGTCCAGATCGGGCAACGTGATATCTTGGAGGGCTTCCAAGGCACTGGTCAGCTCTGCGACCCGTTTTGCCAAGCCACGGGAAAGAAAAGATGATTCCAACTTGAAGGTGTCATATTTCCCTTCGGCTCGATGTTGTTCGCTGGTGGCGGTAGCAAAGGCATTTTTGGCCGAAACCGTGATGGATTCCAGCTCCGTTCGGGCCTGATCGACCAGGCGTCTGTGGATGTCTAGCTTGTTCATCGTGAGTTGATCAGCATGCCTGTAACTAGGCATTCCTTGGCAAGAATGGTTAATGTGTTCTATGCGCCGGCTGTTTCGGGCTACGGCGTCTTGGGGGGGTGCAGGCGGGCCTGTTTGTCTTTGGCGGCATTCGCCTGCTTGGCGTCATGCTGCTTCTGCCCTTTGGCTTTGTCTTTCCGGCTTTTCTTGTCGCCCATGGCATGCCTCCTGTTTGTGCTTCCATGCTGGCGGTGATCCCGCGGGTTTGACGGCGTGATCACCCATGCACCGTAGACTATGGACCGTACACGATCGACTTGCCAGTATATTTATGTGGGGCGCGTGATCCCACCCAGCATGTTATTCAGGAATGATGCCATCGTTTCGCCGCCTACGCCCTTTCGCTCGCGGTGGAAGGGAGGTACACGGTTCGCGCATGCTCAATCGTCAACCGCTATCGTCGCCGTAGTCGTCAGCCGATTCTTCCTCTCTCCGGTGTACGACTACGGCGACGACTACGGATCACGATGGTCTTCGGTCGTTCCTTTCTCGCTCCTCCCGCGAACCTTATATGAGCCTCAGAGGGGATTGCCGGCCCCATACCTGTAAGCAGCTGTCACGTAAGCAATGTATTGTTAGCACCCAGGACAGCGGGCAACAAGGCTTTTTGGGCGCTTCCGGGTGTATGTGCATGGTCTTTTCCTGAAGCGGCCGGGAATTCTCACCACGAAGGACTCGAAGAGCACGAAGTTCAATAAATTAGACAGTTTCGGTCATTTCCATCGTCCGATTACGGGGATCTTCGTGTTCTTCGAATCTTCGCGGTGGCAGCAGGCCAAGTGGCGCTTCAGGAAAAGACAATGCTAGCAGCCTGGTCGGCAGAGTGTTTGTACTTCCAGAAGGCTAAGTACACGGTTTCACAAATACAGCAACGTATTGGATGAGGATAGAGATCCTTCGCTTCGCTCAGGATGACAATCGGCAATGCCGCCCGTAGGCAAGGGCGGCTACACCGTTTTCGGCTGGTCGTAGAGCGTGTGAACGCGGGCCGTCGGCGCCACTCGCAGGACTCGGGCTTCGGTGGTCGAGCACCTGAACCATTTCCGCAGCAACGGCCCCTTGACCAGAACGGTCTTGCCATCCAGGGAGAACAGTTGCCCCAGCGCAAGCTCCTGTATTGTCGGACGGAGGTCCAGGGTGTCATGCCTTCGCAGGGCCGCTGCCAGACCCCCGTGCGAATCTGCCGAGTACAGGGGGTTGCGGGCGTAGTCCATGACGGGATCGGCAAGGTCCGGGGGGAACAGATGGCGGTTGGAATGTAGCAACTCACGGAAGGCCAGCTTCCATTCCCTGCCGTGTGGGGCAATGCGGTGCCTGGACTGATGTGCCACCTCGGCATGGGCGATCTCATGCAGCAAGGTCAGGACGAACTGCCATGGGTTGCCCGATGCGTTGACAGTGATGATGCTGAACTCCCGCAAGCCTGTGACTTGATGGTCGCCATGTTTGGTCTTCCGGCGACGCACGACTTGGACGAGGATGGGGTTGGCTGCCAGCAGCGCCTGCACGGTCGCATGCCAGCCGTCTGGCAGGTGGGGCGTGACGGCCTTCAGGCTGCGTTCCAGCAGGAACGCGGTCGTGCCGTGCGGTTGGCTCGGCTGTGGGGGAGAAACCGTAAGGCGGACAGCAGGCCGGTGCCTGGTGATCCCACCCAGCATGTTTTTCAGGAATGATGCCATCGATTCGCCGCCCACGCCCTTTCGCTCGCGGTGGAAGGGAGGTACACGGTTCGCGCCTGCTCAATCGTCCACCATGACTGTTTTTCATTTCTTCACATTGTATACTTTAGGCAATATACCCGCTTGGACAACTGGTCTACGCCTACCCAAGTCATGTTGGTCTTCGAATGGACTCCCAGCACCTTCCTGTCTGCTGGCATCCAAAACGATTCGTCGTGTTTCTGCGGCCGGAAGGGACAAGGATCGGTGCCCGTAGCTATTGGCAAATAGCTAGACAGATCCGGTTCCGACACGTCAAAGGACCACCAGAGGGTCATGTCGATGCCGGACTCCTCACATAGACGGATGTTGGTGGCGTTTGCGGGGAGTTGAAGTGACTCAACGCGGAAGCCTCTCTGGCGCAGAACACCGGGCGTTATTGCTTTTGCGGAAGCAAATTCTGCCGCCCGGTTGTTTGAGAAATCGATCGGCTTCCAACAGCCTGCGGCAAGAATCAGGATGGTTAACCAGAGTAATTTCATTTTCATCTTCTCTTGCCGCACGGCCGTCTCTCCGGCGCCGGCGCTGTACATGGTTGGCAATCTTCCGATAGCGTCCGGGGTCCGAAGACTCATCCCATGCGCCAACCCGTACGGCCTGAAATAGCCCCCGTCAACCAGCTACGGCCGGCGCACGTGACGCAGCAAAACCGGATTCAAGGTCCCTGCATATTCATCAAGTTCGGTCTGCTTCTTGTGCATGACGCTGCCGTCTCGGGTGATGATGACACCGTATGTCGTGCGAGCTGGTATCTCGTCGTTCAACCGCAAGCGAACTTTACCGTCCTGCACCGTGACCTCAATGTTGCGCGAGAACAGGAAAGGCGTTTCATTGGGAACCTGGTCCTTTTCGTCCGTCGCCACCACACACCACGCGTTGTTCGTGGCGCCAAACGCTCGCGGATCGCTGGCGGGAGGTATATTGGGTCCAGCCAGAACGGAGGGTGTAAAATTTTCGCATATTGGTGTCGTGTCGGGCGTGTATGCAGTCGGCCTAAGGCCGTTCATGGTCCAACCCATTAGATACTTGAAGTAGTCCGTAGAAGTTGCAAAGCCGGTGGTCGGCCAGGCGGGCGGCATATTGAGTGGTTCACGCTCCGCATTGGCGAGTACGACCGCTTGCCAGATCGCCCGCCCTTTGTTCTTCGCCACTGCGGCCTCCATTTCGGAAACGATCGTGAGACTCGGTGCGAAACCGACACATCCCGGCGGCACAACACGCAGTTCCCTGATCTGCGCGATGCCGACCGCCACGCTCCCGAAGACGGTGGTCAGCTTGATCGGCGCGAGCGTGATGACGCCCTTGAGCTTGTCGCCGTTCCGTAATTCGAGGCTTACGGTTTCATGATCCTCGCCGATCTTCAGCGTCTGGATCTGCTTGAGCGGTATATTCATCAAGGCAAAAGACGTCGCTACCGGCACGGTTTCGATGGCGGGCGTGCCAATGATGCGGGATCCGTCCACCAGGGTCAGTTCCAGCCGCAAGGGCTTCTCCATCTGGTTGGTAGCCGGCTCCGCCCAGGTGGCGCCCGTCAGGGTCGTGGCAGCGAGAACGGCAAGGTAGCAGGTTGATCGTTTCATAGTCGCCTCTTTTCTTGGTCTGTTAGACGCTTGTGCCGTCCCTTTTGTCTGCGAACAGTTGCTTCACCGGCTCCTTCTGGAGAAGGATGAGCGTGAAGACGCCAAGGACCGTTCCGAAGGGCATCAGGATGCATTCCACCCCTGCGACCGCGAGGCAGAACATGTGCGATGCACGGCGCTTGAGCCTGCGTCCGGCAGCAATGATGAAGCCGGCGAGGGTCCATCCGGCCACCACACACACGCTGCCAATCACAATGAAAATCCAGGCGAACAGCCTTGGAGGCGGGTCATCCCCGTCGAGCGCACCGCTCAGCATGGCGATCCCCATGCCCACGTGGATCAGAAACATGCTGGAGAACAACGCCGCCATGCCCCCGACGATGTAGTGGAAGATAGCCAGCAGGTCGAGATGCTGTTCATCCTGTGTCATATGTCGTCCTTTCCGCCCGCAGAAGCGTTCTCTCGTTTGCGCCTAGGTGATAGAGCACCCCGCCGTGCCCCGACCGCAGGTGCAGGCCGTCGTCGCCAGTCGCCAGCCAGAGGCAACGCACTACCGAAGTCCAGTATAGTCAGCCAAGGGGCGAAGGCAAGGGCCATCCGGCGTAACATCACGGGGCAGTCCCGTTGACTCGCTTGGCAGCTACGTCGGCAGGCGCTTGCGGCGGGAGGGCCTCGTCGGGGCCTACGCCATACTTTCTTCGCCTGGCCTTTCCCGCAGGACAGCCGCCGAAAGTCACCGCCATTTCTATTTTCTGGACGATCCGGGCCAGCCAATGGCCCTTCCTGGCATTGGTGCAAACAGGACAACGGGATTCGCAGAAGTCGGGATCACTCGGTTTCATGTATGCCATAGCCTTCCGGGCTGACCCATGCAGTCGGGATAGTTGCGGCCAGCCTGACCTACTGTCCACGGCTAGCAGCGGCTTCAGCCGTTGGTTCGACCGTGGTTTTGGTTTCTTGTATCAGCGGATAACCTAGTGGTTGGTGATTTTTGAAATCGGATCGCTCTTGTGAATCGATAGGCATTGCGTAGATCGTGCCATCTGGGTAAATAGCGAGGTACAGGCGAATCTCAGGGCAGGCAATAAGCCATCGCCTCCAATACTCAACGCATCCTTTATTCTGTTGGCTAGGAACTTCAATGTTGTAACGCCAATATGGGCCGTGATTGGCTTGAATGCATACTTCTCCGCCAGTGTGCGGCATCGTCGTCCGGCAACCAGTCGCAACAATATTGGTCTGTCCTGTGTGTCCTGAAATAACCGTCAGTTTCTGACCAGTCTTGTTGTCGAGGCTGAATGATGTGTAGGTGCAACAACCAGCGAGCACAATGGTGGTCGCAACTGCAATCAGTTTTGTCACTATCTGTCTCATCATCTTTTCTGCCAACCGTCACGGCTCAGTCGCTGCTGCCTACCCCCCTTCGACAGCCTCCACCGGTATCCGGGCGACCACCAAGGGCAGAAGACAGAATCCGATGATCACGAGGTTCACTATCTCAAGCACAACGAAAGCCAGCCTTCTCGGGACCGAGCTGGCAGTTCGAAAGCCCAGAAGGGGGTTTGTGACCGCGAGCACCGCGGCATAGACTCCGCACACGGACAGCCCGAGGGTGCCGCCCGTAACATTAAACACAAGCATGAACAATGCGACCGTCCCGCCGGTACAGAACACGTGGCATCTCAACATGTTGCTTATGGGTGTCATCGTAACTCAACCGTAACGCACGTCCCCCTGTGGCAGTCCAGTATATGCGTCCAGAGGCGGAAGGCAAGGGCCATCAGGCGGAACATCACGGGTCGGGTGCGATTCAAGTTGGTGGAAGAGCGCGAAGTATTCTTAACCGCCAAGACGCCAAGTACGCCAAGTTTTTGCGGCTGATTGCCAGATAGACGAGGTGCCTCTGCGGGTAATTCGTGTCGTTGACTGGAAGAACAGGCGGAGTGCGGTTGTGTGTACCACTCATATGTTCGCATATTCAAGCCCTGTAAGCCATTTCTCGGCGTTCCTGGCGCCTTGGCGGTTAAAACAATCTCGCGCGTTTCCACCAACTTGAATCGCACCCTCACGGGTCAGTCCGGAAGCGAGAAGGTCGGATCAAGGAAACTGAGGGCGAACGCTACGGCGAAGCTGAGGGCGAACGCTACGGCAACGTATGCGGCCACAAAGCCGAGGCAGATGCCGAGACCGCTCCATACTGATGCAACCCCTCTTCCCTGGCTGCGCCACTGCCGAAATAGAGCGATCTGCTTTGCATACAGGATCCAAGTTGTCAGCACCGTCAACCAAATAAGGCGGAGTCTCGTTCCTGCAGGGTCGAAGTAGTCAAGGCCACTGAACACGAAAAGGACAATCCCGGATGTCACGAGCCAAATGAGTCGTTTCCTCGGTTGCCCATATCTTCCGTAGTTGATCGCGAACAGTACGGCGGCAGGAAAAACGGAGAAGAAAATGGCGAACCACACCAGCGCCCGCGGACTCCACACTCGCTTCTGTTTCTCGCCGGATGATTGTCCCTGATTGATCTTCTGGTTACATAACGTCTGTGTAGGTTCGTGCATTTTCTGCTGGAAAGTCGACCCGTGCGAATGACGATACGCCCCCGAAATGGCCTTGGTCAACCATTTACTGGCGGTTCACTTCTTTTCAGCATTAGCGGCGGTGTTGGTCTGCGGGTTCCAGATTGCGGTCGGGCGTCCGCCGAAGGTGTGGCTCCAGCCGGTGGTGCCGGGGAGGTGGTAGATGGTGACCTGGTCGGCGTGCTCAAATATCGTCGGCCTCGGCGGCATGCAGCCGCGGTTAATATCGGCGGGGAGATTTGGGGCGTTGCCCCGGAAGTACACCGCCGTCAGGTTGGTACATTCCGCAAACGCAGCGACTTCGACATCTGTGACGCTGGGTGGGACGGTGACGTCGGTCAGCCGGGAGCCATGCTCGAACGCTTGGCATCCGATGTTGGTGACGCCAGGGGGGATGCTGTAACTGCCGGTCCTGCCCGGCGGGCACCGGATAAGTTGCGTATGCGCCTTGTTGCACAGGACACCATCAACGCTACTGTAGAAGGCGTTGGCGTCATGCACCGTTATGTTCGTCAGACTACTGCAGTCGCGAAACGCCCAGAATCCGATGTTTGCCAGACTGGCGGGGAGGGCGACGCTGGTCAACCTGGTACAGCCGGCGAAAGCAATTCCAATGCTGGTGACGCCATCGGGGATGCTGTAGCTGCCAGACCAGCCGGGCGGGAACCGGATGAGTTGTGACTGCGCCTTGTTGAAAAGGACGCCATCTATGGTGCTGTAGGAAGTGTTGGTGGCGGCCACCGCTATATTCGTCAGGCTGCCGCAACCTTCGAACGCACGGCCCCCGATGCGGCTGACGCTGTCGGGAATCGTCACGCCCGTCAAACGATCACAGCCAGCGAAAGCGCCTTTGCCGATGCTGTCGACGTTGTCGGGAATTGCATACGTTCCCGTCTTGCGTTCGGGACATCGGACCAGGATGATCGTGAACTGTTCCCTGGTGAACAACACCCCATCCGCAGCACTGTTGAATCGGTTGCGGGCATCAACCACTATCGCCTCCAAACTGTTGCAATCCCTAAAAGCATCCTCGCCGATGATGTTGACGCTGGCGGGAATCGCGATGTTGGTCAGGCCAGCGCAACCGAAGAACGCCGAGTCCCCGATGGTCCTGACGCCATTACCGATCAGGACGTTGGTCAGGCTGGTGCTGCGGAAAAACGCATGTGTCCCAACGCTGGTGACCGGCAGGCCATTGATTCTGCTGGGAATGGCCATCGTTTCCCCCGAACCCGTATAGTTGGTGATGGTGACCGTGCCGTTTGTGACAGTGTATCCCCATCGGTAATCTTCGCTATCGGGAACGCTACGGCACCCGGCGACAGCAACCGCCAGCCCCATCGCCGTCCACAGCCACGCCTGTCGAGCGATCATCTTTGAAACTGTCCTATTCATGATCATTATCGATGCCCAACATCTGTATCGATCCTTGCATGCCAGCAAGTACTCTATCTTTTTTGGCATATTCTCCGCGCGCCGAGTCGTCATACATGACACCAAGACGTTGCACTACATTTGAACGCGACATGCCTGGTTCGATGGCAGATACATCAGAACGATCGGCGTTAAGCCTTTCGCTGAAGCGATGGCCTGCAAATAATAGGAATGTAAACGCGGCTATGGTGGCAGCGCCAGCGAGCACATATGATCTTCTCATTTCCATCAATCTCATGCTGCCCAACGTCGAGGCAGTGCCGACGGTCCTCCGGCGGCACCAATCGCTGGTTGGCTCCCTTATCTGAAGCTGAGGTGCTTTACCTTATCGAGACCGATCGGGGAGGTTGTTTCGCTCAGCAAGACCATGCGGCCATCCCGATGGCCCCAGGCTTCGGTGACCGCCCTGACCTTGCCAACACGCAAAGGGTTGCTCTCAGAACCGTCGCGCGCAACATCGGCTACTTCCCCAGCGAAGATTGCGCACATCTTCGAGTCGGATACCCAGGTGAGGTGACCAGCTCTGTTCTCTTGTCCGCCACTAAACCCGATCGCAATCGGGTTGCTGATGCGTGTGAGATGCCCGTTATCGTTAAGGAGAACCTCGAAGATCTCGGAGCCGTTGCCGTGGTTCCCGTAGGCTGCGCACTGAAGTATGACATCCAGATCATGATCGGCATCAATATCCACGCAAGCGACATAGCGGGGCGTATCCAGATTGCCAGAGAAAAGGACATGGCCCTTTTTGTCGCGGATGATGCACGCTTGGTGCGGCTGATCGTACAGGATGTCGAACACTTCAGCGAATGATTTGTCCACGTTCGTGAGAAAGCTCAGTCCCTGCGCTGGAGCACTGAACTTTCCCTGGTTGATGTCCATCAGGCTCGGCAACTCGTGATCGTCGAAGGAGAAGCCTATGGCTGGAACGGGGGGAACGGTGCGACATGATGCGCAAAGCCACGCCAGTATCAAGATGGTCAGTCCGATCCTCATTGCTGTTTCTCCCGGCCAACGTCTGCGTCGATCTTTGCGTCTTTTCCCAGCAAACCCAGCCCGTAAAAAGACGATACGCCCCCGAAATGGACTTGGTCAACCCATTTTAGGCGATCCTGACGCCCTACATCAGAACAGCCGTTGCTTGTCCCAGATTGTTTCCTGCCAGCCGCTGATGTAGCCGTTGTCCTGGCAGACGGGGCAGTTCCAGACGATTATCTGGGGGTTGTCATCCTTGAATCTGGCCACGATAAGGCCAGTGCATCCCTTGTGGGCTGGGCGCAGACCGCAACGAACATTCGTGATGTGGTCCTGGGCGGTGGCGGCCTTGCGGCTCGTGACTGCAACCACGATGGCCCCTTGGTGCTCGGCGAACCAACGTGCAGGGCCAGGCCGCATGGTGAAATCCCCGACGTCATCGAGATAATGGAGCATGTTGATAACAAAAGTGTCGCCCATCCTGCACCTCACTGTAACGTTGGCAATGACTCTACTGCACACGGTCAGCGGTCCGGTGCTGGCCGTTGTTCTGCCTCTTTCTCAATTGAACTTAGAAAGGCCTCTTGCTCGACTACTACATTTGTCCAGTACGGACGATCGTTTTTTCGGAGGAATTCCAGGGTGTGCCGCAGTCGCCGTGTGAATTCCTGCGTGTCCATGCGCTGACCGCTCTCTGCACATCCCACAGCATTGCTTTCACAGTATCCAAAACCCGGGGAAAACACTAACCACATTGGGGCAGCAAATGGTTTTGAATACCCGTGCCAATAGTACCATGTCTTCCGTTTCATGTAGAGCATGACAAGATCGGTTGGATCATCCCCCCGCAATCCAGGCACATAGGCATAGTTCCGGAGAAGTCGCTCGCACATGTATGGCTCGTTGGTCGAAATGGCCCGTAGTGACAGAGTTCCGGATCCTTTGATATTAGCATAGAGTCTGGATGAGTCCACGGAGCCGCTATCACTAGCCACCGATTCGTAGAACGGCGAAGGAACCCCGCATATCGGCGTCGGCCCCATGCGTGTCTCGGAGTAGACGCTACGGACTGTCAAGATGACGATCAGAACCGTTGCGACTACGCACGTAATCGCTATCAGGCATCCAGCGACGGCATGGTGGGTGCTTTCATTTGAACGAGGCTGCATCAAAGGGCTCCATTTCGTCCAACACATTGAAACAGATCCTCTTTCCATCGGGTCCGTTCCTGTATGAGTTCGGCCTGAATCTCTCGACTGTGCCGAACCCGACAACCAAGCCGTCTTTGACGTCGAACATGGCGAACGTGGGGCCCGGGCTGTGGAAGTAGTAGGCAATCTGGCCGGCACGCGAATCGCCGCCACACTTGGCCGGTTGTGCGAGCCATGTCAGGACGTTTGCCAGTGTGTATTGTC
>SESD01000820.1_pt1 | contig 18407 bp, 17 predicted proteins | sample 3171411 | NCBI WGS metagenome assembly SESD01 (sample SAMN06051880, study PRJNA518727) | freshwater metagenome | biome: subpolar coniferous forest; feature: holomictic lake; material: water; isolation source: holomictic Lake 442, 16.5 m depth | place: Canada: near Kenora, Ontario | collected...
GTAGCCCAGACTGTGGTGAAGTAAGAGAAGATAACCAGAGATACAACTGTAAGCATCGAAGCAAAGACAAATGCCTGAGTTTCACTTACTGCTCCGCTAACAATCGGGCGTTTGGCTGTTCGAACCATTAGGCGATCAGAATCAACTTCGATAATCATGTTGAATGCATTCGATGCACCTGCTGCGAGTGTTCCACCAATCAAGGTAGCCGCGGTGATTTTAAAAGAAGGAACACCACGCACGGCTAAGAAGAGTGCAGGAAGTGTTGTGACTAATAGGAGTTCGACAACGCGCAATTTCATCAAGGCCAAATATGGTGAAATCTTGCTGCTCATCGGAGGAGGATATCTAATTAGAGACCGGAGGAGGTAGGGCTATGGTTCCCAGCATTCGATCAATTGTCTTGCGAGCGATCTGTCGATAACGCTCATAAGGCTTAATGTGATCTGCAATCACAGCAAAAACATACTGATCTGGGCCTACATCAACGTATCCAGCTAGTGAAACAGTTGTATTAATCCAACCTGTCTTTGCTTTGATGAGCCCGACTGCAGTTGGTGCATCAAGCGTGAATCTGTTTTTAAGCGTCCCAGTTTCTCCGGCAAGCGGCAGGCCGTCATAAATCACTTTGAGTTCTGGGCGGTTCTTAATCTGAATCAGTAAATCAGCAATCGTGCGGGCCGAGATTCGGTCTTCATGTGAGAGACCGTTGCCATCAAACACTGATAAACCAGGTGCAGGTACTTCAATACTCTTTAGGGTTTCTTCAAATGCCTGCTGTATCCCAGCGTCAGCGGTTCCAAAACCTAACTTCTTTGCCGCGATTCGCGCCAACCGATCAGCCAACACATTGTCACTCCACAACAAAGTAAATTGCACAATTTCACTAAGTGGTGGTGAAGAGATTTCACGAATTTGAGTTTCAGCTTCACTTCTAATTTCATCGAATGTAGCCACTTGGTGAATCTTTATATTTACTTTCTTGCGGTACAGGTACTTCAAGTTCTGTAAGTCCTTTAAATAAACGCCATTAGTGTCAATTGTTATTGTGCGCAGTTTCGGCGCACTCCGTAGCGCAGCGGTTATAAGAGTAGTTGAAAGCGCTCTATGGAATTTTCTGGCTATCGCAGAACTAGTAGTTATCCATGGATCACCATCACCAATCATGGCGAATTTTCCGCGAGTACTTGTAGTACTTATTGAAGTATGAAAAACGGTATCTGCTCCGAGTGCTTCAATCGCAGTAGTCATAGACACCAACTTTAGAACTGATGCCGGCGCTCGAGTTACATCTGGCGCATCGGTAAAAACTGTCTCCGATGTTGCAGGGTTTACAACAATAATTCCGGGGTGAAATAGAAATGGCGATGCCGCAAGAGTTTCAAAAGATTTTGGGATAAGAATTGCGTTTGCTGGTGTTGTCGTTGAAAAGATGAATCCAAGACAAATTAAAGGTACTAACCATTTACGCATGTATTGATTATGCCAGTGCTTTTCTCTTAAAACGCCCTTGTGAGAGTGCAGCAGCAAATAAAACAATTAAGCCACCTATCGGCTGATTCCAAGAAATTTTCTCACCCAAGAAAAGCCACCCTACAAAAACTGCGACGACCGGAGTTAAGTAAGTAACTGAACTCGCAATCGCACTTCCCGCTTGTGCCACAATTTTAAAGTTCCAGATGTAGGCAAAACCGCTACCAAATATTCCAAGGGCCAACATTCCAAGTACTGGACCTGGGCGGTAATAATCCTTGGCGATGCCATTTAATAGGAAGAATGGCAAGAGCGTCAGCGCACCTGTGGTGACTTGAGTTGCTGCTAATGATTCGGCACGCAAGCCAAGGGGTGAGACATATTTACGGATAATTGGAAATGAAAGTCCATAACAAGAAACCGCAATTAAAAGTGCCAAAACTCCAATTAGTGAATTGTGGCCGACGCCGTTCCAAATCCCTAGAACAGTAAGAACGCCAATCGCGCCAATCGCAAGTCCCATCAGTTGATAGCTCTTTGGTTTATCTTCGCGGAAAGCAATCAGAATAAATATCAGCGTCGTGAGCGGCGTGCACGCATTTATGATTCCCGCTAATACTGATGTAACCCTGACCTCAGCAAATGCAAATAAGAAACCGGGAATTACATTTAATAGTAGTGAAACAACCCAAAGGGCAAGCCACGTACTTTTTTCAGTTGGCAACTTGAGGCCACGGATGCGAACAATAATTAAGAGCGTGATTGCCCCGAGTGAACATCGTCCAAAGGCAACGCCTACTGGTGTTAGGAATTCGAGGCCAAGTTTGATAAAAATGAATGAACAACCCCAGACAAGCCCGAGAGCTAGATAAATCGGGAGCCAGGATTTTTGCTTCACTGAATCTCCCCCTAAAGTTGTGGCTATGACGACTGCCGAGATTGGACCTGGTGAATTCTATCCAGTTGTAGGAGTCGGCCCACATCCCGAGCCTTGGCCAGTCGGTGAAAACTTTGATCCAGAATTACTTGCAAACGGTGATCGACGAAATGTTTTAGATCATTATCGCTATTGGTCGGTAGAGGCAATTGTTGCTGATCTAGATACCAAACGCCATAAATTACAAATTGCTATTGAAAATTGGCAACACGATTTAAATATTGGATCAGTTGTAAGAACTGCGAATGCTTTTAATGTTGCGATGGTGCATATCGTTGGTAAGCGTGATTGGAATAAGCGGGGCGCGATGGTTACTGATAAATATTTACATGTTCTTCATCATCCAACTGTTTTAGATTTTAAGAAGTGGTGTGATGAAAATTCAGTCCCGATTATTGGAATAGATAACTTGCCAATTTCAAAAGAGTTAGAGACGACAAAGTTGCCAGAAAAATGCGTCCTCTTCTTTGGCCAAGAAGGCGCTGGCATGTCAGATGAGGCTGTTGCTATATGCGAAACGGTTCTTGCAATTAGGCAATACGGCTCGACCCGCTCGATGAACGCATCAGCAGCTGGTGCAATCGCTATGTATGCCTGGGCGATGCAACACCTAAATAGCCCTAAAAATTAAGCCTCTTCAATAACCTCAGAAACAGATTGAATTCGACGTTCGATCTCATCCGCTTCTTGGCCTCGGCCCAATTTATGAAGAACGGTTGCCATCCGGCGTTCGATCTCCAAAATAAATTCGAAATCCTTGTTATCGGAATCGGTTGCAATCTCCAAAACTCGATCTAGCGTATTCAAACCCTCTTCTTCTTGGCCGGCAATTATCTGAGCCTTCCCAAGTTCGAGTAGTGAATAAGTTTCCCGATGGTTGTCATGCGCAGTGATAAAAACATCGAGTGATTTCTGGGCTGAAAGAATTGCGCTTTCGCCATCGCCAAGTTCAACCAAACAATGAGCGATCTTCTGGTCGCAACGAGCGACGTTTATCACTTCTTTCAATTTCTTAAAGAGCGCCCGAGCTTCGCGAAATGATTCCAAAGCTTCTGCAAAATTACCGAGTTCGCGCTGGGCACATCCGATTAAATGCAGATCATTTGCTGCGCCGCTGTCGTTTCCTTCAACAAGATGTTCCTGAACGCAATCAGTCATGCATTCGATTGTTTTTTCATATTCCTTTGAACCAAACCACCATTCACCAAGTGTGCAAGCAAGATCAATTGCAAGTGGCGATTTTGATTCACGCAAAATTTCAACTGCTTTACTCATTGCGTTAGCAGCTTCAGTCATTCGCTTAAGTTGGTTTAAGTTATAACCAATCGCAGAATAAGCCTGGGCTAAACCATCTGAAGGAACGATAGGTCCAAGTTGTGAATAAATATCTCGTGCGGTTTCGGCGAGTGCAAGCGCTTCGTCATATTGACCGCGCGCATAAATACGTGCACTCAATTCGTAATAAGTATTAGCGCGATCGATACCTTCTACTTCTGGAATTCGCTCCCAAAGCATTTCCTCAGTAATGATGTCATCTGAGTTTGTATCGTCGTCTTCGCTCAAGTTTTCTCCCGTTCGCTTTGGAGTATCTTAATAAATCCGTAAGAAGGGGGAAACTTCCGTGCTAAAACAGTAGCAAGTACTCTCAGGAAAGGTGGACTGGCGAGCCACACCCCGCGGAGTATCCTTCCAGTGTGAGCATATCCAGACGTAGTTTTCTAACTGGCAGTGCCCTTGCCCTTGCGGGGCTTGTCGAAAGCCCACTCGCTGCAATCGCAGCCTCGGCCAGTCCGGATATCACTCATGGCCCAAGAACCGCCGGAAATATTGCACTAACTTTTCATGCGGCAGGCGAACTAGCAATTGCGCATTCAATATTAGATATTTTAGATTCTACGAGAACACCGATCTCGGTCTTTGCGGTTGGGACATTTTTAAAGTCAGAACCTGCCATTGCCAAAAGAATCATGAGCGCCGGTCACGATCTCGGAAATCACACAATGACCCATACCCAAATGAAAACGATTTCAGCCGCAAAGGTTGACTCAGAAATTCTTGGCTGCGCAAACGAACTAAAGAAATTAACTGGGACTCATGGCAGGTGGTTCCGGCCATCCGGAACGCAATATTCAACAGCCTTAATAAGAAAAACCGCCAGCAAATATGGTTATAAACATTGCATCTCATACGAAGTTGATTCCAAGGATTATCAAGATCCTGGTAAAGCCGCAGTGATATCTAATGTTCTGGGCAACGCTAAAAATGGAAGTATCGTAAGCATGCACTTTGGCCACAAAAATACGGTAGAAGCTCTTCCAGTGTTGTTGAAGCAACTAGAGTCAAAAGGTTTAACTCCTGTTACCTTGACGCAATTGTTAGGTCCTATCGGATGAAAAAATTTGCACTATTAATTATTTTGGTAAGCGTGGGCTTAATCTCCCCCGTAAGTTCAGCAACACCACTTGCAGGTATGCCACCAGTCCTTGATCAATCTGACATATATGCAGCTGATCGGCCAAATGCACTAAGCCCCGTTGTTAGAGATATGCCAGAGCGCGTTTATGTCCCGAACCACTCATCAAACACTATTTCGGTGATCGATCCTAAAACATTTAAAATTGTCGCAACTTGGAAAACTCCGGCTGGACCACAACATGTTGTTCCGTCATGGGATTTAAAGACGCTCTGGGTTAATGACAACGCAGGTAATTACTTAACTCCCATCGACCCCCTAAAGGTAGCTATTGGTAAGTCAATTTATGTGCACGATCCATACAATCTTTATTTCACACCTAACGGCAAATATGCGATTGTCATGGCGGAATCCGATAAGCAGATGGTTTTTCGTGATCCCCACACCATGGCTATAAAAAAGACGGTACCAGTTCAATGTGATGGCTTAAATCATGCGGACTGGACTAAGGATGGAAACTTTTTTGTTGCTACTTGTGAATTCAGCAGCCAACTAATCCTTGTGAACACCGCGAGCATGAAGGTTGTTAAATATGCCAAATTGCCAACAACGTACGACAAAACGCCAATGCCACAAGATGTAAAAATTTCACCAGATGGCAGCACTTTCTATATCGCCGACATGATGTCTAATGGTATTTGGACAATGCCGGCAGATAAATTCGGAGAGTTCGGCTTTATCAAAACCGGAAGTGCGGCTCATGGGCTTTATGTAACTCGAGATTCCAAGACCTTACTAATTACTAACCGCGGTGAAGGTAGCGTTTCCGTTCTGCGCTTTAGTGATAATAAGTTGATCGCGAAATGGAAAATACCTGGAGGTGGCTCACCAGATATGGGTGGCGTGTCAGCTGATGGCAAACAATTCTGGGTATCTGGTCGTTATCACAATGAGATTTATGTATTTGATATTGAACATGGAAAATTTTTGCGTAAAATAAAAGTAGGAAAAGAACCACATGGACTTTCAATCTATCCACAACCTGGACGTTATTCACTTGGTCATACAGGAGTCTTTAGATAATGAAGTTTAAGAAAAACATTCCAACAATTATTGGTCGCCTAACTTACATAGTTGGCTTATTTGATATTTTTGCAAATATCATCCGTCCGTTTAAGTTACCGGCAAAGCGCATTGATGGATACCTACCTATTTTTATTAATTCAACCGCATTTGCGACGGCAGTTTTTACCGGCTTAGCCCTGCTTATTTTGGCTCGGGGATTAACCCGGAAAAAGCGTCGGGCACGCAACCTTGCAATAATTATTCTCGCTATAAACTTGGCGTCTGATCTTTTTCGATTTCATTATCACCCATTGCAACAACTTGGCGCATTCGTACTCCTAATGCTTCTACTTGTGTTTCGAAAAGAGTTTTACGCAATTTCAGATCCAACAACTAAATTCGCTCCGCTTCGAGCCTTCATCTACTCAATTTTAGTGATGCTTCTATTTGGATTGGTTGTCATTTATTTTCGTCACGGTGATCAGATAGTAGGAAAACCGTCCTTTGGAAATGTACTTCTAACTGTCGTTGAAGGAATGGTTGGTATTACCGGCCCGGTTAGATTTGCTTCCGATCGCATAACCGACACAGTCGGCGTAGCTCTTGCTGCCTTTGGAATATTTACTCTAATTTTTCCACTCTGGTTATTTGTCCGCCCTATTAAACCTGAACCAAAGATGAGCGAAGAAGAATTAGAGCTCGTAAAGAGCTTGGTTATGCGAGATGAAGATCAAGATTCGCTCGGCTACTTTGCAACACGTCGAGATAAGAGTGTTATTTGGTCTGATAATAAAAAGGCTGGGATTGCTTACCGAGTTCAAAATGGCGTAATGCTCGCAAGTGGCGATCCGTTTGGGGAATACAGTCTTTGGGGCGAAACAATTGAGAAGTTCTTGGCTTACTCATCTTTGCACGCTTGGACGCCTGCTGTTATGGGTGCAAGTGATCGAGGTGGCGAAGTTTGGGTTGAAAAGGCCAACATGCTCGCGGTCGATATTGGGGATGAAGCAATAATTAATGTCTCTGATTTCACTCTTGAGGGTCGGCCGATGGGAAATGTTCGCAACATGGTTAACCGAGTTAAGAAAGCTGGTTACTCAACTTATTCTTCTCGTTTCGGTGATTTAACACCACAGGTTCAAGAACAATTACGTGGCTTGACTAAGAAGTGGCGTTATGGCGTGGCAGAACGTGGCTTCTCAATGTCCATGGACCGCTTTGGTGAGAAAATTGATAACGATGCACTTATAACCGTTGCCGAGATTAATGGTGAGGCAAAAGGAATTCTCTACTTTGTGCCATGGGGCAAAACTAAAATTTCACTCGACCGCATGCAACGCGAACGAGGCGCAGACTCTGGACTAAATGAACTTATGATCGCGCAAACAGTTGCATACGCCAGCGAACATGGGATCACTCATATCTCCTTAAACTTTGCCGCGTTTAGATCACTCTTTGAGCGCGCAGATAAAATAAGCGCTGGGCCAATTACCCGCACAAGTAGAAACTTAATTAGATTCGCATCAAACTGGTTCCAGATTGAATCCCTCTATCGGTTTAACGCAAAGTTCCAACCAGAGTGGCAAACTCGTTATGTTATTTATCCAAAAGCTTCAGATTTAGTGCGCGTGGGATATTCGGCGTTGCGTGCCGAGAAATTTATATCTGGATTTGGCGCTCGAAAATAACGGATCCCTAGGCTTAACAGCTTCCTGAGGGTATAGTTTGCCCACGTGCGTTTCTTAAATACACCCAGTCACGATCTCACCTATGACGATGTTTTCATGGTGCCAAGTCGTTCCGAAATTGCAAGCCGGATGGATGTTGATCTGGCGTCGCACGATGGAACCGGAACAAGTATTCCAATTGTTGTTGCAAACATGACAGCAATTTCTGGTCGCCGAATGGCAGAGACCATCGCTAGACGTGGTGGCATTGCAGTTATTCCACAAGATATTCCTATTCAAGTTGTTAGTGATGTAATCAAATGGGTTAAATCACGCCATATATTTTTTGATACACCAGTCACACTTTCCCCTACCGAGACTGTTGCAGATGCAATTGACCTTCTAAATAAGCGTGCCCACGGCGCACTTATTGTTGTCGAAGATGGCAAGCCAGTTGGAATTGTTACCGAAGCAGATTGTGACCGAGTTGATCGCTTTACCCAACTTCAGCAAATAATGAGCAAAGACCTTGTAACTTTGCCAGATTCTATTGAGCCACGAGCTGCCTTCGATTTCTTAAATACCGAACGCCGCCGTCTGGCACCAGTCGTAGATAAATCCGGGAAATTAGTTGGCATTCTTACCAAGACAGGTGCGCTACGCGCGACGCTTTATCAGCCAGCTCTCGATGCCAATTCTAAGTTACGCATTGCTTGTGCAGTTGGAATTAATGGCGACGTTGCAGCAAAAGCCAAAGCGCTAATCGATGCCGGTGCTGACGTTCTTGTTGTTGATACAGCACATGGCCATCAAGTAAAGATGATCGAAGCTTTAAAACTTATTCGGGCGCTCTCACCAAACATCCCGATTGTCGCCGGCAATGTTGTTACTGCCGCAGGCACCAAAGATTTAATTGAAGCCGGTGCTGACATTATTAAAGTCGGCGTTGGTCCAGGAGCGATGTGTACAACTCGCATGCAAACCGGTGTTGGTCGACCACAATTTTCTGCCGTCCTTGAATGTGCTGCCGAGGCTAAGAAACACGGCAAGCATGTTTGGGCAGATGGTGGTGTTCGCCATCCGCGCGATGTTGCCTTGGCACTTGCTGCAGGTGCCTCGCAAGTAATGATTGGCTCATGGTTCGCTGGAACTCTGGAATCCCCCAGTGATTTAAATCGTGATTCAAATGGTCTGTTATATAAAGAGTCTTTCGGAATGGCATCTGCGCGCGCAGTTGCAGCACGAACATCTAATGATGGCGCCTTTGATCGGGCCCGAAAGGCGTTATTTGAAGAGGGTATTTCCTCCTCACGAATGTATATCGATCCAGAACGTCCTGGCGTTGAAGATTTACTTGATCAAATAATTGCAGGAGTTAGATCCTCATTTACTTATGCTGGTGCTACAAACATTCCAGACTTCCATGAAAAATGTGTAGTCGGAATTCAAAGCGCATCCGGTTATGCCGAAGGTCGCCCACTTCATCAAAGTTGGTAGTTAGTCGATCTCTCTTTTGGGATCTTCGCTATCGTCCCATTCTGGTTGTGGTTGGCCAAGTTTCCAGTACATGTAATAAATAAATAGCCCAAAGAATGGCCACTCGAAAACATAGAGCCAGCTTCTACTATTTCCAGCAAGTCCGCGCAATAATTCAAGTACGCCCATGACCAAACAAATTGGTACAAAGATCAGCAACCATTTTCGTTTTGGATCGACTTCCTTAGTCACTGGCTTCACCGACTTCACTTAACGCTTTCTCATTAGCAAACCAGTCATATGCCGCAGATCCAATCCACGTGGCATCAATCAACATTCCCATGGCCCACATTATTGCGCCACCTGTGTGTTGATCACTAAGCCCATTCATGTTTGACATATCCATTGGAACTGCGTGGAGCAGTTTGTTACCAGAATATAAAAAGAAGCCAGTCATTGTTTCTGGAAGCATCATGGCAAATAGAGATAAAACTCGAACTGGGTAGGCAACCATGAATGGCTTGGGATTTCCCTCTAAAACTGGGTAATAGTAAATAAAACCACCAACTAAAAACATGATGAGTTCGAGGACGTGCACATTTGGATTGCGCATTCCGGCATCAGCAAGTGGTGAGAAGTGAGTGCTGATTAGCGTTGCCAAGAAGATTGCAAAGCCAACCTCTGGGCGAAATAGCTGGCGAATGACCAGGATTCGACCGGTACCTCGCACTACCCGACGAACGATCGGAAACCTCGAGTCATGGGCGATCCGGATAGGTGAACCAAGAACGATTAATGGTGAAATCAACATCATGAGTGCAACGTGTTGAACCATGTGAATTGAGAAAGTTTTGACTGCCAGGTGCGGAATTGGACCAACTAGGACAACAAATGCGAGAAACATTGCTAAATAAAAAAAGAATTGGCGAATTCGCGATATTTCACGCTCAGATGGTTTCTCAGCAAAGTACCAGCAAGTTATAACTATGAGAGTGCAAGCAAAGAAAATATCCCAGAGTGGATTTAATTTCATTTCTTACCTCACTTCAAAAGTGTGCTCGATGAGTGCTAGCACTCATCCCTAATTAATTACTCTAATCCATATTTTAACTTGTTTCACAGGAGTAAACTTTTCACAGAGTGTTATTTACTTTTACATTGGGGAGAAGTCAATGATTAGCAAGAAATGACAAATACAAAGAGAGCGGCGAGCGCAATTCTCTCCACTTTGCTCGGAATCGCGGTCGTAGGAGCAGTTGGGATTACGCTCCATACTTTGAGCGCAGATCCTGCCGGAAAATTAGTTGCAACAAAATCAGCTGACACAATTACAGTTGATGGCAAGAATTATCCAAAAGCTTCGGTAACTATGGGTGTTTACCCAGACAGTGCAACTGCTGTCGAACATGGCTCTAAGCCGACTAAAAAAGATTATGTGCAATATGGACCATCAAACCACGTCGTTCTCCCAGCACATACATATGTAACTATGACTTTGCATGTATATGACAGCGGTGAAAAGCTGAATAACCCTTACTTTGGAAAAGTGGTTGGAACCATCGGAGGTACCATCAACATTGATGGTGTCGACGTTTCATCCGTCGCTCCTGATGCGGTTCAACACACATTCACCCTTCACGGACTTCCAACATCATCACAGGATCCGCTCTTCGTAAACGTTCCACTTCCTCACGTTGAAGTGAATGATAAAGACGAGTTCATCCCAACCAATGATCCAGGCACAAATAACAAGGGTCACACCGTGGTCTTCTCATTCTTAACTGGTGGTAAAGGCGAGTACGTCTTTAACTGCGAGTACCCATGCGGTGATGGAACTTATGCCAAATTCGGTGCTGCTATGAGTGCCTATGGCTATATGTCAGGAAAGGTAACCGTCGCATGAGTGATCACAACGATGTACATCTAGAACCAACTCCGGGCGAACGCTTTAGCAAATTCTTAAAACGCGGAGATATCCGTGAGACTCTTGCTTGGGCGGCTTTCTATACCGCGGTATTCGTCGTACTTGGCGCTTACTTCTATCCAAAGTGGATGCCGACAGTCATGAGTACCGACATGAAGGCCATTGAACGTTTGATGGTTGTCTTCACTTTTATCTCAGCTCCGGTCTGTGGCTTTGTAATGAGTATCTTTACTCAGACACTTCGCCATCGACATAAGGGCGATACACCTCCGCCTGATGGTCCAATGATTCGAAACAATCGGCTAGGTGTTGCAGTGTTTAGTGGCGTCGCCTCACTTTTAACCTTAACCGCAGTTATTTATGGTTTGGTTGAATTGAACTCTTCTGCGGAAGCTGCAACTAAAGATGCACCAAATGCTCTGGTTGTAGAAGTAACCGGTAACCAATGGGTCTGGTCATTTAATTACCCATCACTTGGCGTTGAGTCAAACGTCTTGAACCTACCAATCGATCGGCCAGTGATTTTTCGAATTACTTCTGCCGATGTGAACCACTCGTTCTGGCCAGTTCAACTTGGCGTGAAAGCAGATGCAAACCATCTCGCTACAACTCTTGCGCAAACAACTCCAATAAAACTCGGCGCAATTGATGTTAAGTGCGCCGAACTTTGTGGTCTCTACCATGCATATATGGAGACCAGTGGCGAAGTTATGACGGTATCCGATTTCAATAACTGGGTCACCGCCCAAGGAGGTCACAGCGCATGACAACTCTCAGCCAACAAGTTTCGAATCGCCCAATTCCAAACCCAAAGAAGAGTTTGATTACCAGACTTAATATGGGTACCGGACTCATTGTCGGTGTTGTGTTTGCACTTGCTACTTATTACAGCATGCAAACAACGCTCGATGATGCAACTCTTAACTTCCAACGTAACAACCAAGTGCTCCTTGCAACCATGTTTATGTGGAGCATCGGGTTCTTAGTTGGCATTGGCGCATTTATCGGGCCATTCCGCTGGTTAATTGGTAAGGATTTAACTGCTGAAGAGCAGCTCTACCTTGCTGGTGACGGCCAAGGAATCAAGCGTTACTTCAAATATTGCACCGACCATAAGGTCGTAGGTATCCAATACCTCTGGGGCGTTATTGCAATGCTCGCAGTTGGTGGCAGCATGGCAATGATGGTTCGTACCCAACTTGCACAACCGGGCGCAAAATTCATCACGCCATCTATCTATAACTCACTAGTTGGACTTCATGGAATCACAATGATCGTTGCAATGATCATTGTTGCTACTGGCCCATTCGGTAACTTCATCATGCCAATCATGATCGGTGCCGCAGATATGGCTTTCCCAAGACTTAATGCACTTTCTTGGTGGGTTCTCTTTACTGCGATTCCAGTGCTTTGCAGCGCATGGTTCCTTGGTGGAATTCCTACAGGTTGGACTGCTTATGCTCCGCTAAGCGTTCAAGCTGGACCGGGTATGAATGCATTTATTGCAACCATCATTATCTTTGCTGTTTCAACTGCTGTTGCTGGTGCAAACATCACTGCAACTGTTATTTCAATGCGCGCTAAGGGAATGACATGGAACCGCGTCCCAATCTTCGTGATTGGTGCGACTATCTCAGTTGCCCTCGCAGTTCCTGCTTTCCCAACCTTCATGGTTTCAATGATTCAAACCGCGATGGATCGAACTTTCCTTACCGGATTCTTCGATTCCAATGTTGGCGGAAGCGGTTGGTTATACGCCCACCTCTTCTGGATCATGGGACACCCTGAGGTTTACGTAATTCTGCTTCCAGGTGTTGCGATACTTATGGAGATCGTTCCGGTCTTCGTACGTAAACCACTCTTCTCTTACACAGCAGCCGTAGTTGGTTTTGCTGGTATCGCTGGACTCTCGGTTCTGGTTTGGGCCCACCATATGTACATGTCTGGCTGGCTCCCAATGCTTAACGGACCATTCATGGTTACTACTGAAATGATTTCAATTCCGACCGGGCTTATCTTCTTGGTAATCCTAGGAACGCTTTGGAACGGTAAGCCTTGGCTTAAAGTTCCAATGCTTGGTGTCTATGCCTTCCTTTGGAATATGTTGATCGGTGGTATCACTGGTCTTTATCTTTCAGATGTTCCAGCAGATAACTATCTCCACGGTTCTATGTATGTAACTGCGCACTTCCATTACACGTTGATGGGCGCCGCACTTACCGGAGCTGTTGCTGGACTTTCATACTGGTATCCAAAGATGACAGGTCGCATGCTCAACGAGCGTGCTGGCTACATCTCATTCTGGTTCGTTCAGATTGGTTTCCAAATTCTCTACTTAGGTATGTTCATAGCTGGCGCGCAGGGTCAACCTCGTCGTGTTTCTGACTATGCGCAGATGTATGCGAATTCAAACCGCATAAGCACGTTTGGTGCTTACCTGATTGGTACCGGATTTATCGTCCTTCTCTGGGCAGTCATTCACTCATGGCGTAACGGCGTAATTGCGCCGATGAACCCATGGGGTGCAAAGACTCTCGAATGGACTGTTCCGTATCCAGTTCCGCTAGTTAACTTCGAAACTCCACCAGTTGTAACAAGTGATCCATATGGATATGGAAAGGCGGTTAAGTAATGTCATCAGACACTAAATTCCACGTCCATCATGATGCGCCAGAAGTTGTCGGTCGTCGTGAACGCTTAGGCGTACGTATTCTGATCGTCGCGGATGGTTCATTCCTATTCGCAATGATCTTTACTTACTTCTACCTTCGTAACTTAAATGTTAACGACGGTTGGATACCTAAGGGTGGCCACACATTCAGCGCAGCATCTGGCTGGATGTCGATCCTTCCACTTGTAGTGGCTGCCATCGTTCATAAGTTTGGCCAACGTAATATCAAGCAAATTGGCACTTATTCGGTTGTAACACTGCTTGCTTATTTGTATGGCGCTTACTATCAGTTCCATCAAATGAGTCATATGCCGTTCATCGTGAAAGATACTCATGCATTTGAAGGTTCATATGCTTCAACTTGGGTGTTGATCGCCGGTGCGAATATGTTCCACTACATTCTTGCTGCATTTATTGCACTCGGATTAGTGATTCGTGCTCGTCGCGCAAGTGTTGATCCAACTCTTGAAAAATGGCGGATGCGCACTGCATCTTCATGGTTCACCTGGATTGCAATCGCAGGCGTTATATGTGCAATCACAACTTCAATGATCTAAGAAGTTAACTAAAAGGGCCTCGCACATAAGTGCGGGGCTTTTTTAATTCTCCTGTGCTTTAACCGATTTCTTGGAAAGTAAAATGTGTCCAAAGAATCCGATAACTAACGCGATAACAACTCCAATATTTGAGTAAGCCCAGGCGCCATTCTTTCCACCAATTACTCCGAGGAAGTAGCCCTGCCAAGAGAGCCAACTTGCGAAAGTATTTGTTACAAAGCCCCACCCAATAATTGTTCCGACTATTACCAAGATAAGTGATTTAAAGTTCCAAGCACCATATCTACCTGCTGGATTGAAGAGATCTGCCTCAACATAATCACGCTTACGCATGATTACATCAGCTACAAATATTGCTGACCAGACTGCAATTGGCACACCAAGGGTTATTAGGAAGCCTTGGAAGGGCGCAAAGAAGCTATCTGCGATCCAAACAAAGTAAATGGTTCCAAGCGTCATGATGACGCCATCAATACCGGCAGCAACGTGTCGCTTCACGGGCAATCCAATTGAAACCAAGGTTATCCCTGATGAATAGAGATCCAGGATGGCGCCGCTAATTAGCCCGGTGACGGCAACGATCGCGAATGGAATTAAGTACCAGGTTGGAAGCGCCGCTGTTAGCGCACCAATCGGATCACTTGCAATCGCATCACTCAAGTTTTTACTGCTGCCAGCAAGTGCGCTGCCATAGATGACCAAAATAATTGGGACTGTTGAAGCACCAAACACCGTCCAACCAATTACCTTGGCACTCGATGTTTTGCGGGGCAAGTAACGAGAGTAATCAGCCGCCGAGTTAACCCAACCGAGTCCGATCCCAGTTACCCCGAATATAAGTGCGCCGATAAATCCTTGTAGATTGCCAGCTTTGATTGCGTGAACTGCGCTCCAATTAACTTTGTGCAGCGTTAATAAAATATAGCCTGCGGTAAGAATCAAGGTTGCCACTGTAAGAAAACGTTGCAACTTCATGATCACTTGAAAACCAAGAACCCCGCCAAAGATAGTTAATCCGGCGGCAAAGCTAAATCCGATCAACCTTGAAACATTATGATCAAAGTGGCCGACTCTGGAGAGAACTGTTTGGGTTGCAAGGGTTGCAAGGGAAACTAAAACCGTTTCCCAGCCAACGAAAATTAAGTAGGAGAGAATTCCTGGAACAATATTTCCTTTAACCCCAAAGGCTGCCCGAGAGAGCGTCATTGTTGGGGCGTTGCCGCGTTTTCCAGCCAGTGAACTGACGCCAACTAATAAGAAGGAAGCGAGAGTTCCGATTATGGCGGCGAAGGTTGCTTGCCAGAATGAAATACCAAAACCAAGAAAAAATGAGCCGTATGAAAGCGCTAAGAGCGAGACATTGCCGGCCATCCAAGGCCAGAAAAGGCTTCGGACACTGCCGCCACGCTCACTCTCGGCGATTACGTTGATCCCGTTTAACTCAACCTTCTTCCGCAACATAGGTTGAAGGATAGGGGTTAATTACTTATTACTTAGTGGCTGCCTTAGCTGCCTTTTTAACGCCAGCTTTCTTGGCGTGCTTTTTAACAGCACCAGATCCTTCTGCGTTCTGTGTTCCAGAAGTTTCGCTCATTTCGTGAGTTGCGCTTCCTTCTGCTCCCGCACCTTGCTTAATTGAGGCCTTCTTGGCCTTCTTAACGGCAGCTGGCTTTCCGGTTGCAGCATGCGCAACGGTTGAACTTGCTACCAGCGCACTTGCTAAAACAACTGCTGTTAATACTTTTTTCATATACGACCTTTCGAGTCTCTGATTTTTTGTTAAGTAAATTATATTCCTCGGTTTGACTAGCCCAGACCAGAATAAGGCGATAAGTTATATTCATGGCAAATCCACAGAAACTCGCGTCTAATCAATTAGATCACATCTACAAAGGCGGCTACCGAATCGGTGCACTGCGTCATGGACCTGGTGGTCCAATGCGTCCGGAAGAATGGATCGGTTCTACGACAACGCGATTTGGCGAACCAACTATCGGACTCTCAGTACTTTCTGATGGAACCTACCTACGTGATGCCGTACTAGCCAACCCAGAAGAATGGCTTGGTTCTGAACATGTAAATACATTTGGTGCAAGTACTGAGTTGCTGATGAAACTTCTTGATCCAGATCAACGACTTCCGGTTCACTTCCACCCAAATCGTAAGTTCTCTAAGCAACATCTAGCCCTCGATCACGGTAAAACCGAAGCCTGGATTATTTTAGAATCACCAGAAGGTGCCGAAGTTGGCCTTGGGTTTTCAGCAGAACTAACAAAACCTGAAGTTCGCACGATGGTTGATGCAAGGGATTCTGTTGGACTGCTTGCTTCACTTCAGAAATTTAAAGTGAAGCCAGGCGATACTGTATTTGTACCGGCCGGAGTTCCACACGCAATCGGTGCTGGGATCTTTGTTCTAGAACTGCAAGAACCGGCCGATCTATCTGCTCTCCTTGAATGGAATGACTTTGCAGTAGACGGTGTTAAAGATGGTCATCTTGGTCTCGGATTCGACACCGTATTAGATGGGCTCCGCTATACCCCAATCGAAAAAGATGAAGCAAGCAAATTGGTATTTGCCGATCGCTTATTTACAAATACAGACGCATCGGTCTTTACCGATGTTGCAAACCCATATTTCCGCGCCGATTATCTAACGGGTAAATCAAGTGCAATTCCTGCAGGTTTCTCAATCTTTTTAACTCTAGATGGCAAAGGTCGAATTTTATTTGATAATGCCACCACAATGGAGATTGAAACGGGCGATGCAGTATTGATTCCTCACTCTGCAGGCGGCTGGAAACTTGATGGCGCAACGGGCGTTGTCTGTCGTCCACCTCTTGCGAAGGATGCTGCACTAGCAATCTAATTAAAATAAAAATCGCGAGCGAAGGGGTTATTCGCTCGCGATTTTATTAACGGAATTTAGTTAGAAAACACCTTATTCCAGTCAGAGACTGCCATTGTGTAGTACTGACCACCTTCAACGGCAACGTTATTTAGATTTGATGCAGATGAACCTCGGTACGCCAAGTCAGGGCGGGCAGGAGCAAGTGCGCCCTTTACACCTGGGTCTTTGACAGTGACACCGCTATAGGTGTGAACCTGAGCGTTGAACATAAAGTATGTGTTCTTGTCACCTTTTGTTGCCATCAGATCCGTTACATCAATGATTCCACTAGATTCTTCATCAATTGTCATGTATGAAGAACCGGTAGCTGTGAAGTACTGCTTATCAAATTCTGCAACGGTTGCAATCTTTCCGTCGCTGATTCGGTAAGCAAGAATTCTTGAAACGTGAGCATTGTTGCCTGGATCTTCTTGCAACATAATGATTCCATTTTTTGTCACTGTAAGGTTATCTGGCTTGGATAGGTAAGGAGCTTCGCCACCGTTTAATAGGAGTTCAAGCTTTGCACCTAGGAGTGGATTCTGAGCATCTTTAAATGTCAAGCGCCACAATCCGCCACCATCTCGAGAAACTCCAGGTTCTGCTGGATTTTCCTTGGTTGCAACTGGATCCTTATTTGATTCAGTTGTGATGAAGTAGTAAACGTCAGGATTGTTTGGATCCCAGTTGCCATCTTCAATTCGAGCAAATGTCATGCCGTTTTCACGGGCACCTTTTGCAAATGAAGTTACATCGGTGTTCCATTCAATCTTGTTGAAAGTTGCTTCAACTGGAGTTGATTTAGCGATAGTGGTGCGAAATAGGTTGTCTGTAGCAACTGTTGGGACATTAAGAACGTATAGATCACCGTTCGTTAGTCCGGCCTTGTCAACGCTGGTTCCAGTGTTTTGCTTCTTTCCAACGTACATATGTAGTTGAGAATCAGTTGCTGAACCATCTTCGTCGATCATAGCAACGGTGTTTGAACCCTTTTTAAGGTTTGGCACGATGTTTTCAATTGAAAGCATTCCCACGCGTGGAAGTTGATATCCGGTTCCGGTCATATCAAAAGCGAATCCACGTGAACTGTCGCCAACTTCTTCACCTGTTGTGTATAGAGCGCCATCGAAACCAACGCCGTTATAGATAAAGGTTCCTTCAGGCGTATAAGTGCCAGAACAGAAACGACTGATTCCCCAGCCAAATGAACCTGCTTGTGCGTTTGCTGGTTCTCCGCCTATCGGTGTTGCACTGTAAGCACCAGTCTTATAGTTCCAGAAATTCCATCCAGTGATAAAGCTCGTTGCAGCATCCATTCGCTTAATTGATGGGCTG
>SESD01000821.1_pt1 | contig 18404 bp, 21 predicted proteins | sample 3171411 | NCBI WGS metagenome assembly SESD01 (sample SAMN06051880, study PRJNA518727) | freshwater metagenome | biome: subpolar coniferous forest; feature: holomictic lake; material: water; isolation source: holomictic Lake 442, 16.5 m depth | place: Canada: near Kenora, Ontario | collected...
GTTGGCGCTTAACTGTGGATTTGAAGCGATATCGTGGCAAGTACCGCAACCACGACCAAAAGCACGGTCATAAATTTTTTGACCAATTTCAAGTTGTTCGTTAGCAACTGCTGCTCCGCTTAATGCGATTAAAGCAATACCGGCTAATGTGCCTAATGATTTTTTCATAATGACCTCTTTTGGTGTTAAAAAAGAAAACGTTAGTTCTCTTGGTGGAAAATTGTAATGTAGTTAAAATTAAAACTAGGAAAGAATAGGGAATTTAACAGAAAAATTCAATCTTTTATTTCACCAGACTCTTATTGTCTGTAATATTAAAGTACGTTAATAGTCATCATCAGTTATTTTTGTGAAATACTTGCTTATCTGTGAGGCATTCAAGACAGTTAACAATCAGTTATTCTTGTTTATCGTTAATCAAGTCGTAAGTAATGTCAGAATTAAATCCCATAGGCCAATAGATAAGGGCGAAAGGTGGCCAGAAAATAGATTCGACGCGAAATTTTGTTCGTAGATTGCCTTCTTTGATGGTTTTTCCATTTTTTTCCAGTCTATAAGGTATCCCACTCTCTGGTGGCACACCCGCTGCAGTCCAAAAAAACGGCTTGGTTGTTACTTCGCCATTTGTTTTTATCTCAACGGGTTGGGGCCTTTTATAGACATAAAGGCTGGTGTCTTCGGGAACCTTAAAATGACCTGTTGTTGAGCAACCAGCCATTATTAAAGAAATAAAAACGATATATCTTATTTTCATTATAGTCCTCTCTTGTTACATGGTACGTTTAAAAATTAAAGAAGTATTGATGCCACCAAACGCAAAATTGTTACTCATAATATAGTCGCAATTTAACAAACGCACATTGTCTTTAATATAATCCAGTTGCGCGCAGGCTGGGTCAATGCTTTCAAGATTGGCTGTAGGATGAAACCAGCCTTCGTTCATCATATTAATTGCTATCCATGCCTCAAGTGCACCGCATGCTCCCAAAGTATGACCGGTATAGCTTTTTAGTGAGCTTATTGGTGTGTTGGCACCAAATATTGCTGCCGTAGCATGACTTTCAGCAACGTCACCATGGGTGGTTGCGGTGCCATGAGCACTTATGTAGCCTATAGCGCTTGCAGCCAACTTGGCATTTTGTAAAGCCAGCCTCATGGTGGATTGCATGCTGATACTATCCGGTTGGGTAACATGCAGGCCGTCTGAATTTGTTCCAAAACCAACTAGCTCAGCATGAATTTTAGCATCACGAGCTAATGCATGATCTCGCTCTTCAAGAATCAGTGTGCCTGCACCTTCGCCTATTACAAGGCCATCTCGATCACAATCAAAGGGTCTTGGGCTTTTTTCTGGCGTATCGTTACGAATGCTGGTTGCAAACAGAGTATCAAAGACAGCAGCCTCAGAGGCAGACAACTCTTCAGCCCCACCAGCTACCATTAGTTTCTGGTAACCGTGTTTAATTGCTTCGTAGGCATAACCTATACCTTGACTACCTGATGTGCAGGCACTTGAAGTAGTATAAATTCGACCGTTAATGCCAAAAAACAGACCAATATTAACAGCTGAAGTATGCGCCATCATTCTGATGTAAGAGGTTGCATTAAGACCGTTGACGGTGTGGTTAAGCAGCATATTGCCAAACTCTGCCAATGCATCAAGACTCCCTGCAGAGCTCCCATAAGCCACGCCCATTTGGCCGCTATTAAGGCAAGGATCATTTAATAGACCAGCGTCAATGAGCGCGAGCTCTGTAGCATAGGTTGCCATTAGGGCAATACGACCCATGCTTCGTGTTTGTTTTCTTGAATAATGTGCAGGTTTAATGAAATCGGCAGGTGCTCCTAAACGCGTATTTAAACCGATATATTTATCCCATTCATCTAAGCGCTGTATGCCGGTAGATTGAGTTTTGAGTTTTTTTGCAACTTGCTCCCAATTATTACCAATAGGTGAAATCCCCGCCATTCCAGTTACGACAACGCGTTTTAACATAAACCCCCATTAACAGCTATCACTTGTCGAGTTATGTAACCCGCATCCTCTGACAATAAGAATGCGACTGTAGCAGCAACTTCATCTGCACGGCCAATTCTCCGAGCAGGTATCATTTTCTTTAGTTCATCAAGAGGTAAGTCATTCAGCATATCGGTTGCAATTAAACCCGGAGCTACACAATTTACGGTAATATCGCGTTTTGCCAATTCTAAAGCCAATGCTTTGGTCGCTCCAATAATGCCTGCTTTAGCGGCACTATAATTGACTTGTCCGCGGTTCCCCATAATGCCGGATGCTGATGATAATGTAACAATACGTCCTGGTTTACGCTGTCTTATCATTGGCATAATAATGGGGTGTAAAACATTGTAAAAACCGTTCAGGTTGGTATTTATTACGCTATCCCATTCTTCTCCTGTTAATGATGGAAAAGCATTATCAGCAGTAATTCCGGCATTACATACCACACCATAATAAGCGCTATGTACTTCGATATCTTGGCTGATTTGTTCAGCACATTGGGCGCGGTCGGTTATATCAAATTGCAATAATCTGGCTGATTGATCCAGCGTTTCTATTTCAGCTACAACAGCCTCAGCTTGGGCAATTTGATTTCGGCAATGTATAACCAGATTAAAGCCTTTTTTTGCCAGATATAATGCAATAGCTTTGCCTATTCCGCGACTTGAGCCTGTCACTAAAATTGTTTTTTTCATGATTAGGTGTTTATAGGAGGTTGATAAACATTTAGATTGGCATTAACTTCAATACCTGAACCGTAAATCTTACAATCAAAGACGCCTAATTTGTCGTCATTTATGATCCTTGTTATTTTTATTGTTAAAACTGTACCAATATCAAAGCTGTCAATATTGCTCGTATATCTGCGGGTTCCGAGTAGAAATCCCAGATTTATTGGCTCCCCTAACTTCTTAGACTGAATGCCTGCATAGGCAGCAATTGTTTGCGCCATATATTCGATACCTACCCAAGCGGGAACTTTTTTATTATTGCCAAGTAAGGCATCATCACGAACGACAAGCTCTGCTGAGAGCGAGTGTTCGTCGAATTCAAGGATTTTGTCTAGTAATATCATACTGCCGCTATGTGGAATGAGCTCAGCAATCTCAGTGTAATTAATCAATCTAAAGCTCCTTAGTATTTGTTTAAGATCTTTGCAGGCAAATTTTTGTAATATAGCTTTATGTAAATAGTGCAGCGGTTTTTATGTTCTTGCAATAACAATTGATAAGTTATTACCACCAAATGCAAATGAATTGCTTTGGCATACGTTAATACTCCTGCCCAAATTCTGCCCCATTTTAACCAAGTTCAGAGGTGCCAAGCTATTATCTGCTTCATCATCGTTAATATTAGGGATTAAAGTATTGTGTGGGTTTTCTGTTAAGAGCATCCAGCAGAAACCGAGCTCTAATGCGGCTGCAGCACCTAATGTATGGCCAGTCATACCTTTGCTGGAGCTTGCCGCAACTTTGTCGCTGAATAGGTGGTTAACGGCTTTGCTTTCCATGGCGTCGTTTAACAGGGTAGCTGTACCATGTAAATTCAGGTAATCAACTTCATGGGCTTTTTTGGAGGCATCAGTTAAGGCTTGTTGCATTGCTTTGACGACTGAATTGCCTGATGGGTCTGGTGCTGAAAAATGATAGGCATCACTACTCGAACCTATCCCCAGTAATTGCACTGGACCTGGATCAATGCTGAGTACAAAAAGGCTTGCTGCTTCGCCGATATTAATGCCGTTACGATGAAGGCCAAAAGGTTTACAGTATCCGGTACTTAATGATTCAAGTGCAGAAAAACCGTTAATGGTAAGGCTGCATAAACTGTCGGCACCACCTACAATAACAGCATCGCATAAATTAAGTTCAATAAGACGTCTAGCTGAAGCAAAAGCTTTGCCACTGGATGAACAGGCAGTTGAGATGGTATAGGCGGGGCCGGTTAAGCCTAAATAAGCACTAAGGAAATCGGCACCCGCTCCCATTTGCTGTTGTTTATAATGAAATTGCTCAGGTAGTTTTCCGTGTTTGGATAGATAATCCAGTGCGTGCTCGGTATTTCTGACCCCAGAAGTACTGGTGCCCAAGACTATACCTATACGATCAATGCCAAATTTGGCCGTCATTTTGTCTACTGTTGCTTTGATTTGGCTCAAAGCAGCCAATAATAACTGGTTATTCCTACATTGATAAAGACTGTATTGATGATCTATGAGGGGTAACTCACTGGTAATTTGTCCAACGATAGTCTTAGGCCCAAAAGTGTCCGATAGCAATAAGCCTGAACGGTCGCCCACTAATAACCGTTTTAATAGGTCAGATTTCGAGCTGCCACTTGCACATAATAAACCTAAGTCATTCAGGTAAAGCTTCATAACTAATCGTTTTAATAAGCAGTTTATAATGAAATTGATGATTGCTTAATGCTATAGATCTAGGCCATGCAGCATCTGGCTGTAAATACTCAACATCGCTAATGAGCTGGTTGTTGAAATACAAGTGGCGATGATCCGGGATAGCTTCGATGTGCCATGGCGTTGGCATTGTTTTTTGTAAATTAGCTAGTGGCCAGTAAGCGAGTTGTAGGTCTTTAATAATAAATTCAGGAGTAAAGGCTGTCGGTAATAGTGGACTTTTCTTCAAAGATAAGGCGTTACCGTCATAGCTTAAATCAAAGAGGCTTAGGCCATCGAAACTTAAACCTGCAATGGCAATACGTTGCTTATTAAGTTCGATTACACATAACAATACTTCCTGTTTATTGGCCCATGTTGCACTAATTTGTTGCACAATACGCCTTGATGGGCCTAGCGGGGCAGCTAAAGGAATTAATTTAACCGGCTCAATAATGTCCGGCTGTTGCCATTTTGCACAACTTGTTAAGCAGGTCAGTATATAAACAAGTATTAGCCCGCGCGGCATAACTCAACAAGCGTATTCAGTCTGGCAAGAGCATTCTTCACATAAGGATTGTTTTCATCCCAAGCATAACCCGCTAATATTGAACAAATCATTGCCTTGATTTCTGGTTGCGGATGTTTATGAAAAATAACGTCCTGTAAGCGTCCGTCATACCATGCATCAACAAATACTCTAAAGGTGTTAACACCTCGTTGTAAGGGAACTGCATAGTCAGCAGCCCAATCTACAACTTCATTTTTAAATTGCCGATCAAGAATGTCTGCTGCCAGACTTGCTGATTTCATTGCAATGGTGACTCCTGATGAAAATACGGGATCAAGAAACTCGCCTGCATTTCCAAGTAGTGCATAACCTTTGCCGTATAAGCTTTTTACATTGGCTGAATAGCCAACAATGTCGTTGATTGGTTCATCGAACAAGGCATTTTTTAGTAAAACATGTAGGCTGTCATCTTGACTAATGATCTCTTGCAAAGCGGCTTTATTATTTTCCCAGTTATCATAAAATGCAGTATCTGCTACTACACCTATACTACTACGACCATTACTAAAAGGAATTAACCAAAGCCAAACATCTTTATGATCAGGATGAACAGTAATTCTGATTTTATTTCTGTCAAATTGAGAGTCATTGATGCGATCTTCAATATGCCCAAACAACGCTTTTCGGACGGGAAAGCCGGAAGGCGATTCTAAGTCCAGCAAGCGGGGTAATATCCGACCAAAACCACTGGCATCAAGCACAAAATCAGTTTCGAAGTGCTCAATCTCACCGGATGCATTCTTGACCTCAAGCTTGGGGTGGTCTGAAAAATTAACGGCGATAACTTCCATTTGCCACCGTATTTCTACACCCATTCTTTGCGCTTCATTAGCTAGAATATGGTCAAATTTGCCACGCTGAACTTGAAAAGTAGTTCCCCTTCCTGGCGTGAATTTATCTTCAAAAGAAAATTCCGCTTGCTGTTCTCTGTACACAAATGATGCACCGTTTTTAAACTGAAATCCTGCATTAATAATGGCATCCATCATGCCTGCCTCCTCAATGAACTCCATGCATTGAGGTAACAGACTTTCCCCGATGCTAAATCGTGGAAACTGCTGGCGCTCCAGAATGGTGACCTGATAGCCTCGCTTATGCAATAATGTCGCTGCAATAGTGCCAGAAGGTCCTGCACCTATAATAATAACTTTAGGCATTCAATGTATTTCGGTTAGGGTGATGAGCGTTTGATATTTTAGCTGGAAGTCACTGCAAACTATTTTAAATGAATTTTACAGGTTCAAAATTTATAAATTTAAGGTTGCAGATTTATTAGTTGTTAATTATGTGTTCAGATGTGCCCTGATAAACTGTTACCATTTTAGTGACTGATGGTTGTATGAAATTGAAGGATAACATGATTAAATCATTTATAAGTTTTTTTGCAATGATGTTTTTTTTCATTTTATTATCTGCATGTGCAGAATTTAAAGAAGCCGGGAAATCTATTGGTAATACCGCAAAAAATGTTACGACAGAAATTGGTCACGGGTCACGTGATACAGTTCATGCTATAGGAAGGGGCACAAAAAGAGTGGTGCAATCAGTTGTTGAGGATCCTACCCCCGCCAGTAAATAATCCGTTATGTATTTTAAAGTAGCTTACCAAATACCAGCATGAAAACTTTAGATTTTATCTTGAGTAATTGGAGTGCATGGGCTCCAGGTGTAGAGTCTTTGAATGAAAGATTGATAACTGATGCAAGTGTTGGAGTGTCTAAAAGTATTCCCAACATGTTGGTACGTCGGTTGACCCCGTTGGCAAGAGCTGTTTTTAAGGTTGCTGATCAATGCGTTAATAATGGCGAAGCATTACCTGTTGTATTTAGTTCTGCACATGGTGAGGTATGTAAATCATTAGCAATGCTAAAGGCGATTCAATCAGAAGAGGAGCTTTCACCAACCGCATTTAGTTTGTCCGTTCACAATGCTATTGCAGGTCTGTTTTCTATCGCTTATGGTAATACTCAGGAAATAACGGTGATTGCTTCAGGACAAGAAGGCATTGCTCCAGCGTTTATAGATGCTTTAGGTATGTTGCATGAAGGGACCAAGGAAGTCTTGATGGTATTTTATGATGAACCCATTGCAGATTTTTATCCGGTTGCACCTTTCAAGCTTAGTCATCCGTTTCCTTGTGTACTCGTTTTAAGAATTGCGTTAAGCGGTGATGGTATGCCTTTGCAGTTATACCGTTGTAATCAATCTCGAAATGATGGTGAGCATATTTTACAACTGCTGGCTTTTTTAAAATTTCTTATTACTGATGAGAGATCACTGAGCTTAGGTAATCTTGGGCATAGCTGGACATGGAACAAAAAATAATTCATAAGATAAGTTATATTTGGAGGCTTTTTGCTACGGGATTCAGTTTCTTATGTTTTGGAATCGGTGGTTTGATATTATGGTTTTTGATTTTTCCTGTTTTGTCTGTTTTACCTAGCGCTAGAAATCAGCGAATAAATAGGGGGCAGCGGGTTGTTCATTACAGTTTTTATGTTTTTATAGGTTTGATGCACAGACTTGGCATTATGACTTATGAAATAAAAGGCCTGGAAAAGCTTAATCGCCCTGGACAACTAATTATTGCAAATCATCCGACGTTGATAGACATTGTTTTTTTAATTAGCCAAATTAAACAAGCAAATTGCATTGTAAAAGGAAGTCTGTGGCGTAATCTTTTTATGCGAGGACCTATTTTAAATGCAGGTTATATTGCTAACGGAGAGCCAGAGAAATTAATAGCCGACTGCGTGGCGTGTTTGAATTGTGGAGGTACTATGATTATTTTTCCTGAAGGAACGCGTTCAGTGCCTGGAAGGCCATACCGATTTCAGCGAGGAGCCGCTGCAATCGCATTGCAGGTTAATAAAATTATCACACCGGTCACTATAACTTGTTATCCAAGTACCTTAACAAAAGCAGAGCCGTGGTATCAAATTCCCAAACACCGATTTCATTTAACAATGGAAGTGGGAGAAGATATTGAAATACATCAATTTACCGAAATACAACAAAAATCGATTGCCGTGCGACGATTTAATCAGTATTTAATGGATTATTTTACGAAAAAGAGAGATTGCTAGAAAAATCATGGAAAATGAATTAAAACAATTAATTATTGATGCGTTGGCGTTGGAAGATATCAGTATTAACGATATAGACAGTCACGCGCCTTTATTTAATGAGGGTTTAGGGCTCGATTCCATTGATGCCTTGGAGTTGGGATTGGCTATCCGCAAAAAATATAATGTAAAAATAGAGTCGGATAAAGAAGATGTCGTAAATATTTTTTCTTCAGTTTCGACCTTAGCTGATTATATTCAATCAGCCCGAGGTTGAAAAAAAAGATGAACAATCGTGAAGAAATTTTAATCGCTATTAAAACCATCATGGTTGAGATGTTTGAGCTTGATGAAGCCGCGATTACGCCAGAAGCCAGACTTTATGAAGATCTTGATTTCGATAGTATTGATGCAATCGATATGATCGTCAGACTTAAAGAATTAACCGGTAAAACCGTTAAACCGGAAGATTTCAAAATGGCCCGTACGATTGGTGATGTCATTGAGGCTGTATACAGTATGCTTAATGAAAAATGATAACGTATCTTTAGTTTTACCGATATAGGCTTTGAGTATTAGGTTACTATTAAGTGAATAAGTAATATGCCTAATTTAATAAATAGTGCCATTGGTTTTTTGACCCTATTTTATCCGTTTGCTGTTTATTTCGGTACGCAGTATTTAGAGCCTTGGAAAATAGCAAGTATGTTGTTTGTCTTATTGGGTATCCGACTTTGTTTAAGTTATAGAATAAAGCATTGGAGTAGCCCTTTATTATTAATGGCGATGATATATAGCAGTTTTGCAATATGGAGTAATGAGTTACTGACGTTAAGATTCTATCCTGCAGTAGCTAATGCAACGATGTTGCTGGTTTTTTCATGGAGTTTACGATCACCCACCAGTTTAATAGAGCGATTGGCCAGAATTCAACAGCCTGATTTACCGCCAGAAGGTATCATTTATACCCGCAGGGTGACACAGATATGGTGTGTTTTTTTTATTGTTAACGGCAGTATTGCATTAGTCACAGCATTATGGAGTAGTTTTGAAATTTGGAGTTTATATAATGGTTTTATTGCTTACCTCCTAATGGGCCTTTTATTGGTTGGTGAATATATTGTCAGGATGAGAACGCAAAAACATGCCAGATGAAGTTATTGCTTTGTCCCATTGCATGCTTACAAAAAGACAGGCGACAACTAAAATTGCTTATCATGCAGGGCATTACTATGAAGGAGATAAGTTTTATTCAGCAGTCAGTGGTTGGGTTAAACAGTTACAAACTCAATCGTTTGAGCGATATGCTTTGTTTACAGAAGATGCCTATCCTTTTACTGTGCTTTTATTTGCTTTGTTTCACGCTGGAAAGCAAGTTTGGTTAGCCGGTAACAACAGACCGGGCACAGCACAGCAACTTCAACAACATCAATGTCAATTAATCGGCGACTGGGCCTTCGATAGCGCTTTTGATTATAAGCTATCGTCAACTGAGGTCGGTCTTTTTCCGTTATCCCCATTAGACATGAAAGCAACCCGAATGGTGGTTTTTACTTCGGGATCTACTGGAGAGCCCAAGCCGATAGAAAAGAGTTTGCTTCAACTACAGTTAGAAATAAATAATTTGCAAGCATTGTGGGGCGAGCAGTTAGCTCATTCAGAAGTTTTAGCAACGGTGAGTCATCAGCATATCTACGGATTATTATTTCGTGTCTTATGGCCACTATCAGTAGGTAGATGTTTTCATAGCCATACCTATATTAATCCGGAAACCTTAGTCAATAGCATTCAGAATGTTTCGGCATGTTGGATTGCCAGTCCAGCGCATTTAAAGCGCCTCGATCAGAACTCACCTTGGCAAAATTTAAATCAATTAACGGCCATATTCAGTTCGGGTGGCGTTTTGTATGAGACAGTTACTCAGCAGATAAAGGCTTATAGTGGACAGCAGGTAATTGAAATTTATGGAAGTTCAGAGACCGGAGGTATCGGTTGGCGTAACCATGATAAATCATGGCAATTATTTAAAGGTTTGCAATTAAAAGCTCTAGATGGACGCTATTGGTTACAATCACCTTATCTTTTAATGTCCTATGAGGACGATAGGTTTCAATTGGATGATCAGATAAGCCTGCTGGATGATGGACAGTTTATTTTTCACGGGCGGACAGATCGCATTGTTAAAATAGAAGAAAAGCGTTTGTCTTTAACTGAGATGGAGTTACGTCTGTGTGATATGCCTTGTATTATTGATGCTTACGCTATAACAATAACAAAAAACCGGGATGTGGTTGGCGTTGGTATTGCATTGAGTGAAGCGGGTTTTGAAGAATTAAAACGAAAAGGTAGGAATGTTTTTATAAAAAAAATACGCAGCGATCTAAATCAATGGTTTGAGGCAGTTGTGCTGCCGAGAAAATGGTTGTTTCTGGATAGTCTGCCGCTAACCAATCAAGGTAAAATTGATCAGCATTTATTAACAACACTACTAGAAGCGGATAATAAAAAATTACCATTGGTTCAAGCTGTTAATGCAATTCATGGCAGCGTTGAGATAATACTTAAAGTTCCCGTGGAGTTGGTTTATTTTCCGGATCATTTTGCCAATTACCCAATTTTACCGGGCGTCGTTCAAATTGCATGGGCAGAATATTTTGGTAAAGTGTTTTTTGTTATAGATCAACCGTTTTCATTGATGGAAGTTATTAAATTTGTAAAAATTATTCAGCCTGGTGATGAATTGACGCTGAGTCTTAATTGGAATGCATCAACAGGGAAGTTACATTTTAATTTTTATTCTGACCTCGGAGTCCATAGTTCTGGCCGGCTTATATACGGTAATAAAACAATAACATGATGAAACCCTGCATTATTATTCCTGTTTACAATCATGAGCATGCCATTGCTAAAGTCATCGCACAATTAAAACCCTATGCTATTCCTTGTCTATTAATTAATGATGGAAGTTCTATCGAATGTTTAAAGGTGTTGGAAATTTGTACCAAGCAGGAAACAGCTTGGGTGACTTTATTAAATAGAGATGAAAATGGGGGTAAAGGCGCCGCTGTAATAGATGGTTTTAAAGCCGCCAAACGCTTGGGATATTCTCATGCAATCCAAATTGATGCTGATGGACAGCATAACATTGATGATATTCCCCGCTTTCTTAACGCAGGTAAATTAAAGCCTGAAGCGATGATTTTAGGGCAACCTCTGTTTGATGAATCCGCACCTAAAAGCCGCCTTTACGGACGTCGCTTTACTAATTTATGGATAGCAATAAATACCTTGTCATTAGCTATTGCCGATGGCATGTGTGGTTTTCGGCTTTACCCATTAGATGCGATAGATAAGCTGATTAGTTCTACAAATATTAGTCAGGGCATGGCTTACGATATAGATGTCGTTGTTCGTTTGTATTGGCAAGGCGTTGATGCCATCAATATAACCACTGCTGTTCATTATCCTCTGGATGGCGTGTCGCATTTTAAATTGTGGCACGATAATGTCATGATCTCCAAAACGCATGCCAAATTATTTTTCGGAATGTTAATCAGAATCCCTCAATTGATCTTAAGGCACGGGTAATGAAAAAGCTATTGCACTGGGCTCAACTGGAAGAATACAGTTTTATTTGGGGTATGCGCTTTTTGTTGCGTATCTATGTTTTGTTCGGGCGTAAGGTATTACAAGTTTTTTTATATCCCGTGGTGACTTATTATTGGTTGGTTAATCAGCAGGGCAGGCAAGCCAGCCAGTTTTATTTGAACAGGCTGGCAGTTTTTGCACCTAATTTAAAAATAACGGGCAGTTTGTCTGGTAGTTTTAAACACTTTATCAGTTTTGCCAACGCTATTATTGACAAACTTGCTGCTTGGTCAGGTGCGTTGACCGTTAATGATATTGAATATCACGGGCGAGATGAGTTATTTGCTGATATTTCTAAAGGGCGGGGTGCCGTATTATTGGGCTCGCATCTTGGTAATTTAGAGGTCTGTCGTGTTATTGGTGATATTGAAAAAACATTACGCATTAATGTATTGCTACATACCAAACATGCCGAAAAATTTAATCACTTGCTTAATAAGTCGATAGATAACAGTCGCTTAAATCTTATTCAGGTAACAGAGATTACAGCGGCTACCTCCATGTTGTTAAGCGATAAAATTGAGGCGGGTGAGTTAGTCATTATTGCTGCTGACAGAACACCGGTAAGCAATCAGCAACGTGTTACAGAAGTTTCTTTTTTAGGTGCTAACGCGTTGTTTCCTCAAGGGCCGTTTATTCTTGCAGCCTTATTGAAGTGTCCGGTATATACCGTATTTTGTTTAAAACAGAAGAACAAGCACGTTATTTATTTTGAACACTTTAGTGACCAACTGAACTTGCCCAGAAAAGCACGAGAGCATGCCATACAGCAAATCATTCAGCGCTACGCAGAATGCCTACAAACCTATTGTTTAGAAGAGCCCTTACAATGGTTTAATTTTTTTGATTTTTGGCAAGTGGCACGCGATGACTCATAAAAATATTGTAATCTTCAATGGCCAGCCGTTAACCATTGAAGCTATTTGCCAGATAGCCAGTCAACAGGCGCAGATAAGGCTCAGTTCACAAGAAGATTTTATAAAACGTATTGATAAAGGTGCGTTATTTATTGATAGTCTGTTAAAAGAACAAGGTTTCGTCTATGGCGTAACGACAGGTTTTGGTGATTCCTGTACTATCTCTGTGCCCTTGCATCTGGTGGAGCAGTTGCCGCGGAATTTATATACCTTTCATGGTTGTGGATTAGGTGCTTATTTTGACGAGCAACAAACCCGTGCTATTTTGGCGGTGCGTTTAACCAGTTTGGCACGAGGATTTTCAGGGGTTCGTTATCTGTTATTAAAACAATTGGCGACCTTATTAAGGTTAGATATTTTACCTTTGATTCCACAAGAGGGGTCGGTAGGTGCCAGCGGTGATTTAACACCCTTGTCTTATTTGGCAGCGGTATTGGCAGGGGAGCGTGAAGTTGTTTATCAAGGTGAAAGACAGGCTACACAAACTGTTTTTTCGGCTAACAACATTGAACCTTTGGTCCTTAAGCCTAAGGAAGGACTGGCTATCATGAATGGTACGGCCGCTATGACAGGTATTGCTTGTCTTGCTTTTCAGCGTGCCGAATATCTCTCTAAACTCAGTACACGTATCACCAGTTTGGCCTCAATCGCTTTAAAAGGAAACGCCTATCATTTTGATGAAAAGCTGTTTTCGGTTAAGCCTCATCCAGGACAAAATCGCGTTGCTGAACGTATTCGTGCAGATTTACAGCTTATTGGCAGTGCGCCGCGTAACGATACCCGTTTGCAGGATCGATATTCACTGCGTTGTGCGCCGCATGTTATCGGTGTATTGGAAGATTCTCTGCCATGGTTGCGGCAGTTTATTGAAAATGAATTAAATAGCGCAAATGATAATCCGATCATTGATGCTGAAGACGAACATGTTTTACATGGCGGTCATTTTTATGGTGGTCATATTGCGTTTGCAATGGATAGCCTGAAAACAGCCGTAGCCAATCTTGCTGATTTAATGGATAGGCAAATGGCGCAATTAATGGATACTAAATTCAACCATGGTTTACCGGCTAATTTATCCGGAGCAACTGGTGAACAAGCCATGATTCATCATGGCTTCAAAGCCCTCCAAATTGCGGTGTCTGCCTGGACTGCCGAAGCCCTTAAACTAACCATGCCCGCCAGTGTTTTTTCGCGCTCCACTGAATGTCACAATCAAGACAAAGTCAGCATGGGTACAATTGCCGCAAGAGATTGTTTACGCATACTCGAGTTAACCGAGCAAGTCGCTGCTGCCGTTTTGTTTGCAGTCGTTCAAGGCGTGGAATTGCGCAGTAATATCGAGTCTATAAGTCCGGCTTTACAACATACCCTTCGGTTGGTTCGCGAGATAAGTCCAAGTTTACTCGCCGATCGGGCCTTAGAAAATGAATTGCGAGCGTGTTTGGTATTAATCCGTCAACAACACTGGCCTCTTTATGATTAAAAGCAATCATCACGCATCAGTTGAAATAACCGTTCCTTTCCATGATGTTGATATGATGGAGGTCGTTTGGCATGGGCATTATACAAAATACTTTGAAGTTGCTCGTTGTGTTTTGCTGGATAAAATTGATTACAACTACCCGCAAATGCGTGAGTCAGGTTATTCCTGGCCGGTTATTGACCTTAGTATGCGTTATATAAAACCAGCAATGTTCGGTCAGATCATTACAGTGCAAGCTGATATTGTAGAGTGGGAAAATCGCTTAAAAATAAATTACCTGATTATTGATAAGGTAACCGGCGCAAGATTGACCAAAGGTTCCAGTATTCAGGTTGCTGTGGATATGCAAAGCAAGTCGATGTGTTTTGAATCGCCAAAGATATTATTTGAGAAGTTGGGGCTCATTTAATGCTTTTGTGGAGAAATACTATCCATCAACAGTTACTTAATTATCTGAGCATAATATTCTTGCTTTTAATACCTGTTACTCAAAGCTACGCCAATCAGCTAATAGCGGGCATTACTTCTCGATTAGTAAAAGCGCCTATAACGCAGGGTACCTTTCAACAAGAAAAACAGTTAAAGATATTAAGCAAGCCGTTGATGTCTTCTGGGCTATTTACTTATGATCAAAGTAAAGGTGTTATCTGGCAAACACTCGCGCCTGTCCCCTCATTATTATTGGTTAATGAATCGCAACTGATATCAGGGCAGGGTGAACAAAATGTTCCGGCGGCTTTTGGTAAAGTTTTTAAAGCTATGTTGGGTGGTGATTTACACGAATTGACTGAGGGTTTTTTAATGACAGGTGAGAATATAAAAAGCACCTGGCACTTACAACTTACCCCTACAGATAAATTTCTACAAAAAATAATCAACACAATTACCCTAAGCGGTGATAGCGAGTTAAGGACCTTGGAACTACAAGAAGTCACTGGCAATTTTACACGCATTAGTTTTACTCAAATTACTCATCCTAACCAGTTAAGCACTGAGCAAGAAGCAGATTTTGAACGCTTATCACCCTAAAATAACAGCATGGCTTTGGTTATTGCTTATGCTTGTTATGGGCGTACTCGGTCGTCAGGTACTGACTAAAGATTGGCTGGAAACGGGCTTTTTGGCATTATTGCCGATTACCGAGCAAAACCCGGAAATAGCCAAGGCTGTTCAGCAACATAATGAGCGTTTAAACAAGAAAGTTATTTGGTTGACAGGGGCATTAACGTCAAAGGATGCCATTGCTCAAGCACAACAACTTAAACAACGATTGCAAGCGAGTGGTTTGTTTAGCAAGTTGATGTTGGAATTGCCACAGCAACAAATGATAAAACAGTACCAGCAGTTATTTCCTTATCGCTATCAATTATTGGATGTACAAACTAAACAGACTTTAACGAATCATCCCAAAGATTTACTAAATCAAAATCTGGAAAACTTATACAGTCCTCTTGGACAGTTAATGACGGCTGATCTTGAACATGATCCATTGTTATTGCTGGGTCGTTATTTTAAGGCACAAAATCCGGTCACATTGTCAATGGAACAGGGAGTTGTAATCCTGCATGACGCTAACCAATTCTGGGCATTGCTGGTTACGGATTTGCAAGATAGTCATCTACAACTTGATAAACTCGATGCTTTGTTGGCTTTGGTTAAAAGTACAACTACTCAAGTACAGGCTGATGGCGGGCAATTATTAGTGACGGGAATGCCAATTTTTACCGCATCTGGAGCAGATTCAGCCAAGCAGGAAATTTCCACAGTCGGTGTCGGATCCAGTATCGGTATTATTATTTTACTGATGTTAACGTTTCGAAGTTTAAGGCCTTTATTACTGTCCTCTCTGGCACTAGGGAGTGGTCTTTTGACTGCGTTAGTCACAAGCGTTTTGGTGTTTGGTAAAATTCATATTATTACGCTAGTTTTCGGTGCCAGTTTGATTGGTGTCGCTGATGATTATGCCATCCATTTTTTTTGCGATAGTTTTTGCACCAAGATTTGGCGCCCGCGACAAGGTTTGTATTATCTATTTCCCGGACTGGTCATTGGTTTATTAACCAATCTGTTAAGTTATGCGGGCTTAGTGTTTTCACCTTTTCCAGGCTTACAGGAAGTTGCGCTTTTTTCTGCTGTTGGTTTGTTGGGTGCCTGGCTGACAGTGGTTTTGTTGTTTCCGTTATTACTGACGGGTTTCACCTCGAGTCATAAACCCGTTATTCTCAAAGTAGCCAATTACTGGCAACAACATTGGCCTGTCTGGTTGTTAAAAAACAAGCGCTGGTTACTGCCTTTTTTTATACTTTTTATAGTTGGTGGGCTTTGGCAAATCTCTCCTCGTGATGATATAAGAATGTTACAGTCAGCACCTGCTGAATTACTTAAAACCGCTGATAAAATTAAGCAATTGCTCCCGATGAACCAAGAAAGTCAATTTTTCTTGGTATCAGGTTTGAATATTGAGGATTGGCATAAGAACGAACAACAATTGCTTAAACAACTGGCATTATTAACCCAGCAACAGGTACTGACTCATTATCAAGGACTCAGTGACTATTGGCCTAGCGAGCAAGAACAGCAAGAAAACTATCAGTTATTGGATAAAAGCCTCTATAACTCGGGTTTGATCAATCACTATATGACTGATCTTGGGTTTAGCGACAAGGCTGTTAAAGCGGAGTTAAGTCAGTTTGCCTTGGCAAGCAATCATTTACTTTCGTTACCAAGTTGGTTGGAAACAACCGACGAGGCCAAGCAGCAGCAATGGTTGGGCTGCGATGCCAATCATTGTTTAAGTTTGGTTTCTTTAATGGGTATTACCGATTTATCGAGATTATCGACTCTGCAAAACTTGCCCGGTGTTATTTGGGTTGACCAAGCTGAGTCTGTTTCTTCTTTATTCGCACGATATAGAGTGAGTGTTAGCGTCTTATTAATAGTCGCTTATCTGCTTGTATTTGCAGGCTTGGGGTTAAAGTTTGGTTGGCGAAATGCGCTGTCTATAACCTCAATTCCTGTCCTGGCTGCATTGTTCTCATTAGCCATGATGGGTTGGTTTGATCAGTTATTTAGTTTGTTTAATTTATTTGCGTTATTGTTAGTGCTGGGTATTGGTGTTGATGATGCCATTTTCTTTTTTATGGCTGAAAAAGTAAAAGAAGACATTGACGATAAACGTGCCAGTACCTCGTTAGCTGTTACTTTGTCGGCGTTAACGACATTGCTGGCTTTTGGTTTGTTGGCCGTGAGTTCAACTGAAATTGTACATGCCTTCGGGTTTACCGTTGCAACGGGTATTTTAATGGCATTAATACTTTCACCTCTGGTTGGACATAAAGCAGCGAAAGAGCTTCATGACCTATAAAACCAGTTGTATTGGTTTCATGATCGCTTTGGCTGTCACAATCATCCTCTGTCTGATTTTTAGACTCTCAGTCTTTTGGTTAACAGTTCCCTGTATTGTGTTTATGGCACTAAAAATTTACGGGTCATCGTGCATTCAAAGTGATTTTTATACGCATGCTTATTGTGAAGGAAAAACGTCAGAAAAAATCATGGCACTTACGTTTGATGATGGGCCAAATGAGCACTATACGCCACAGGTACTCGACTTGTTGGCACAATATAAAGCACCTGCTACTTTTTTTGTTATCGGAAAGAACATTAAGGGAAATGAACGCATCTTAAAAAAAATCGATGCAGAAGGTCACATTATTGGCAACCATTCATATACCCATTCTTACTGGATAGATTTTAAAAGCGTAGCTGGAATTAAGAAGGAGCTAAGCCAAACGACAGACATTGTTTATCAGCTCACAGGTAAAGCGATGAGGCTGTTCAGGCCTCCGTATGGTGTAATCACACCTAACCTTGCAACAACTTCAAACTTGTTGAATTACGGGGTGATTGGCTGGAATATTCGCTCCTTTGATACGACCAAAGATTCAGTTCAAACCATAAGCCAACGCATAGAACAGAAAATCAAACCCGGTGCTATTGTTTTATTGCATGATACGACAGATAAAATTGTTCAGGTGCTAGAGAATACACTCATTTTTGCTAAAGAAAATGATTATCAAATTGTCAGCTTGGAACAGTTGTTACAGATAAAAGCCTATGAATAATTTCTATGGTTATTATTCCAATTAAATTTATCGTCTTGTTCGAAACAGGCTATGAAAATATAAACACTTCTGCCAAAACTATTGTATGCATGGTAGCTAAGCATCATAATGATAAATGTGAAACGGGGTTAATACGTTTAATAGCATTGCCAAGAAAGATAATTGATGGTGATGTTTTTGC
>SESD01000822.1_pt1 | contig 18387 bp, 17 predicted proteins | sample 3171411 | NCBI WGS metagenome assembly SESD01 (sample SAMN06051880, study PRJNA518727) | freshwater metagenome | biome: subpolar coniferous forest; feature: holomictic lake; material: water; isolation source: holomictic Lake 442, 16.5 m depth | place: Canada: near Kenora, Ontario | collected...
TGCGCGTGCCTTTTTTAGGCGATTTTGCCCAAAATGAAACCGTTAAAATTCATTCACCAAACCGCACGCGCCTTTATTTATCGGCGTTGGCGTGGACACTTTTAGTTTTCGCGTCGGCGCGTCCACAATGGTTGGGCGAACCGATTGAACAAGCGATGAGTGGACGCGATTTAATGTTGGCGGTCGATTTGTCGGCGAGCATGCAAGAGCAGGATTTCGTTTTGAATAAACAAGCCGTTGACCGTTTGACGGCGATTAAAGCGATTGCGACCGAATTCATCAATCGGCGCGTGGGCGACAGATTGGGGCTGATTTTGTTTGGCACGCAAGCGTATTTACAAACACCGTTGACGTTTGACCGAAAAACCGTCGCAACATTGTTGAATGAATCGGCAATTGGGTTGGCGGGCGATAATACTGCGATTGGTGATGCGATTGGGCTGGCGGTGAAACGGCTACGAAATGAATCACAAAATAGTCGTGTGTTAATTTTGCTGACCGATGGCGCAAATACGGCAGGCGAAGTTTCACCGTTAAAAGCAGCCGAACTTGCTGCCGCGAATCATTTGAAAATTTACACGATTGGTATTGGCGCAGACGAAATGTTGGTGGGTGGATTTTTTGGTTATCGCAAAGTGAATCCCTCCGCTGACATTGACGAAGGCACGTTAATCAAAATCGCTGAAAGCACGGGCGGTTATTATTATCGCGCCAAAAGCTTAGATGAATTAAACAACATTTATTTGCGCCTCGACGAACTCGAACCTGTCGAAAAAGAAAAACAGTATTTTCGCCCAAAACGTGAATTGTATTTTATTCCGTTAGCGATGGCGTTGGCGTTAGCGGGTTTGTTGAGTCGGAAATGGAATTTTAGTTGAATGGCATTATTTGTGCATGACATGATTTAGTTGCATTAACGCGCCAAAGGTCTGGCGCGAAATTTTGTAGGTGCGGCTTTAGCCGCAAATAGGCGGCTAAAGCCGCACCTACATTCAGAAATGCAGCAAAAATTCTAATTAACTAAAAATAAAGGACAAAAAATGAATCTTCCAAAAAAAGCAATTGCACCTACTCCTGCAATGATTGCCGCAGTTCAACCTATGAACAACACCGCTCAAATCGTGGCACCTGATGCAATAACTAATGTCGAAATGACGTTAAATTTAAACGGCACTGATAAACCCGTAACTAAAGCCTTTTCGTTTTTGAAACACACTGATGATGCCGCGCCGTATGCGCCAAATCCTGCAACCTTCAACAGTGTTATTTCAATGAACATTGCTGATCAAAATGGCAATGACCACGTTTTCTCGACGTATTTTGCGAAAACCGCTGTGGCGAATGAATGGAATGTGTATGTGTTTGTTGATGGTCGAAATATCGACACTGTTAAACACGTCGATACATTGCCGCCCCTTGATTTGTCTGCATTGTCTGCAATTGATGTATCTTCCGTTATAGATACAAATTCTCCGACTATCCCAACATTGTCGCCAATTGATGAAGTTACTTTTTTTCCAACGGAAGAATTGATTTATCAAGGCGAAGAATCCACGCCAGAACAAGCCAGTTATTTATCATCGGTTGTTTTAGAAGAAGGTGAAATCACAGCAAACCCGTTAAAAATGTCTTTTAACAATGAAGGACACTTGGTTAATGTTGGTGATGTGAATGCGCTAAAAGGTTTCTGGTTAATAAATGGCGAACCTGTTGCAACCACGCGCGTCTATTTTGATCACGTCGATTTGTCTGCAATCAATCCTGCCTTAAAATCCGAATCGTTAAGCATTGGTGTTGATTTTGCGAATTCGACACAGTTTGCAACACCATTCAATGTTAATGATTTGAAACAAACGTGGGGGCTAACTGGAACTGCTGAAAATGACACAATTGTGGGTTCTGCTGGAAATGATTGGATTGTCGGAAACATCGGCGTAGACAAAATGACGGGCGGCATGGGCGCGGATACATTCACATTTTACAACGCTGAAGAATCAGGATTAACCGCAAAAACGCGCGACATCATTACCGATTTTAAACACAGTGATGGCGACAAAATTGACGTGTCCGTCATGCTGACAAATCCCGTGATGCACGACTTCACTTTCATTGGCGCAAAAGCCTTCAGTAAAACAGATGCCACAGGCGAATTACGTTTTGATGCGGCAACACACATTCTTTATGGCAGCACCGACGCTGATAATAAAGCGGAGTTTTCAATTCAATTAAACGGTGTGAAAAGTTTGGTTGCTGACGATTTTGTTTTGTAATTTGTTCGACTATTTTCAGGGCGTGATAAAAATCACGCCCTTTTTTTATTTTTATTAGATTGTTGAATTGGAGAAAATCAAAATGACAGAAATTCTAACGAATTTTCATTTTTTAAGACCGTATGCTTTTTGGGCTTTGATTCCGCTGATTTATTTGGCGATAAAAAATTATCGTCAACATTCCAATTCAACCGCGCATTGGACGAAAATTTGTGACCGTGAATTACTGCCATATTTACTCGAAAAAAGCGACAGTAAAAATTCACCTTTCACATTTTGGCTAGGAAATTTCGTTGTATTGCTAGCGATTTTTGCGCTTGCAGCCCCGACGTGGCAACGTTTACCCGCGCCTGCTTTTCGTAATAATTCTGCGCTAGTCATCGCATTAAATTTATCCGAATCCATGAATGCCGAAGACGTAAAACCCAGTCGTTTGGTGCGAGCGCGTTACAAAATCGCTGATTTACTCGCGCAACGCAAAGACGGACAAACGGCGTTACTCGTTTATTCGGGTGCCGCGTTTACGGTTACGCCATTGACCAACGACACCGAAACCATTCACAGCCAATTGGAAGCCTTAACCACTGACATTATGCCGAGTGGCGGCAATAATCCCGTCGCAGGTTTAACAAAAGCAATCGAATTATTGAAACAAGCGGGTTTGCCGCAAGGACACATTTTGTTAATCGCCGACAGCGCGGAAGCCTCGCAAGCGGTGCCGTTTGCGAAAAAATTAGGTGCGTATCGTTTATCGGTTTTAGGCGTGGGAACAACCGAAGGTGCGCCAGTCGCTTTGCCAGAAGGTGGATTTGCCAAAGATGAATTCGGACAAATTTTGGTGCCAAAATTAAAAGCCGCCGAATTAAGCGAACTCGCGGCAGCAGGAAATGGGCGATTTCAAATTTTGACGACAGACGATAGCGACGTAAAAAATTTATTGAAAGCCTTTGACACACCTTTAACGCAAACGTCTGACGACAAAACGAATTTGTTTCTCGATCAATGGGAAGATAACGGCGCGTGGTTGATTTTGCTGGTTTTACCGTGGGCGGCGTGGCAATTTCGGAAGGGCGCATTTTATTTGGCGATTCTGTTTTTATTGCCGTTGCCGAAAAATAGTTATGCGTTGGAATGGCAAAATTTATGGCGAACACCCGACCAACAAGCGCAGCGCGACTATCAAAAACAGCAGTTTTCACAAGCTGCTGAAAAATTTCAAAATCCCGAATGGAAAGCCGCAGCGAAATACAAAGCCGCTGATTTTGACAACGCCGCCGCGCAATTTCAAAGTTTGGGAAATGCCTATAATCAAGGCAACGCTCTGGCAAAAAAAGGACAATTAAAAGAAGCCTTAGCGGCTTATGAACAAGCGGTGAAAGAAAATCCTGACAACGCAGATGCAAAATTTAACAAGGAAATTGTCGAAAAAGCGTTAGAAAAACAGCAGAAACAAAACGAAAAAAATAAACCGAAAGATTCGCAACAATCCGAGCCGCAACAAAAAGAAAAATCGGACAAAGGCTCTGAAAAACAAAAATCGGGCGATGAAAAAGAATCCGATTCCAAACCTGAGCAAAAAGAAGAACACAAAGCGGGGGAGAAGCAAGAAGCTAAAAAAGAGGATTCAAAAGAAGAAAAAGCGAAATCAGACAGTGCGCCTGAAAAACAAAATGAATCGAAATCGTCGCCTAAAAATGACGCGAAAAAACAAGTTGAAGCGGAAAAATTAACCACTGAACAACAGCAAGCTAATGAACAGTGGTTAAAACGAATTCCCGACGATCCAGCCAGTTTATTGAAACGAAAATTTAAATATCAATACAGCCAACAGTAAAAATGTAGGTGCGGCTTCAGCCGCATTTAGTTTTGTTAATCGCGGGCATTGCGGCTAAAGCCGCACCTACAAAAATGTTATTTATCCAAACCGACAAAATCCCAAAGTCGATGCGAAAAAGTGGCGTTTTCATTTTCAGAAACGGGCGTACCATTTGGATAATTTTGGTCGTAAATACGTTTGGCATCGTGCGCTAAATCAGTCATGTTGAGCTGCGTGTACGCTTCTTGTAAAACTTCCAACGCAAACGGGGTTGCCATCGTGCGCGGATATTTTTCAATCACTGTTTTGGCACGATTTACCGCCGCAATGTACGCGCCACGCTTGATGTAATAACGCGCAATGTTGATTTCGTGCATCGCTAAATTATTTTTCAATGCCACGGTGCGTTGTTGCGCGTCGGCGACGTAATGACTTTTTGGATAACGGCGCAATAATTCAGCGAAATTTTCCAGCGCGTCATTCGCGTAAACTTGGTCACGTTGCGACGTATCCGTTGGCAAAAAACGATCCACAAAAGTAATGCCGCGATTGTAATTCACCAGCCCTTTCAAATAATACGCATAATCGATGTGAGCATCACGCGGATAGGTTTTGATAAATCGATCGGCAGCAGCCAACGCGGCTTCGGCATCGTTATTTTTATAATACGCATACGCGCTATCGAGCTGAGTTTGTGGCGCGGCATTATCAAACGGATAACGCGCTTCAAGAGCTTCGTAAAACTTAATCGCTTTATCAAAACTACTGGCTTCAACAGCTGTTTTGGCTTCGGTTCGGAACTTTTCCGCGCTCCAACCGGTGTAATCTTCTTTGTCAGAAGAATCGTCACCCGCTAAACTTTTCAACGTTTCACAACCCGATAAAACCGATAAAGAAAGAATTAAGCAACAAACAGTGAAAAATTTAATTAGAATGGTGTGCATAAAGTAGTAAATTTAAAAAAGATTTTGCGCCAATCAACAGCGGTAAAAAGCTGGATAATCAGCATGAGTATTGGCGCGAGTATAACTTAACAACAAATGATTATAAATGGTGTGTATGACAGTATTAACAACAGAAGTCCCTTTAGACATGGCTGGAATGCGTTTAGATGCGGCATTGGCGGAACTTTTTAGCGAGTATTCGCGCAGCAAATTACAAACGTGGGTGAAAGCGGGGCGCGTCACCGTCAATGGCGAAAGTTTAAAAACGCGCGACAAATTAGAAGGCGGTGAATTGATTACGTTGGACGCGGAAGCCGAAGTCGTGATTATCGCTGCGCCAGAAAATATCCCGCTGGATATTGTGTTTGAAGATGACGATTTTCTGATTTTGAATAAACCCGCTGGCTTAGTCGTTCATCCCGCGATTGGGAATTGGAATGGCACATTATTAAATGCGTTGTTGCATCATTCGCCACAATTGGAAACCTTGCCCCGCGCGGGCATTGTGCATCGAATCGACAAAGACACCAGCGGTTTATTGATGGTCGCAAAAACGTTGCAAGCACACAATAACCTAACAGAACAATTGCAAGCACGAACGATTCACCGCGAATATCAAGCGATTACGCACAATCGCATGATTGCAGGCGGCACGGTTGATGAACCGATTGGACGACATCCGACCGACCGATTGCGTTACGCCGTGCGCGATAATGGCAAAGAAGCCGTGACACATTATCGCGTCATTCATCGTTTTAAACGCCACACGCATATTCAAGTCAAACTCGAAACCGGACGCACGCATCAAATCCGCGTCCACATGGCGCACATTCGTTTTTCGTTGCTGGGCGATCCACTTTATAGCGGACGTTTTCAAATGCCCGCGAATTGCAGCGAACAATTGGAAGGTGTTTTACGCAGTTTTAAACGTCAAGCCTTGCACGCCGCAAAATTAGGTTTAGTGCATCCGACAACGGGCGAATACATGGAATGGGAACAGCCTTTGCCGCAAGATATGTTGAATTTATTAGCGGCGTTGACAGAAAATGATGTCGAAGAACGCTAACTTTATTTTCCCAAATTGGAACGCGCCGCCGAATGTTCATGCGGTCATGACGACGCGCAGTCAAGCAGACCCCTCGCTTCGCTCTCCCCCCCGCCCCCTTCGAAGGGGGGAGAAGAGAATTGCTTTGATAGTTTTAATTTAGCGACGCACGTTAGCGACGATTTAGAATCTGTTTTAGAAAATCGTCGTTTGCTCAAAACAGCATTGAATTTACCCGCCGAACCCTTTTGGCTTGAACAAATTCACAGCAATATCGTTGTCGAAGCGTCGGCAGAATTGATTTTGCCGAAAGCAGACGCGAGTTTTAGCCATCAAAAAAACGTGGTGTGTGTCGTGATGACGGCGGATTGTTTGCCGATTTTGATGTGTTCGGCGGACGGTTCACAAATTGCCGCGATTCATGCGGGTTGGCGCGGTTTAGAAAACGGCATTATTACGAATACCGTTGCTGTCTTGAAAACCACCGATTTAACCGTTTGGCTCGGTGCGGCAATTGGCGCGGAACGGTTTGAAGTCGGTGACGAAGTGCGCGATGCGTTTTTAAAAAAATCGGCAGATTATGCAGCCGCATTCAAAAAAAATGGCTCAAATTGGTTGGCGGATATTTATCAGTTGGCGCGAATCGAATTGGCGAATTTGGGAATTACGCACGTTTTCGGCGGCGAATTTTGCACAATGACCGACGCAGAACGTTTTTATTCTTATCGCCGCGAAAATCAAACTGGACGCATGGCAACGTTGATTTGGCGAAGCTCTTAATTTATCTCAATATCCACAGGTTCAATGACTTCTTTACCTTTGCTACTCCTGATTATTATTTTCACCGCAGTCGGCGGCGTGTTGAGCGTGTTAGCCGCAGGAATTTTCCTACTTTTACCCGAAAAACACCGCCGAAAAGTCTTGCCGCACGGCATCAGTTTTGCGATTGGCGCGTTACTCGCGGTGGCATTTTGGGGCTTGATTCCTGAAGCCTTTGAACACGCGAAACCTGAACAAATCCAAATGTTATCCGGCACTATTTTAGCGGGAATTTTAGGGTTTTTCGTGCTGGAAAAATTGTTGATTTGGCGACATTGTCACTCTGGCGAATGTGAAGCGCACGGCGATGACGAACATCAACATCCTAAACATTCGCACGATCACGGACATTCGCACGATCACGGACATTCGCACGATCACGGACATTCGCACGGACACAGCGCGAAAACGGCGGGCGCGTTTATTATTTTGGGTGACAGCATTCACAATTTCGTCGATGGCGTGTTGATTGGCGCAGCATTTTTGATGGATGTTCAGCTGGGAATTGTCACAAGTTTAGCCGTGGCGACGCATGAAATTCCGCAAGAAGTGGGCGATTTTGCGATTTTGCTGCAAAGCGGTTATTCGCAACGCAAAGCTCTTTTTTATAATGTGTTGGCGAGTTTAACGACGGTCATCGGCGGCGTATTGGCGTATTTTAGTTTGGATTCGCTGCACGATAAATTGCCGTATTTTCTGGCGTTAGCGGCTTCAAGTTTTATTTATATTGCCGTCGCGGATTTGATTCCGTCTTTGCACAAAAAAACAGACACTAAAACCTCGCTGCAACAAATTGTGTTAATTGGCGCGGGAGTCGCGTTGATTTGCACGATGCACAATATCGCCCACCATTTTGAACTGTAATTGGTTCAAAACAACCACGCTGGTTTTATTCCCCCGTTTTCGCCCGCTTAAAATCACCGCATCATTTCTAAAAACCGCTATCGTTCAAGGCATTACAGCTACTTGAAACGCTTGGCACGTTAATCGCAATACTCGAAATAACTTTTTATTTTTTGTAAGTGCAACGAGGTTTTTATGAATGATGCCACAACAGCATCTTTGCCAGCGACGGGTTTAGCTGGTTTGAAAGCGCATTGGCGCAACGATTTACTTTCTGGTTTTTTAGTCTTTTTAATCGCCTTGCCATTGTGTTTGGGAATTTCGATGGCTTCAGGTTTTCCACCTTCTGCGGGAATTATCACGGCGATTATTGGCGGGATGGTGGTGTCACGCGGAAGCGGTTCTTTCATGACGATTAACGGTCCCGCTGCGGGTTTAATCGTTGTCGTTTATGACGCAGTTCAAAGTTTGGGCGATGGCGACGCAATGGCGGGTTATCGTTACGCACTTGCGGCAATCGTGGTTGCCAGCGTCATTCAAATTCTCATGGGCGTATTCAAAGCGGGGCGATTAAGCTCATTTTTCCCAGCGTCAGTAGTTCACGGAATGCTCGCCGCGATTGGGATTATTATCATGGCGAAACAAATTCACGTCATGTTGGGCGTGACTCCTGCAAAAGGCAGCCTCCTTTCTACCATTGCTCAAATCCCCGAAAGTTTTGCGAATTTGAATTTAGAAATTGCGGTTATTGGTTTTTCGGGATTGGTGATTTTAATTATTTGGTCGTTGTTAAAAGATGGCATGTTAAAAATGATTCCTGCGCCGCTGATTGTTGTTTTAGTCGGAATGGGATTGGGACATTATTTTGAATTAGAGCATCAACACATTTATTTATTGTTGCCCGACGGCAATTACACACATTCACACGCGGATTCGTTAGAAGTTGGGCCTAAATTTTTAGTCGCCATTTCTGACAATTTTACTTCTAGTTTTTACTTCCCTGATTTTGGTAAATTTTTTACGTTGGAATTTTGGGAAGCAGTTGTTGCGATTGCATTAGTGGGCAGTTTAGAAAGTTTATTGAGCGCAATGGCGGTGGATAAATTGGATCCGTACAAACGTCATTCTAATTTAAACAAAGACTTAACCGCTGTCGGCGTAGGTAATTTAATCGCTGGTTCAATCGGTGGTTTACCGATGATTGCAGAAATCGTGCGGAGTTCAGCGAACGTCAACAATGGCGCGAAAACCCAATGGGCAAACTTTTTTCACGGCACATTTTTGTTAATCTTCGTGGTTTTCTTCCCGCATTTAATTCACAGCATTCCGTTAGCGGCACTCGCGTCGTTATTGGTTTTTACAGGCTTTCGTTTGGCTTCACCGCGCGAATTTGCGAACGTGATGGGCATCGGCAAAGAACAATTGTTTATTTTTATCGCAACGATTATCAGCGTTATTGCGACGGATTTATTGATTGGCGTAGCGATTGGCATTTTGGTTAAACTCGCGATTCATTTGATGCACGGCGCGAAAATTAACAACTTGTTCAAAATCCATTTCACTCAAAACATTCAAGCCGACGGTTCAATTTTAATTCACATTCAAGGTGCGGCAGTTTTCTCAAATTTCATGGCATTGAAAGAAGCGTTGGCGCAAATCGAACACGGCAAAACGCTGATTTTCGATAAAAGCGCAGTATCGTTAATCGACCACACGGTAATGGAATTTTTCCACGAATTTCAACATGACTACGAAGCACAAGGTGGACATTGCGAATTTCAAGGTTTGGATGCACACGAATCGTTTTCAGATCATCCATTAGCGGCACGTCGTCTTAAACTTATTTAGGCACGAATATGATTTTATTTTTAGCTTACAGCGCAATTTTGCTGAGTTTCGCGTCGGGTGGCGTGGCAATCGCGCATTTGTATAAGCCTGAAGTGAACAAACAACTGGTGTTTTGGTTGTTGGGCGCATCGGGATTAATGGCGATTTTCGCCGGTTTGGGTGAATTGATTTATCCCGAAATTCGCCTCGACACGTTGAGTTTAGGGCTGCCATGGATTCCGTGGCACGTTCATTTTGATAGTTTATCGGCGTTCTTTTTTCTGATTATTGGCATTGCGGTGTTTGCGGTCAGTCTTTACGCGCCACATTACACGCACCACGAACAAAAAGACGCGGAAGGTTTTGCGGTTTTGAGTTTGTTCACAGGCTTGTTTGTCGCGGGCATGATGTTGGTGTTGCTGGCTGACGATGCGTTTATGTTCATGATTGCGTGGGAATTGATGTCGGTCGCAAGTTATTTTCTGGTTGCGTTTCAACATGAAAATGCCGCCAATCGCCGAGCCGCATTTTTGTATTTATTGATGGCAGAAGTGGGTGCGTTGCTGATTATTTTGGCATTTGGTGTGGTCGCAAGTTTTGCTGATGGTTTTACCTTCGATGCGTTACGCGCTTCGACGATTCCCACGACGTGGATGAGCATTGCGTTTGTGTTGGCGTTGATGGGTTTTGGCATGAAAGCGGGTTTAGTGCCGATTCATGTTTGGTTGCCCGAAGCCCATCCTGTCGCGCCGTCGCACATTTCAGCTTTGATGAGTGGCGTAATGTTGAAAGTCGCGTTGTACGGGCTGATTCGGTTTTGTTTCGATTTATTGCCCGAAGTCCATTGGCAATGGGGCGTGGTGTTGTTGATTGTCGGCACGATTTCAGCGTTGAGCGGGATTTTATACGCGATGATGCAACAAAATTTGAAACGTTTATTGGCTTACAGTTCGGTTGAAAATATCGGCATTATCGTCATGGTGCTAGGTTTGAGTATGATTTTTCTCGCCAATCATCAGAACGAATTAGCGGCTTTAGCCTTACTCGCCGCGTTATTTCACGCTTTCAATCACGCGCTATTTAAGAATTTATTATTTTTAGGTGCGGGCATGATTCACCATCAAACGCACGAATTGAACATTGATATGTTGGGCGGCTTAATTAAAAGAATGCCGAAAACCAGCGTGATTTTTTTAATCGGCTGCATGAGTATTTCATCGTTGCCATTGTTCAACGGTTTTGTGTCGGAATGGCTCGCATTTCAAACGGCGTTGCAAGTTGATGTGTTAGATAACGCCGTGTTACGCAGTCTAATTCCTGTTTCTGCGGCGGCGTTGGCATTGACCGCCGCACTCGCCGCAGCGTGTTTTGTAAAAATTTTTGGGTTGATTTTCTTGGGCGTTCCACGTTCGCGTCATGCCGAAAAAGCCAAAGAAATTCAAGATAAAGGCATGCTCGCCGCACCTGCGATGTTGGCATTTTTATGTTTTTTCTTCGGAATTTTCCCCAGTTCGATTTTGCATTTAATCGACAACGTCGCGAAACAATTACTTGGTTCAACGTTGCCGCCGCAATCTTCATTATCGTTGTTTGAAATCGCCCCCGTGGCAATGCAACACGCTTCGTATTCTGCGCCATTGATTTTAATCGGTGCAGCGATTGCGGCGGGCGTTTGTTTTTGGTTATTAACCAGAAATTCAGAAACCACGATGCGAATCGCGCCAACGTGGGATTGTGGTTTTGGTGCCTTAACACCTCGGATGCAATACACTTCCAGCGCATTCACGATGCCATTGCGTCGAATTTTTGCAACGGCATTTTTGATTGATGAAAAAGTCGACAAAACCATGCGTGACGATACGAAATTAAACGTGGCGGATGTGCGTTACACGTTGCACATTCAAGATCATTGTTGGGTTCGGGTTTATCAACCGATTGAACGTGGCGTAAATGTTGTTGCCAAACAAGTCGGGCGCATTCAAACGGGCAACATTCGGACGTACCTTGGTTATTCGTTGGCAACGTTAATTCTTCTTTTATGGGTGGTCAGTTTATGAACTGGTTAATCGCTATTTTACAAACCGCCTTATTCGTCGCACTCGCACCGTTGTTGGCGGGTTTCATGAAATTCTGCAAATGCCGATTGCAAAACCGCCGCGCTCCGTCGTTATTGCAACCGTATCGGGATTTACTCAAATTAACGCGCAAACAGCCCGTGATTTCTGAAGATGCGTCATGGTTATTTTGTGCCGCGCCGTACATTATTTTTACCGCAATGGTTTTAGCGGCATCGGTTGTGCCGTTTATTGCCGTGGATTTACCCACTTCTGCGGAAGCCGACGTAATTGTATTAGTCGGATTTTTCGCTTTTGCACGATTCTTTTTAGCGTTGGCGGGTTTAGATATTGGAACGGCATTTGGCGGCATGGGTTCGTCGCGTGAAATGACGATTTCGTCACTCGCAGAACCTGCAATGTTGATGGCAGTTTTCACGTTGACGATGACCGCTTCGACAACCAATTTGTCGGGTGCAATCGAACACGTTTTGAATGAAGGCGTGGTTTTACGTCCCTCATTTGTGTTTGCGTTATTCGCGTTGTTATTGGTCGCGGTCGCAGAAACGGGGCGCATTCCTGTTGATAATCCGACCACGCATTTAGAATTAACGATGATTCACGAAGCGATGATTTTGGAATACAGCGGTCGTCATTTGGCGTTAATCGAATGGGCAAGCCAATTGAAATTCATGCTTTACGGCGTGTTAATTTCAAACATCTTTTTTCCGTGGGGCATCGCAGAAAGTTTCGGTTTATCAGCGTTGGGTTACGGCTTGTTGGTGATTAGCGGCAAACTCATTTTGCTTTGCATTTTTCTCGCATTTGCTGAAACCGCCGTCGCCAAAATGCGTTTATTTCGCGTGCAAGAATATCTCGGTTTCGCGTATTTATTGGGCTTGCTGGGAATGTTAAGCCACATCATTTTGGAGTCTACACGATGAACATTGAATCTCAAGATTTGTACACGCAAGCGATTTTGTCGATGTCGGCATTGGTGGGTTTGACTTCGTTTTTGATGCTCGGTCAAGGGCGATTATTACGACTGATTTTTGTGTTTGCGGTGCAAGGATTGTTGTTGACGTTGACGACTTCGATGGCTGCGTTCAGTTTGGATAATCCGCATTTGTACATTTCCGCCGTGCTGACGTTCGCGCTGAAAGTGGTTTTTATTCCGTGGATGTTACGAAAACAAGTGTTAGCCATGAATATGCACCGCGACGTGGAAGCGTTGAAAAATAACACGGCGATTATGTTGGGTGGCGCGAGTTTGATGGTGTTTAGCTATTATGTTTTGCAACCGATTATTCACACGTCGTCGATGATTATGTTGAATGCGTTGGCGGTAAGTTTGTCGGTGGTTTTGTTGGGATTGCTGCTGATGATTTCGCATCGTCAAGCGATTGCCCACGTTGTCGGGTTTATGTCGATTGAAAACGGTTTGTTTTTCGCGGCGATTGTCGCCACAAACGGAATGCCAATGGTGGTGGAATTAGGCATAGCGTTTGACGTATTAGTTGCCGCTGTTTTATTCGGCATTTTCTTTTTACACATTCGCACCAGCATTGATTCGCTGGATGTCGATATGATGAATAAATTACACGAAGTCGATAGTCGATAAAAAACACACGCCCGTTTTTCAACAAAACGGGTGGTTTTTAAAAGCGCATTTCTGTCGCCGCTAAAACTAATTCGTCTATAAAATGTTGCCCATAAAGCGGCAAATAATTATTTTTCAAATAGGCGATTTTGGTTTTGGAACACGGAATTAAATGCGATAAATCCCGCGCCACCAAATCTGCATCAAGCGTTTCGTCGTAAGCCATTCCCGCAATAATTCCCACGCCTAAACCCAATCGAACGTAGGTTTTAATTACGTCCGTATCTGCCGCAGACAAAATAATATCTAATTCACTCGCCGAATCTTTAAACGCGGCTTCGATATTTGAGCGACCCGTAAAACCAAAACTGTAGGTCAAAATCGGAAATTCAGCCAATCGTTCCAACGAAATTTCACCTTCTGCGAGGGGGTGATTTTTCGGCACAATCGCCGCGTGATGCCATTCGTAACACGGTTTCACAGCTAAATACGAATCGTCTGCGACCTTTTCGGTGCAAATCGCAATATCGGCTTTACCCGTATGCAATTTGTTAATCAATTGTTCGGGCGACGCTTCATCCATATAAATTCGCACGCCAGGATATTTTTCACGAAAACGCACAATCGGTTTGGGCAAAAAATACTTCGCTTGCGTGTGTGTCGTCGCAATGTGCAAAACGCCGTGCGAACTGTCGAGATAATCCGCCGCCAATGCTTGAATGTTGTTTTTGGCTTGGTTAATCGCGTTCACTTCCAGCATGATTCGCAACCCGAGCGGGGTCATCGCAATCAATTTTTTGCCTTTGCGTTCAAACAACGGCGAACCGACTTCGGCTTCAAATAATTGCAATTGCCGACTGACCGCCGATTGCACAATGTGCATTTTTTCAGCGGCTTGCGACAAACTAAAATTTGTTTCCTGCAAAATTCGCAAGAGTTCGATTTGACTTAAATTCATGTTAATTAAACCAATGTGCGTGACGAATTTTTAAATCTACTTTATCACCACGATTAAGTTGCAGCCGTTTAAATTGTTCATTCGGCATTTCGACGTAAACCAATTTTGGTTTTCCGTTGGGCAAATTTTTCATCAATTCAATCCGAATTAACGCACCTAAATGTTGCCAATCTTTGAGCGTAATCGGCGTGTCGTTGTTCGTCGATTTTGCAATTTCAATGTCGTGCGGACGAACGTGCGCGACTTTGCTTTGTTCTGAAATCAGCAAACCAATGTGTTTAAACCAATTGACGGTGTGATGTTCAAGCGTGAATTCGTTGGTTTGCCCGATGAATTTCGACACAAATTCATTCGCGGGATAATCATAAATTTCGGCGGGTGAACCTTGTTGCTCAATGCGTCCTTTGTTTAAAACCACCACTTGGCTCGCGACTTCCATTGCTTCTTCTTGGTCATGCGTCACGAAAATACTGGTGACGTTTAATTCATGATGCAAATTGCGTAACCATTGGCGCAAATCTTTTCGAACGCTGGCATCCAACGCGCCAAAAGGTTCGTCCAACAATAAAACAGAGGGTTCAACCGCTAACGCTCGCGCCAAGGCAATGCGTTGACGTTGTCCGCCCGAAAGTTGGTCGGGAAAACGATTGTGTAACCAATCAAGTTGCACCAATTCCAATAATGCGTGTGTTTTTTTAGCAATTTCACTTTCATTGGGACGCAATTTTTTATCTTTGACACGCATTCCAAACGCCACGTTATCGAAAACGGTCATGTGGCGAAATAGCGCGTAATGTTGAAATACAAAACCAATGCCGCGTTGGCTGACGTGCAAATCTGTTTTGTCTTCGCCTTTCAAGAAAATTTTGCCTTTGTCGGCTTGTTCAAGTCCCGCGATAATGCGTAACAACGTGGTTTTGCCACATCCTGAAGGTCCTAACAGCGCGACTAATTCACCTTCGGGAATTTCCAAATCAATGTCGTGCAACGCTGAAAAATCACCAAAATTTTTGCTAATGTTTGAAAGTAAAATGCTCATAAATTGTTCTCAAAAAAGTTAAACAGTTGCGCGTTCAGTTTGTTGTTTCCATTCTAACAATGTTTTTAAAATCAACGTCACAATCGCCAATCCTGCCAAAATCGATGCGCCAGCAAACGCTGAAACGGTGTCGTATTCGTTGTAACTGACTTCGACGTGAAGCGGTAATGTATTGGTCATGCCGCGAATGTGTCCCGAAACCACTGACACCGCGCCGAATTCGCCCATTGCCCGCGCATTACATAACAAAACGCCGTACAACAATGCCCATTTGATATTGGGTAACGTAATCAGAAAAAACGTTTTCCAACCGCTCGCGCCCAACGACAGCGCGGCTTCCTCTTCTTCGCTGCCCATTTCTTGCATCAACGGAATTAACTGCCGCGCCACAAAAGGGAACGTAATAAATAACGTCGCCAACACAATGCCAGGGACGGCAAAAATGATTTTAATATCGTGTTCGACAAACCAACTTCCGAACCAACCTTGTGCGCCAAACATCAACACAAAAATCAAGCCTGAAATCACGGGCGAAACGGAAAACGGTAAATCAATCAGCGTAATTAACAGGTTTTTGCCACGAAATTCAAAGCGGGTAATTGCCCACGCCGCCGCCACACCAAAAATCGTATTTAATGGCACAGTGATTAACGCCGTCAATAAGGTTAAACGCATGGCCGCTTGCATATCGGGTTCGCTCAACGCTGAAAAATACGCGCCAAAACCTTTTGAAAACGCTTGAATAATCACCAAAACCAACGGCACACACAAAAACAAAATCACAAATCCCAACGCAATCGTAATTAAACTCCAGCGAACCCAATTTGCATCGTCTAAAGTCGATTGATGAACCCGTGTCGAAATAGCTGCACTCATAATAATTCCTAAAGTTGTCCTGAACGTTTGCGAACCCAATGTTGCAGCAGGTTAATAAACAGCAATAACACAAACGAAATCACCAACATCGTGAGCGCAATCGCCGTCGCGCCACGCATATCGTATTGTTCTAATTTCGTGATAATCAGCAACGGCACAATTTCTGAAACGTAAGGTAAATTACCCGCGATAAAAATCACCGAACCGTATTCGCCCACGCCGCGTGCAAATGCCAACGCAAAACCCGTTAATAACGCAGGAAAAATGTTGGGAAAAATGATTTTTGTGAAAACTTGCCAGCGGTTCGCGCCTAAACTCGACGCGGCTTCTTCCATGCGCGAATCGAATTCTTGCAACACGGGTTCAACCGTTCGCACCACAAATGGAATGCTGATAAAAATGAGCGCAACGACAATTCCTGCGGGTTTGAAACCAATTTGCAAATCGAAATTCTCTTTGAGAAATTTACCCAAAAAACCGCTTGGTTGAAAAATAGTTGCCAGCACAATCCCTGCCACGGCGGTCGGTAGCGCGAACGGTAAATCAATAATCGCGTGAAAAAAGCGTTTGCCCGCGAAGGCATAGCGAGTCAACACCCACGCCACGATAAAGCCGAAAAAACTCGCAATCACCGCAGCACCCAAAGCCGTTGTGAAACTGACCCGAAAGGCTGCAACCACACGTTTATGTGTAATGATGTTCAGGTAATCGTTGAAATTTAATTCAAAACTTTTGAAAACCAAGGTACTGAGCGGAATCAACACCACCAAACTCAAATAAAACACCGTAAAACTAACTGTTGGGCGAAACCCTGGCATGATGCGACTTTGGCTCATGATTTTAATGCCTTGTATTTGTTGCGTTGGTTGGAATTTTAAAGATATTTTGCGGGGAAATAAAACGATGATATTCGATAGTGGTATCGAAAAATTAGATTTTGAAAGGCGTAAAAAATCTATTTGTAATGATTGCTGACATCCAACGGGATAATTTCCTTGTCATCGATTATGAATTCAATCGTGATTCTGTATTTGTCATTTATCGACACGCTGGACAGCCCTTTTGGCTTCCCCTCCAGCTTATGCAACCTAAGCGAATTGTGATACGGGTTCGATTCGAGCAACGTTATCGTGTTCCAGTATTGATTATTTAATTCAGGATGTTTTTTTAAAAACTTCGCCAGCTTTTCTTCGTAACGCTCAGTTATCACTATGTTGTAAGCCATATTTTGCCATTATCCTTTCTTTATGCTGTGCAGCGGTTTCAACAACAAAACGACCAGCGGCAATATCTTCTCTGGCTTCTCTGACCGCTTTTTCTAATTCACATTCGCGTAACTGCTGAAAATAATCGACATTTACCACCACAAAGCGGGTTTTGCCTCTGACGGCAATCGCTGCATCAGAACCATGTTGCAAAGCCGCCTCAATCGCCATCACACCTCTTGTTTTTAGTTCATTCGCGTTAATCGTGTTCATTTTGTGGCTCGTAGTTAATCGCACTTTAAATAGTGCTTTTAATCGTATCATTCCGCTCCACCCAAAACAAACCATTGAAAGGCAAAAGCCAAAAGGTCAGGGCTTGATTAGATTTTAAAAACAAGATTCGGCAAGTCGTGAAAGTTACGAAATGACACGGCTTGCGGGGAAAAAGCACCCCGCGCCTGCGAAAATATGCCCCGCGCCGCCGCTGTTCGTTCGCTTCGCCGCAAAAAGCGCGGCTTGCTCCCTCTCTGCTTTGGCTAATGCGGTGCGAGGTGCGGCATGAAAGTCGCGTTAAATCTCAAACGTTTGTGCCGCTTGTTTATTTTGAAAAGAGCAAAAGAATACGTTTTTAATTTCAATTAAAATTTTAAATTAAAGTAAAATGATTGATTGATTTAAAATTTTAGAGTAATCTGTTTTTGCAGTTTTAATTTAAACAACTTTTGGAGCTAAAACACATGAACATCAGACTCGAAAATATTTTAACTTCTCGCTTAGAAGAAATTTTCCACAACGGCAGTTGTTTTGTAAGCCATGCTGAACTTTACTATTGGTATGAAACAAAGGCACTCACCGCGAAGGTTTATAGCGATTTAGAAACCAGATTCCAAGAGATAGATGACAACATGAAAAATGACAAAAGCGTTGGCAAAAACAAGCTGATGAAAATTGAAAAAACGGCATCTGGGAGGGATTTAAGAGGGATTATTCTTTTTTCCGAAAGAAGTTATGAATATGCTACTACTGCGGCAGAATGAAAACTAAATTACAGATACGGTCTGGTAATTAACCGCGCCACCAAAACCACCGCC